>Ga0193742_1000573_pt1 | contig 24157 bp, 13 predicted proteins | sample L2c1metaG_FD_165511 | JGI IMG/M metagenome (GOLD analysis project Ga0193742, IMG submission 165511) | Soil microbial communities from a riparian zone of the East river system, Colorado, United States - L2c1 | ecosystem: Environmental > Terrestrial > Soil > Riparian zone | place: USA: East River... | reverse complement strand
GGACACCCGAAGCTGTTCGAGGGGAAGGTCGCTCAGATCGACGAGGTCAGACTCGAAGTCTCCGTCTTCGACAACGACGTCGACTTGCTCTGACTGGCTCACTGCCGAAGCTTAACCCCACTACCAGTCCGCTCGACGCAATGGCTGAATCGCCCGAGTTCGGTAAGTGCTCCAGGCCTTGAGAGGATGGAGTTGCCAGAGGGCAGGAGGGTCGGGAGGTATCCGACGAGGTGCGTGAACGGGCGGTGCGGCGTGGCAGCGCCATCGCCCACGACCTCCTGACGACCAAGGGCCACGCCGGCATCTCCAGGTCGACCGCTTCGGCCTGCCGTGCGCGAACCAGCTTCAGAGGGTCACGCGGTCTGGGAGCTGAGACGTTTCCGCATGACTGACGGCAGACGGATTGTGTCCCTGCCGGTCGCCAGCCTCATCGGAGGTTCGAAGGCGTCCTGTGACCAGACTGTGACCACTCGTCTGCCCCAGGACTCTGACCTGGTCTTTCGCTGTCCACGTCGAGACGGGGGAGGAAATCGACCCCTAATACTCAGCGAAGACATAAGCCCAGGTCGGAGACCTGGGCTTGACCCCCGCTGGAGGAGGAGTTCTTGGAGGCTAAGACGACCAGGTCGGTGACCTGGGGGCATTTGGTTGCTCGGGGGGAGGACTCGAACTCCCCTCAACCCCCTCCCGAGCTGTACCGCTCGATCCCGCCCAGTACCTCTCACCTGCCCAAACGCCCCGTCGCTCTCCCGGCCCCTCCCCCGCCGTACTTCCCTGTTCCACCCCGTTTGTGACCACTTCGTGACCAAGGGCAGATCACGAACCGACAGGCGAGGCGTGCTACCCCGGCCAACTCCACGGCTTCCTCCGCTACGGCTTCTCTGCCGCCACTACCGCCTTCGATTAGATCGGCACCTGGCTCCGGACCCGGTTCGCCCGCTGAGCTCCACGTGAGCCAGGTAGCGAACCGGAAGTGTCGCGGTAGTGGCCCCCAGCACAGTGACTGGCGGACGAAAGGAGCTACCCCATGCGGAATCGATATCTCCTGGCGGCTGGTCTCATGCTCGCCGCGCAGGCGGTCCTACCCGCCACTGCCAGCGGAGCGACCGCCGACCTCGAGCATTCCGACTCGCGGCGGAGGTGCGTCGCAGAGTTCGACGCGGCCGTGAAGGAGGACAACGACGCCTACGAGGCGCGCGATCCGGAACGCTACGAGGCCATCCTCCATCCGGACCTCATCTTCAAGGGCCCGGACGGCTCGGTCGTCCAGGGTCGGGACGAGCACATGGAAGGGGCGCACGCCGCGTGGGCCGTCCCCGGTTGGCACTGGAGCGTCACGGTGCTGTCGCGGACGGTGTACGACGGCTGCCATTCGGGCATCGCCATCGTCGATGCTCGCACGACGTATCCGGATCAACCTGAGCTCGACAAGCACTGGTCGGTCACGATGACGATGGTGCGCGAGAGGGGGGAGTGGCTCGTCGCCATGGACACCGTGGACCGCCTACCGGCCTGAAGCAGACCTCTGCCGGGCGCCGTTCACGGGGGACGACGCCCGGCAGAGGTCACAGTGAGCGCTGGTCGGATCGGCCAGGTGGGCCCGCACGAGCTGTGCCTGCGCGACACCCAGCCGGGCGAAGATGCCCAGCGCCTGCCACCAATACTCGGGCTCTCCGGTGACGTGGGCCAACCCGTCGAGGGCTATCGCTTCCTGGATCCCGTGCTCGTTCGCCCTGGCGAGGGCCAGTGCGTGTTCGAACGGCCCAGGATCGGGCTCGTCGATGCGCAACAACGTCTCCCCGAGACCCAGCTCGGCCGCGCATTCCACCGTGGGTGCGGCAGATCCCCGGGCCAGGGCGATCGCTTCGTGATGCAGGTCGAGGGCCGCGGCACGTCGACCGAGGCGGGCGTTCACCAGGCCGAGGTTGCCCAAGGTCAAGGAGGTGAGTCGGGGTGACCGCCCTTCGATGGTCAACGCTTCGCGCAGGAAGCCTTCGGCTTCGATGTCTCGGCCGGCGAGGTGGAGCGCCATGCCGAGGCTGTTCAGCGTTGGTCCGGCCAACCCGGGGTCTCCTCGACTAGCGGTCAGCGCCTCGTGGAAGTGAGCGATCGCCTGCTCGGGCCGGCCGCTCCAGCCTTCCACGCTTCCCAGGCTGTGGTGGAGGATCGCAGCGCCGAGGTGATCGGCGTCGCGCAGGTTCTCCAAGGCTCGCTCGTGGGTCCGGCGCCAGTCCCCGAACTGGCCGGTTCGCTCGAAGTAGGTCCGTAGGACCGCGGCCAGTTGCCAGTCCCGACTCGTCTCGCAGAGCGCCAGCAGCGTCTTGTACTCCGCAGCGAGCCACGCCCATGCCGCGGCCCGGTCAGGCAGGTCCGGCCGATGCTCTGGCGGGTCGCTGACGGCCGGTTCGAACCAGCGCGGCGCCCGATCGATCACATCCATAGCGGCCGTCGTCATCGTCAGGTAGTAGTCATGCAGCCGCTGCCGTGCCCGTTCGGTTGCAGCCTCGTCGGGTGCGAGCATCCGGGCGTACCTCCGGACGAGGTCGTGGAAGGAGTAGCGGTCCCCGCTCCGCTGTTCGAGCAGGTGCGCGTCGAGGATGTTCTCCAGCAGCCGATCGGCCTCGTCGGGGTGGACCTCCGCGACCGCGGCCACGGCGAACGCGTCGAAGTCGGGACCGGGATGGCAGGCCAGGAGTCGGACGATCGGCTGCTCGTCCGGTGGGAGATGGTCGTACGACACGGCCAGCGCCGTCCCGATGCCCGGATCGGCGGCCGCCGCGAGCTTCCCGGCCAACGTTCCGACCGACCACAGCGGGCGATGCGCGAGCCGGCTCGCGGCCAGTCGCACCGCCAGCGGAACTCGACCGCAGAGCTCGAGGACACGTTCGAGGTTCGCTTCTTCGTCGGCGATCCGATGGGGACCGACCGCTTCGGCGAACAACGCTCGCGCCTCTCGTGGGGACAGCACGTCGAGGGCCACGGTCGTCACGTCGACCAGTTCGGCGAGTCGGACCCGGCAGGTGATCAGCGTCCGGCACGTCGAGGAACCGGGCAGGATCGGTCGTACCTGGTCGGCATCGACGGCGTTGTCGAGCACCACGACAAGCTTCCGGCCAGCGGTTTCCGAACGCCACGCAGCCGAGCGGGCATCGATTCCATCCGGAATCCGTGCGGGCGGAACGCCCAGCGTACGCAGGAGTTGTTCGAGCGCGGTCAGCGGATCGACGGGTGACCGACCGGGTGTGAACCCGTGCAGGTCGACGAAGAGCTGCCCGTCGGGATGCCGATCGGCCAATCGGTGCGCGGCGTGGACGACCAGGGCGGTCTTGCCGATGCCGGCCAACCCTTCGACCACGTGGATCCGACCCTCGCCGAGGATGCATGCGAGCTCCGAGGCTCGTCCGACGAACCCGGGAACGTCATATGGCAAGGTCGACGGTGCAGTACGGATCCGCGCCCCGAGCGAAGGATCGGCACGCAGGATCTGTTCGTGGAGTCGGGCGAGCTCCGGGCCGGGATCAAGTCCGAGCTCCTCACACAGGACCGTACGGACATCGGCATACGCCGCCAGGGCATCGGCCTGGCGACCAGAGCGATAGAGAGCGAGCATCAGCAGCACTCGGAGGCTCTCGCGCCACGGATGCGCGGCGATCAGCGCGGGAAGCTCGATCGCAACCGCAGCAGACTCGCCTGCGTCGATACGGAGCTCGGCAAGCTTCTCGGCAGCCACAAGTCGCCGTTCCTCCAGCCAGACCGCTCGGGCGCGGATGACACGCCCGTCGATCCCGGCGAGCGCCGCCCCACGCCACAGCCCGAGCGCAGCCGTGAGGCTCGGAATCGTCGCATCGTTCGCAAGCCTGTCGAACTGTGCGGCGTCGAGCGTCGCGCCGGCACCGGTCAGCGCCAGCCGGTAGCCGGGTCCGTCCGTGATGACGACACCGGGAACCTTGCGCCGCAGAGCGGCCACGGACTTGTGGATCTGCTGGCGAGCCGTGACGGGCGGTTCGCCATCCCAGAGCGTCTCCACAAGCTCATCGACCGAGACGACCCGGCCGGAGGCCAGAAGAAGACCCGCCAACAGCTTCTCGACCTGTCGTCCTCCCAGAGCAACCCGCTGCCCCTCCCGCCGAACCTCCAACGGCCCCAGCATGCGGAACTCCACCCGACGACCGTATCCCGTCACCAGATCGCCCTGCCCGGCGGCCCCCGACTCCTCGCCGTCGGGAGAGACTGTCGGACGAACGGTGTAAAGGCCTGATTTGTGGACACCTGATGTGACGAGGGTCAGGGGATCGATAGCAACCAACGGCGATCCCGAGCACCAGTGCAGCAGGTTCCAGCGACCCGGGGCCCGCCACGCTCACCCCGCAGCAGTGCCTCGAGCGCGAGGCCGTCCACGATGATCGGCCAGGCGTACGCGATCCAGCGGCGCTCGCCAGCCGGCTCGGCCACGTGCAGCATTGCCCTCAGCTGGCAGTGGCGGCCGCCAGCGCCGCGAGGAGCGTGACGCCGGTGTCGAGCCACGAGGTTCGACCCTGGCGCCAGGCGATCGACAGGCGGCGCCACGTGGTACCCGCCGGACGCCACACCCTCGACGGTCGCCGCCATGTCGACCGGCTGGCGATCGGGCGCATCGACATCGACGCTGGTCGTTCTCGGCCCGGACACTGGCGACGACCTGGCGCGTACGCGCCACGACGTAGGCGCGGCCGTCCGAAGCCGCTTCCTGGGCGACGACACGGCGCCGGGCCTCCCCCACGCTGGACCCATGACCCTTACTGCTACGGGCTTCACGGCCACGTCACATCTCTGGGAGATGTTCCTCGACAGACAAGCCGACGAGACGACGTCGGTGGACATGGTCGCCGCCGGCGTCAGCGACATGACCGCCGGACGGCTCGGAGCCATCGCGGCGGCCGCGCTGGCCCTGATCGGCATCTTCCTCGGTGGGCGGGCATTGGCCCGCTCCGCCGGCGGTACCGGCTCGGCCCCTCGTACCAGCATGATCCTGGGCCTGATCGCCATCGTTCTTGGTGGGCTAGTCATCGCCACGTCCGACGGCAGCGTCGGGACCGGCAACGGGCTGGGCGGAGCGATCGTGGCGATCGTGACTGGGCTGATCGCCTTGGTCCTCGGTGGGCTGGCCCGAGCCCGCTCCCGCCGAGAGGCGTGATGCCCCGCGGGCTCGTTGCGTCCTACGACCTGCCGACGGGACGACGATAGATCGCAGCTCGGACCGGACGCGCAGCGGCCCCCAGATGGGTTCAGCACGCAGGACCCACCGGCCAGAAACCTGCGGGACCACGGCCACATCAACCGTCCTAGTCCGGCCCCACTGCAGCAGCCGACCCGGCTCGATAGCGCCGGTTACGTGCCATCTGCCAGGCCTCCACCGATCGATGTTCTGTGCGGGTCGGAGCGGGCCCGGTCGAGCGTTGGCTCGTTGGTCGGAGGATCCGATGACAGGCGCTGGGGTGGCGGATGTCGGCCCCCGGGGTGCGCGTTGTAGCGTCGGGCCGCTTGGGAAGAAGGGGTGCGGAGGGGATCGATGAAACTGCTGGTGCGTGGGGTTGTGGTGGGTGTGGGTGTGGTGGCTCTGGCGGGGTGCTGGCCGGTCCCGGGGGCGAACTCGGACCGGACGAACGTCACCCACGACGACGTCATCAACGAGAGCTTCGGGAGCTTGGTCGAGCGGTGGCGGTGGACGAGTCCCCATGGAGCGATCTCGGCGCCGGTGACATCGGCCGGCGGGGTGCATGTCGTGAGCCGGTGCTTCCTCGACACGCTCGATCCTGACGATGGCGACCTGCGGTGGGAGGGGAACATCGAGCCGGGTGGCTGCTCGCCCGTGAGTGGTCGAGATGACCACGTGGGGGAGCCCTGGGTGGTCAGCAGCCCGCAGGGCGACGAGGTGACCGCCGGGTACGGCTGGATCGACGAGTCGACACCGGGGATCGTCGGCGCCGATTGGCGGGGCACGCACTTCGATGTGACCGACGGTGACGTGACGGGGACCTCGGGTGATTTCACCGTCGCAGTTCGCGGCGAAACCCTGGTCTCGTCGATCGTGGTTGATGCCGGATCGGGTGTTCCGGCGAACCGCGTCCGCCTTGACGGTCGCGAGTTCCTGCTGCACCTCGACGGTGCGCCGACTCGCTCGCTCACCTTGGGAGCCGACCTGCTCTATCACTCCGGCGACGGCGTGCTGGCTATCGAGCCGGGCCCTGCTGCGTTCGGTCCGGGGGTGCGGGGCTATAGCCGCGCTGAGGCCCGTCCGGACTGTGGTCCGGCACCGGCCCCGACTGGTGTTCACCTGGTTGAGTGCCCGGTGTGGGCTACCCCGACCGACGGCACCCCCAGCGTCCCCGTGCTCAGCCCGGATGGCTCGAGTGTCTTCGTCCGCACCGACGCCGGCACTCTCTACGCCATCGACGCGGCGACCGGGGCCGTGCAGTGGACAGCTCCCGGACTGAGCCCGGGCGGCCGACCAGCGCTGGCGGACGGGATCCTGTGGGTGCCCTCGGGCAGCCTCGTCATCGCCTACGTCGCCGCCGGCTGCGGTGAGCCCACCTGCAGCCCATGGCTCACGACCTTCATGGGCGTTCCGACCGACCAACCGGTCACCGACGTCACTGTCGTCGACGACATCGTGTTCGCCACCTCCGACGGTCAAGTCTTCGCTGCCCGGAACTGCATCGGCCCCTTCTGCGGCATCGGCTGGTCGGCCCCTGGGCACGGCCCCATCGTGGTTAGCAATGGCCGGCTCTACGTCACCGACGGCGCCGACACCCTCATCGCCTACAGCGTCCCCTCATAGACCCGCAGCACCCGAAGCACACCTCGGTCTCCTACTGCCGGCGTCACCGACGGTTGCCCGCTCAGGATCGCCGGATCTGTAGCCGAATCTGCTGCGACGGCGCCTGCTGTTCTGTGCGCGATCACCTGGGCGCTGACGCTGCCGAGCGCCAGCTCGGCGACGGGCCGGCGGCCGTGGCTCGCCGAGCCCGGCAGGTGGCCGGGGCGGGAACCGAGCTTGGCGATCGCAGCGGCCGGGTCGTCGGGGACGACAACCTCAACGTCGTCCACCCGCGCGTCTAGGTGAGTCAATAGGCCATGATGAACGGCGTGACCGTCAGCAGCCGGATGCCGTGCTGAAGGCATGCGGCTCAACATATGAGTCACCTTCGGGGTCGTCATCAACCTCGCGATCGTGTTGGCCATCACCGCCAGCCGGCCCTGGTCCGTGCGCTGACCACCCTTCTCCCGGGTGGTCAGGCGGGAATGCCCGCCGGGCAGGGTTCTCCAACCCTGCCCGGCGGGCGCTCGGCTTCAGCGACTCGGGGTCATGCTCGGTCGGCCCGGAGGAGGATCGCCCGCAGGAGCTGCTCAAGCACCTCGGGCGGGTCGTCCTCGGCCTCGCACGCGGCCTGCCGGTAGATGTCGTCCGACTTGTCCCGCCACTCGCCCTCGATCTTGGCGAGTTCCTTGCGGCGCTGCCCGAACCCCGGCCATTGGTCGAGGACCTCCTCCAACCGGTCGTAGAACACGGCGTAGCTGTCGCTGACCAGGGTCTGGGGCTGGCACTCTGGAACGGCCCCGAGCAGTGAGTGCAGATGGAGGTTCTCCGTCTCCGTCTTCCGGCGGGCCTCCTCTGCCTCGGCCACCGGCTTGCCGTTGGCCCGGCTGCGGGACTCGACGCCGGCGTCACCGTCGAACAGCACGTAGGTCGGGATCCCGAGCTCGGTGAGGATCGCCCACGGGACGGCCAGGTTGCCCTTGCCGTTGCCGACGACCACCGAGATGCCGACCGGGTCGAACCCGTTCTGTCGATCGGCGAGGCCCCGCAGTAGGGCCGCGTCCGTCAGGCCCTCGACGAGCACGACTGCCCGGGCGAAGACGGCCTCTGCCAGGTGCCGCCGGAGGGTGATCTTGGTGCGGAGCTTGACCTGGTCGGGAGTCACGATGCCCTGGAGCCGGCGAGTGACTCCGGCGATCGTCGCCTCCGTCATGGCTGCCGTGGGCCACGGCCGTCGTCCCGACCGCTTGCGGAACCGCCGCAGCTGCTCGTACCGCGACGGATCGATGAAGTGCTCGGAGTGCGTGGCGTAGACGATCTGGGTCCCTCTCGCGTCGCGGGAAGCCAGGTCGGCCAGGGTCCTGGAGAGGTGCCGCGCCTGGGTGGGGTGCTGGTACAGCTCCGGCTCCTCGATGGCGAGCAGCAGACCTGGGGCGGCGTCGGCCTGGGGACCGGCGGCCAACACCTGCACCAGGGCGATCGTGAGTGCTCGCTGGAAGCCGTGGCCCTGACGTCCGACATCGGTCTCGAGACCGCCGTCCGCCACGAGCAGCCGCACCCCGATGGGCGGGATCCTCACCTCGGGCGCCTGCGGATCGACGACGACGGACCCGCCGGGGACAAGGCGCTCGAGCAGGTCGGTGATGCGGTCGCCGACCTCGCGGAACATCTCGCTGCCGTGGGCCGACATGATGTCGGCGAGCTCCTGGGTGTTGTGGTCCTCGAGCTTCTGGAGTCGCTGTCGAACGTTGTCGGGGATGGGCGCCGACCGCTCGATGAGCTTGCGGATGGAGGTACCCCCGACATCGCGGGTCTCGCGCTCCGGATCGGTGATCGCCGGGATCAATACGTAGTCGAACAGATCGGGGATCTTGCCAAGGAGATCGCCGGCCGGGATGTCCGATGGCACGAGGGCCTCCGGGTTAGAGCGCTCCCAGTCCGCGAGAGCGGCCTCGACGGCGTCAGCGCTACGGGCAGCCGGCAGATCGAGCTCGGGGTGCTGCTCCCGAAGGAGCCGGTAGGCCGCGTTCTTGTCGCTGGCCCTCGGCTGCACCCGAACCTTCTCGAACGGCGGGTAGGCCGACCCCGGACTGGTCACGCGCAAGCCCTCGGCCTTCGACCACGTCCGGCGCACGGTCACTTCGCCCCCGACCACATACTGCCGGACGATCTCGAGGTCGCGGTCGCTGAACTCGCCGAAGGTCACCCCCACCGACACCTCGGCGTCCGTCGCCCGGCCGCCCACGTCCAGGTCGTCGAGGCCGTAGTAGTGGAAGAACCAGTCGAGGGCGCGCAGCACCGACGACTTGCCGGTGCTGTTGGCCCCGACGAGGACGGTCACGTCGTCGAAGGAGATCTCCAGGTCGTCGAGACAGCGGAAGTTCTGAACGTGGACGCGCAAGATGCGCAAGATGGCCTCCGGGATGAGATCAGCGAAAAGGTGGGACAAGCGTCGGAGCGCCGACGCGACCTAGCGGGAAGTCCAGACCTGTTTCACCTGATCAGGCGATGCCGACACGGGCACCGCCAGGCGATAACGCATAGCCGATCACTCTATTTCATCATCCGGCCCTGGCCGCGCAACACTCTTCGTAGTGTTTCCACTACTGCTCCGTCGTTGAGGTCAATCGTCGGCGCTTGCTCGATGACGACGGCCCAGACGAAGAGAGACTTCGGTCCTCGGGCTGGTGACCGACGGCTCTGCCCGCACCGGCTGGGCGCAGGAGGACGATCGGGTCATGGACGACAACCGTGGATTCGTTCCCGGCTCACTCGCCGCTGCGACGACATCCTCGACCTGATCGACACCGCCCTCGCCTCGTGCCCGTCACCTCGGTCGCCGTGGCGTCGGCGGTCCGGCCAGGGAGCCGCGCTGGCGGCTGGTGGAATGGCACCCCCTCCCGCGCCAAGAGGTTCTACGGTGGGCTCGTGAGCGAGACAACGTTGTACGACTCAGCAGGTGACGCGGTGGCATACATCGCGGACGACTCCTCCACTATCTATCTGTGGCAAGGCGAAGCCGTGGCCTACGTGGATGGAGACCGCATCTACGGATGGAATGGACAACATCTCGGTTGGTTCGCAGACGGCATGATCCACGACGGTGGCGGCCTGCGGGCCGGCTTCGTTCGCGAGAGGTGCCCTGTGGTCACACGAGTCCAGCCTGTCAAGAGCGTGAAGCAGGTTCGGCGGGTCAAGAGCGTGCGCTCGATAGCGCCCATTCGTCCGGTTCTTAGTCACTCGATGTCCTCGCTACCCCTTGCAGAGTTCCTGGAGTCGGGCCGGTAACACTTGAACACCCCTGGGCATCATCCAGATCGGCACCTGGTGAGGGCAACCTGGATGATGTCTTGAGGTCATCTGCGCAACCTGCAGAAAGGCGGGCAGGCGTGCGTGGAACGGGGTTTACCCCGTTCCACGGTCTTGTCCCGACCTCGTGGACACGGACCCCGCAGCCTCTCCCGCTGCACCTGCCCGTCAGCACATCGAGCGCATAACGCGCCATGGTGCCGGCAGCAGCCTGAGCCGCACATATCGGCCTTGGTCTCAGGGGGTGAACGCAACGGTCTTGGTTGAGCTGTCGTTCGACCGAGGGTGAGGGCTGTTGTGGTGAGGCTGAGCGAGGCGGAGAAGGCTCGGATCTGCGAGTTGCGGGCGGCGGGGTTGACGACCCGGTTGATCGGCGCGGAGATCGGGCGGGCGCATCGGACGGTGTGGGGCTATCTGGAGTCGGTGCGCCGCCGGCCAGCACCGCCGCGGTGTCGGTCGGTGTTGCGGTTGTCGCTGGCGGAACGGGAGGAGATCTCCCGTGGCCTGATAGCTGGTGACTCGCTGCGTGTCATCGGTGCTCGTGTGGGGCGGGCGCCGTCGACGGTGTCACGGGAGGTCGCGCTGAACGGTGGCCGGCGTCGCTATCGCGCTCATCTGGCCGACGCGGCGGCGTGGCACCGGGCTCTGCGCCCGAAGCCGGCGAAGCTCGCCGGCTCGGAGCTGCTGAGATGGCTGGTGGAAGCCGGACTCGAGCGGCGCTGGTCACCCGAGCAGATCGCGGGGTGGCTGCGTAGTTCGTTCCCTGATCGCCCGGAGTTGTGGGTGTCCCACGAGACGATCTATCAGACGCTTTACGTCCAGGCCCGGGGCGCTTTACGCAAGGAACTCGCCGCGTATCTGCGGCGTGGCCAGGCCAAGCGGCGACCACGCGGGCACTCGAACTACAACGGCCAGGGCCAGCTCCGAGGCGTGCTCAACATCAGCGAACGCCCTGCTGAAGCCAAAGACCGTGCTGTGCCCGGGCATTGGGAAGGCGATCTCTTGTTCGGCAAGGGAATGACCGCGGTAGCCACTCTCGTCGAGCGTCAGAGCCGCTACGTCATGCTCGTCGCTCTGCCCGATGGGCATCGAGCCGACCTCGTCACCGACGCCCTGGCCGAACGGGTCCTAGCCCTGCCCAACGAGCTGCGCCGATCGCTGACCTGGGACCAGGGCAAGGAGATGGCCGCCCACGCCCGGTTCAGCATCGAGACCGGGCTACCGGTGTACTTCTGTGACCCCCGCAGCCCCTGGCAGCGGGGCAGCAACGAGAACACGAACGGGCTGCTGCGCCAGTACTTCCCCAAGCGGACCAGCCTCGCCCCGTTCACCCAAGACGACCTCGACGCCATCGCCGCCGAGCTCAACGGACGCCCTCGACAAACCCTCGGCTGGCTGAAACCATCCGAAGCACTCGACCAGGCGTTGCGATGACCCCCTGAGACCAAGGCGCATCTCGGGCGGCTCCGGGAAGCGGCTCGAACGACCACACGGTCGAGTTCAGTCGGACCCTGAGGTCCGGTGCTGCCTCCGACTGACTGACTGCAGATCGGTCGCAGCCCCAGCCAGCCGCTTCGAGGAAGCAGCTCCCACCGAGCATCCAAGATGTCTGTGACCAAACTGTGACCACGTGCTTGCCCCGGGACCCCTGAGCTGGGCTTTCGTGATCAGTCCGGGTTGGGGGGAGGAAATCGACCCCTAATACTCACCGAAGACAAAAACCCAGGTCAGAGACCTGGGTTTTCTCCCCGCTGGGGGGAGGACTTCTGAGGGCTTAGACGACCAAGTCTGTGACCTGGGGCTTTGGGATTGCTCGGGGGGGAGGACTCGAACTCACCTTGGGCTCCTCCTCTCCTGTACCACCTCGTCCCGCCCAATACCCCTGAGCTGCCCAAACGCCCTCGCCGCCCTCCCGGCCGCTCCCCCTCCGTACCTCCGTGTTGCGCCCCGTCTGTGACCACTTCGTGACCACACACCGACGCCGAACGTCCCGCCGCTCGGTGACGAGGCACCAGCTCCTGCGCTGCCCCGTCGTAGTTCCCGCGACGACCGCTTCGCGGTATCTGCCGGATATCTCGCTCCGTCGACACCCGGCGGACCGGGCGATATGTGTGCGTCAGAGGGGGCAACTCCAGTCCTCGACACGACCGACCCGCTCGAGAGGTTGAAGGCGCTGACCGAGCTGGAAGGCGTCGCCAACTGGGCCGACACGACCGGCATTCCTGCCTCGGCGTTCGAGCTCAAGGTGCCCGCCGAGGTCCTCAAGGAGTCCGGTTTCGACGTCGCGGTCTCATCCCGCCGCCGCAGCGGCGGCGGCACGCGTCAGCGGGCCAAGGCTGTATCGGCCGAGGAGATCAAGACGTGGATCCTCGACCAGAAGGGCACCTTCCTTCTGGCCGACGTCATCAACGGGGCCGGCGGCAGTCAAGCCACCGTGCGCAAAGCCGTCGACGAGCTCGTCGAAGCCGGCCAGGTCGAGAAGCTCGGGCCCGTGCCTAACTACGCTGGACGAGGACGCGCTCCCCTTCAGTACAGCCACAGCTGACCGCTCAGCCGCCGAGTCAACTCCTTGTTGGATCGCCACCGCTAGGTCGGACCGGCGCCGCCGCGGATCGCGGCGTCCAGTAGGCCGGCGGTGTGGGCCATGTCACCGTTGGGCGCCGGCTCCTGGCCCTTGATGTACCAACCGGCCGGGTCGGAGTACCAGCAGGTGACGTAGCGAGCGTTGGAGTTCGGTAACGCTTGATCGCTCCTGTCGCAGCTGATCCTGTCAACCGTCGTGTCGGCCCGATAGCCGTGAGGGCCGTAGATCTCCTCGAAGCTGCCGTCACCAAGGTCGAGGTAGAAGTACTCGTCTGGGTAGGCCGGGCCCCTGTAGAGCGCCCCGGCGGAGTAGGAGGTCTCATTGGTGACCTCGGCGAACACAAATGCGTTGAGCTGTGTCGGTACCTGGAAATGACCAATGGTCCTGATCGAAGGTTGCGGCGAGGGCGACGGATCTGGTGCCGGTTGAGGCGTGGGCACCTGGGGCGGGTCAGGGGTTGGCACAGGTTCCAGTTCCGGCTCGGGATTGGGGGTGGGAGCCGGAGTTGGCTGCGGCGTCGTTTCTGGGGTGGGTGCAGGGGTGGGCTGGGGTGCAGGTGCCTGACAGTTTCGGGGTGAGCCGGGGTACCACCAGTCCCAGCAATCGCCGGTCGGGGCGAAGCCGCGGCTCTCGCCTACGAAGGTTTCCCGGTTCCGGTCGGCCCCGGGGAGGCCTACGCACCATGGGTCGACGTCGCCACACTGCTTCTCCACGACCTCGCCCTCGAGGGTCAGGGGTAGAACGCCCCCGGGTGGGTCCGCGGGCAGGAAGAGCTCGAAGGTGACGGTGTAGTCACGGCCCGCTGCGAGGTTCTCCGGGCGGAAGATCCCGAACGCCAGCGTCGTCTTGTCCCCGCGGTCGGATGCGGTGGTGTCGAGGTAGGCGCCAGCGTCGGCTGGGAGGTCGGAGAAGTCCTCGTTCCAGATCTTTCGGTCGAACCAGTCTCCGTAGAGGATCTCGTGCTCGTAGGCCCAGTCGACGAACCCTTTGTCGAAGCAGTCGAGCGCCTGTCGGTCGTCCCACCGGAACGTGCTCGTCAGCCGATAGTCCTTGCGGTCCGGGTTCTGGGTGCTGTCCTGGAGGTACTCGAGCCGGATCCGACCCGAGGACGGCTGCGAGCCCTTCATGGAGCACTCGCCAACGGCGGCGACGGTCCGGTCATCGTCGTCAGCAGCGACGAGTGATCCGGCGAGCAATGCCGCTGCGACAGCACCCGCTAACAGCGAACGGCGCGCCCACTGAGCGGGCGTGCCTCGCGACGTTGGGGCATCTGAAGAGTGGCGGCGTCGTTGCCGGCTCATCGGTGGAACCTTCCGTGTCGTGTTCGCTGAGTCATGGTTGCTCGCCGAGCTGGTGGGCGGCGTTGGCATGGTGGGGCGTAAGTGGTGTCGGGGAAGTAGGTCGCCCATTCCGTCTCGATGATGGGGTCACCGAGGTGGTCGCAGAGGCGCTCAATGGCCTGGTCGACATCGGGTGGCCAGAGATAGAGGAGGCCGTCGACGCCGCTGGCGGCGAGGGCGCCGGTGCGGGGGTCGAACTCGACCTGGTGGATGGCCGCGTCGGGCGGGTCGAGGACGGCCAGAAGTTCGGTGGCGTGCACGTTGTCGGTGTCCCAGAGCCAGGTCGTGCCGTCTCGGACGGCTGCGGCGAGGTAGTTGCCGCTCGGGTCGAAGGCGAGGTCGAAGATCCTGGTTCCCGGGCCGGTGAGCGGTTCGCCGATCTGTTGAGGTGCGGCCGGGTGGGTGATGTCCCAGAGCTCGACGGTGCCGTTGGGTCCGCCGGCGGCGAGCACCGTGTCGTCCGGGTTGAACGCCACTGCGTAGGCCTCGTCCTCGAACCCTTCGAGCTCGGCGAGCTTCTTCGGGTTCGTCGGGTCGGTCACATCGAAGAGGTAGACGCGCTCGGAGCTCGCCGCAGCGAGGTAGCGGCCGTCGTGGCTCCATGCGACGTTGAACACGATCCCGGCCAGTTCGCCGACCTGTGCTGTCGGCTCCGAAGTGACTGAGGTGTCGAGGGTCCATAGCCGGATTGCTTCGTCGTCGCCTCCGGCGGCGAGGACGGTTCCGTCGGGGCTGAACGCGACCGTCTCGACCATGCGGTTGGAACCGCCGAGCGGGGCTGTGGCCAGGCGGGGCTCGTCCGGGTGCGACAGGTTGACGAGGTAGACGTCGCCGCTGGACAGGCTCCCGAGCGCGAGTTGGGTCCCGTCGGGTGACAGGGCCCCGGTGCCGCTGAGGCCGTCGTCGATGCCGGTGAGGTCTTTCACGTGCGCCAGGAGGTCCGGGCCGGGAGGCCCGGACGAGGTGTCCCACACGCGGGCCTCCTTGCCGGAGAACATCGCGAGCCGTTCGCCGGTGCTGTCGTAGGACACGCCCCACGATGGTCCGTCGACCGTGGCTTGGAGGGCGGAGGAGAGGTCCCACCAGCGGGTGGTGCCGTCGGTCGCAGTGCTGATGACGGTTCGGCCGTCGTCGACGAACATGGCGTTGGTCAGCGCGGCTGGGTGCCGGAAGACGGCGACTGGCGTCCAGGAGGTTCGGTCCCAGACTCTGATGCTCTGGTCGGAGCTGCCCGCCACGAGGTAGCGGCCGTCGGTGCTGAAGCTGACGGTGGTGACCCATGAGCCGAACTGGCCGTCGGTGAGCTCGACCGGTCGAGGCGCGCTTGGTGTCGACACGTCCCAGACCTGCAGGCGACCGTCTCTCGAGCCGGCGGCCAGAAGGTCGCCGTCGGGGCTGAGGGACACTGCGAAGACGGGCGAGCCGATCGTGATCGTCGTCAGTGGCTCCGGATCGCCGTCGAGGTTCCAGAGCACCACGTCGCCCGCGTCGTCGCTCACCGCTAGGTGACGGCGGGTCGGGTGGTAGGAGATCGACCAGGTGATGTCCGACGACGAGGGCAGCGTCGCTAGCGGTCGCGGTGCTGCGGGGTCGCGTATGTCCCAGCGGTAAACGCCGCCGCCTTCGCCGGCGGCGGCGAGCTCCGCGCCGTCGGGGCTGACGACGAGACGTTCGACAGATTCGCTCGGACCCTGGAAGGGCTCGCCGATCGACTTCGGGCGTGTCGGGTCCGTCAGGTCCCACACCGTGATCTCCGCGGCGTTGTCACCGGTGATCAGGACGTTTCCATCCGGTGTGAAGGCGAGGGCGTGGACGGTGATGTCGGCGCTGCCGGCGGGCACGGTCCCGGCCCGTCGCGAGCTGCCGTCCACACGGGTAAAGATCTGCACGGTGCCATCGATCGCGTTGCTGGCCGCAGTCATGGAACCGTCGGGCAGAGCGGCCAGCGCTGTCGGTCCGTTCCCGCCGAGGTGACGCTCGCTCGTGGGGACGTCGCTGAAGGACAGCACCGCCGAGCGTGCTTCCACGGTCGGAGAGATCGAGTAGCCGACGAGCGCGAGCCGGGCGGCCAGGCCCGGATCGATCTCGCGGAGGTCATCGGCGATGAGCGCCGCCTCACGGGACTGCGCGTGGTCACGCTCTACCTCGACGTCGGCCCGGGCGTCGTAGAAGAGCACGGCCATTGCCGAGGCCACGATCGCAACGATCACCGTGATCGCGGTGAGGGATCCGAGGGCTCTGAGCTGCTTGATTCGCCGTCGGCGGACTTGCGCGTGTTCGCTCTCCTCCCGATCGATGGACGCCTTGAGGAACTCAACCTCGACGTCGTGCATCTCGGAGCGTCGATCGCTGAGGTGTGCCCGGGCGACGGCGAGGACCGTTCCCCGGTAGAGCATGTCGGCCGGGCGACCTTGTTCCTGCCAGGCCAGGGCCGCTTCGCGCATGCGCCGACAGGTGCGCAGTTCGTCGCGGCTCTCATCAATCCATGACCGCAGCCGCGGCCAAGAACGGATCACGGTGTCGTGAGCGAGCTCCACCGTGGTGCCGGGCGCGATGTCGGGTTCGGCGACCGGGCCGGTGGGTGTCCCGCTTCCGGCCCAGCTGTCACCCAGGCCAGGCGCCAACCTCCGGGTCCCGGTGGTCACCAGGCGCGCGTCGGCGAGCGTGGCGGCCACTCGGTGCAGCCGTTCCATCGGGTATGCCGGGGCCACCAGGTCCGCGAGCTGTACGGGCTGCTTGGTGGCCTCGGCGCCTTCACCGAGTTGCACGAGCTCCACGAGCAGGCGGCGGGCGACCGGGCCATCGCCGTCCCGATCGAGGGCGGCAAAGGCGGCTTCGGCGTGGGCGGCCAGCGCACCCGCTACGCCTTCGATCTCGTGGTACGCGTCGTGGGTGAGGACGGACCCCTGGCGGCGTTGCCACAGTTCCCTAAGGGCGTGCTGCAGTAGCGGCAACCCGCCCGATTGTGCCCGCACGTCGCCGGTGATCCGTTCGACGAGGCCCGGTTGCAGCGACAGGCCCACCAGGTCCGCGGGCTGGGTCACGGCCTGTGCGAGCTGCCCGTTGTCGAGATCGGTGACCACGTGCTGGTTGTGGGCGATCCGAGCGCTGAAGGCCGGGTCCTCGGCGAAGCGGGCGTAGAAATCGGACCGCAACGTGACCACCACCCTTGCCGGGCCGCCGGCCTGGGAAGCATGCAGCAGGTTGGCGGTGAACGCTCGCCGGGCGGTCGCGTCGTCGCACAGCGTGTAGAGCTCCTCGGCCTGGTCGATCACCCACACCACTGGTCGGCGTTCTCCTCGAGCCGCGGTCAACAGCTTCAGGGCCACGTCGCTCGACGTCAGCTGCTCTAGGATCCCGACGCTCGTGAGGTCCGGGCGGAGCTCGCCGAGGTGCGCGGCGAGGACCTCCAAGGGCGCGGCGGTCGGGCGCAACACCCGGATCGTCCAGTCCTCGGAGCCGGGGATGAGTTGGCCGGCCGTCAGCGCGGGGATGAGCCCGGCCCTCACCGCAGAGGACTTTCCGGCGCCAGAGCGCCCCAGCACGGACAGGAACGGCGACTCCCCGAGCTTCTCCGTCATCCGCTGGATGTCCGCGTCGCGTCCGAAGAACCACCTGGCGTCATCGATGTCGAACGCTCGCAGACCCACGTAGGGGCACACCTGCGGGGTGTCGACCGCAGGGCTGACGAGCCCCAGCGGCTCGCCTCGGACCGCCCGGGCCAGCTGGTCCGCGGCCCCGTCGTCGTCAGCGATCCGGCGCAGGTCGACCCAGGTCCGTTGGCTGAGGAACTGGTGGAGGCCGGTCGGGTCGAAGTGCTCAGGCGCGTCGGGGAGCAGCACGAGGAACACTCGGAACGACCGATCGCTTGCCGACCGGGCTATGGCGGCGTCGAGCTCCTCGTGTACCCAGTCCCCGACCGGCTCGGCCCCGACGACCACCGCGACGCTGCGGCTCGCCGCCAGTCCCTCCGCCAGCTGTGGTTGGAACCTGATGCCGGGCACCACCTGCTCGGCATCCAACCAGGGCTTGAAACCACGTGCCCTGAGCGCTTCAGCGATGCGGGCGACGGCGGACTTGTCGGCCGAGCTGTGGGACAGGAAGACGTCGAACTCCAAGGCGGGCTTCGGCCTGTCCGCCTGACTACTCATGCCGTCGCCCCCACCACAGCGAGCACACACGCAAGCGAGCTGGCCTCGACAACGTGCGCAAGCCCACGCAGGGAGCCGCGTAGCAGCAAAAAGGAAGTAACGCCTACTGAGGCACCGGGGTCAGTTATCGGTTGCATCTCGCTCCACGAGTTGGTGTCCGTGGGAGGGTCTCGTGCTCGTTATAGGCAGCGCCGGGGCGGCGGAAAAGGCTCCCTTGTGCAAGTCCCGGGAATATAGACATGTCTGACGGATCATCAGATCTTCCGCCGGACCCCTTCGATCTCCCCTGGTTGCTGCAAACCTGGCGATCCATCGCCGGACAGACACAAGAGGGGGTCAGTAGCCAGATCCACCTGTCGTCTCACACGACCGTGAGCGGATGGGAGCTCGGAAGGATCCCGGTACCGGTCAAGCGGCTCCGCGAGCTCGACCGCACCTATGGCGCTGACGGGGCGCTGTTCGATCTGGCCTTGGCGTTAGGCACGCCGAACGCGTTGCCGGCCCGGACCGTGTGGACCCACAACTTCTCCGGCGAGCGTGAGCCGGTCTGGATGTGGCTGCGACCGGCCCCGGGGGCCGGACGGGTCGAGGCCGTGGCCCGCTGGGCAGCGTTCGCGTACCACTGCGACGAGATCTGCGACGAGCGGGGGGTCTTCTGCGTAGCGAAGACCTCGATGGTGAACCCGGCCCTGTGGGTCGAGCTACCGGTATCCGGCTGGGTCGACTTCGGCGAGGGCGAGCTCCCACTCGGGCTCGGCCTGCGCCAGATCGACGCGATGCCGGCGGCCTACGTGATGGGCGACGGGCACTCGGCGGCCGGTCTCGTGGCACCCCATGTCGTCGAGCGCTTCCTCGCCGACACGGCGTTCGCCGACGCCGTGCTCCGGCTCTTCGGAAAGGGCCCTGAGGTGATTCGCAGCATCTTCAGCACCCGCCGGGGCTGGGACCGCGTCGACGACCTCACCGCCAGCGTGTCGCAGCACCTGCCACCCATCGCCGGCCGCCGGCTCGCCTACCAGGAGTACCTGGACCTGCGAATGGGACGCGGGCTGAGCCGGAACGACGCAGCGACACTCGCCGCTGAACTGCTGCCCAACGATCGCGACCGCCGCTACCGGCTCCGAAAGGTGACCGGCGAAAACGTCCGAGGAGTGGAGGAAGGACGCGACTCCCCCCACCGCTACCTCCGCTCCCGGCTCGACCGGGTCTACCGGGCCGACGGTCGCACCGGCACCGAGGCCGTCCACCCCGAGAAGCTTGGCGACACCTTCGTGTTCCGCTTCCCGAAGTTCTGGGTCGGCCCGGTCTGGTTCGCCATCAAGGCGACCGACGACCAGCCGGCGGTCGTGCGCATCGACTGGCACGACAACCACAAGGAGTTCCGGATCGCCGGCGGCGTCGTCGTGACATGTCGTCAACCGGGAAGTGATTGGTACCCCTTTCGCCTCACATGCCCGCCCGGCTGGAGCATCACCGGCGGCATGGGCTGGGTCGACGGCGCCGAGGACATCAACCTCGGATGGCACCGGGAGACGGACCCCGAGCTGGAAGGCACGATCAACCAGAACCTCCTCGAGGCGTTCGAAGTAACGACGGCGGACTGGGACAACCTGCTCCACCGGCACGGAATCGACCCGTCCGATCCCCTCTAGCCAAATTGGCCTATTAGAAATCCTTTATAGGTATTGACCGCTCGGCGGCCTGTCCGCACAGGACGTCGGGCGGTCATGCCGAACCTTGACGATGTCGTTGTTTGAGGGATTCGTTCACATTCCGCCCTTGATCGACGCTCTCCGGCGAAGCAGTGCCATATAACGACCACTGCCGCGCCCTACCGGTCCCTCGAACCCCGGGTTAACCGCCGGGCCGCGGTCGGAGGTGGACACCCATGCACACGGCCAACCGAGAGCGCGAACGCTTCGAGCCAGGTCGCTTCGCCCGGGCGATCGCCCTCGCTGCCGCGTGCACCGTCACTGCGACCACCCAGGCCCTCGCCGTGCCGGCTGCGCCGGCCGCGGCGACCTCGGCGGCAGATCCACCCTTGCCTGCCGTGGGCTGGGTGAGCTCGCCGACCGACACCACTCGGCGCCTCCTGCCGGTGAACCCCGCCTCGGCCTCCGCCACGACGACGGTGTCCGTGCAGACGGCGCAGCGGCACCAGACCTGGATAGGTGTCGGCGGGGCGCTCACCGATGCGTCGGTGGGTCTGCTGGACGGGAACGTCGCGGCGCTATCGGCGTTGTTTGACCCGGGGGCGGCGTCGGGGGCGCGGTTGAACCTCGTGCGCCTGCCGTTGTCGTCGACGGACTTCTCTACTGAGGGTTGGACGTGGGACTGGAACGCGGCCACGTCGACGGCGACGCCGTTGCCGCCGGCCCGGGCGGCGAGCGACATGGTGACGGAGATAGTGGGGCTCCGGCCCGACCTCGGGGTGGTGGCCACGCCGTGGACGGCCCCGCCGGCGATGAAGATCTGGGACCCGCCGGGGCCGGGGTCCCTGCCGGGCACGCTCAACTGGGGGGACCTGCGGGCCGAGAGCCAGGGCGCCTACGGCGACATGCTGGTGTCCCAGGCCGGGTGGCTGCTGGACCACGGCGTCCCTCTGCAGGCGATGACGCTGGGCAATGAGCCGGGCACCAACTTCGGTGACATGCCGCGCATGGGCATGTCGGACGATCAGATGGTGGCGCTGGCCAAGTCGGTCGCGCCGCGCCTGGCGGCCCGGGGTGTGGGGCTGTGGGCGATGGACCACAACTGGGAGCACCGTTCCCGGGTCGACAGCCTCCTGCTCGGCGCACCCGGCGGCTTCACCGGGGCGGCGTTCCACTGCTACGAGGCCGGCGGTCCGCAGGACATGATCGGACTGCCCGTACCGCCCGTGATGACCGAGTGCACGGGACGGGTCACCGACGACTGGGCCGGCACGTTCGGGTGGGACGCGGAGAACCTGGTGGTCGGACCGGCCCGGGCCGGCTCGACCGGCCTGTTCATGTGGAACCTGGCCCTCAACCCCCAACACGGCCCCCAGGAGGGTGGCTGCGACGTCTGCCGGGGCCTGCTCACCATCGACCCCGCGACCGAGGCGTTCACCCCGAACCCCGAGTTCTTCACGCTGGCCCACGTCGCCCGGGCGGCCGACCCCGGCGCCGTCCGCCTCGGCACGTCGTCGCCCGCCACCCTCCCGGTCACCGCCTTCGAGAACCCCGACGGCACCATCGGCGTGTTCGGCCACAACGACACCGGCACCAACCAGGTCGTCGCCGTCCAGGTGCCCGGCCGGGCGGCGACCCGGATAGCGGTCCGGTCCGGCGAGCTGTTCACCTACCGCGCCCCGCCCGGCGCCCCGCTCGACCCCCGGCTCGGCGCGATCGCCCGCACCCCCGACGGCACCCGCTTCTACCTGGACCTCACCGGCTACCGCCACCGCATCCCCGACGACACGGTGGCGAACTGCCACGGCGGGGCCGCCAACACCATCGACGTCATCGCCGCCCAGCTCACCGCCATCCCCGAGACCGAAGCGGCGGCCTGCCTCGACCCCCAGCCCGGCGACGTCCTCCGCCACCCCGACGGCGACAGCTACTCGCTAGACCAGGTCGGCGGCGAGCTCGTGCGCCACTGGATCCCCGACGCCACCGCCGACGTCTGCGCCCGCGCCGCCGGCGGCGCGGGCGGCCGGGCCCTGACCGTCGCCCGCTACCAGCTGGCCACCATTCGCTCCGGGCCCGACCGCTCCCGGGCCGGCTGCATCGTCCGCGGCCCCGGCGGCGATGCCCACGTCGTCACCGGCGGCAACCGCAGCGAGTGGATCCCCGACAGCGCCACCTGGAGCTGCGAGATCCGCCGGGGGCTCCCCGTCCACGACGTCCCCGCCGCGTTCCTCACGCCCCTGACCGACGGCGGCTGGCGCTACTGCCTCGACAAGGACGGCCTCCACGACAAGGTCCTGCGCCACAACGACGGCGACGCCCACTACATCCTCCCCGACAACACCCGGAAGTGGATCCCCGACGCCGCCACCCTCAACTGCCGCACCCACCGCCAGACCCCGGCCGCCAACACCCGCTGGCGCCAGTACGTGGACGCCTTCCCCAACAACAACGGCGCCTGGGACTACTGCTACGAACCCCAGGTCCTGAAGGGCCGCATCCTCAGCCACCCCGACGGCGACAGCCACTACGTCGACGCCGCCGGCATCCGCCACTGGATCCCCACCACCGCCATCTACAACTGCCTCCGCACCCGAGGCATCCCCGCCGAACCCATCCGCCGGCGCGAGTACATCACCGAGACGCCCCAGGGCGCCCACGCCACCTGCACGACGCCGTGACGCCGTACACCTCCCGCCCCGTCGTGCACCCCTCTCCCGAACCTCAGAAACCCTCGACTCCGCCCCGTCGTTGCGACGAGGCCGATCAAACCTGCCGCAAGGCACCACCGTCAGCGGGTCTCGCTGACCAGACCCAAGAAAGGGTGACCGCATGCGGCTGCCATCGACCTTCTGGCGCAATCAACGGCGGAAGGTGTCGTCCGTGTTGTCCATGATGCTGCTGGTCACGATCGGCGTGATCTCCGCCGACCAGGCACCGGTGAAAGCCGACGCCGCCCCAGCCGGACCACCGAACTGTTGGGTCGGATGGCGTCCGTCGGAGGGCACGATCAGCTTCCGGAACCTCGGGACCAACGACACCGGGATGACCGTCAAGCTGAAGTGGCGCTCCGAGGATCTCACCTTCACCACCTGCCGCCGGCGACCTGCCGCCGAGATCGAGATGCACTTCGGCACATCCAACGGTCGCCACAAGCTGCAGGACTTCACCATCACCTCGAGCGACATCCCCGGGACCTATAAGGACAGCTTCCTCACGTCCGACGGCTCGATGAGGGACGTGGCGTTCGGAATCAACGACGCACACTCGATCGAGCCGGATCGCTGGTACACCGTCGAGTACCGGTTCACCGGGCGGCTCGGCCCCGATGAGATCTTCGAGGCTCACGCGTCCCGCAACTACCGCCGAAGCCCCTGCGCGCTGGGCGATGCCCTCTGTGTTGCAGGGTGGATCGACAACGACAAGTTCGGCCCGCTCGGTTCGCTACCTCTTGTCGATCCGGTGCAGGACGTCGATCCCGGCACCACCTTCTCCTGGAGCTTCCCGTCGCGCTCCACGCTGCTCGACAAGATCATCCGCCATCCCGTGGACACCGACGCCTACCTCGTGGACAGCGCAGGCGTACGTCATTGGATCCCCGACGGCGGGACCTACAACTGCCTACTCGGCCAGGGCTACCAGGTGGTCAACTCGTTCGCCGAGATTGACCAGAGGTGGGTCATCAACTCCTTCACCCATGGCGACGACGCAACCTGCACCAACCCGCCGGCGTCACCCCAGTCGCCGTCCCCGGCGCCTTCTCCCGCAGTGGGAAGGATCGACCTGTCCCGGGGCGGAGCCGCCCCGTTCGGCTCCTGGTACGGCGTGTCGTTGAGCGGGCTCACCCCCGGTTCCTCGGTCACGCTGACCTGCCACGACTCAGTTGACCCCGCTGGCTTCTACAGCCGGACCTTCACCATCGACGGCGCCGGCAGCGCTGCCGATGCCAACCTCTGCTACTCGGCCGACGGCCCCGACCACTGGGTCACTGGCGGCGGCCTCGAATCGAACCACGTGGGGTGGTGACGGCCGGGGCCTAACCGCCGCCGATCCAACTCGGATCCGACGCCGTACGGCGGCAACGAATCTGCCCACCATCTCCCTCGGCGACACACAGGAGCCCAGGCCGCTGGCCTGGGCTCCTGTTACGAACCAATAGCTTGGGGCCCGAACAACAGGCCACACATAACGCCGAGTTCAATTGGCGACGACACCCGCACGTATCGGCACATCTCGGGCGGCTCCGGGAGGCGGCTCGAACGACCACACGGTCGAGCTCAGTCGGACCCTGAGGTCCGGTGCTGCCTCCGACTGACTGACTGCAGATC
>Ga0193742_1000572_pt1 | contig 24164 bp, 24 predicted proteins | sample L2c1metaG_FD_165511 | JGI IMG/M metagenome (GOLD analysis project Ga0193742, IMG submission 165511) | Soil microbial communities from a riparian zone of the East river system, Colorado, United States - L2c1 | ecosystem: Environmental > Terrestrial > Soil > Riparian zone | place: USA: East River... | reverse complement strand
AAGCATGTTGCGCAGCAACATGTGTAGAATGCATGTCAATCGTAAATGAAAGACATGAGTCAAAGGCATGTCAAATGCATGTAAGTAATAAAGTAAAAGAAACGTATCTTAGATCATCATCTGATGAAAAGATCAAGAGATCAAGATAAGATCGTAGATCGTCGAGATAAGATCGTCAAGATAAGATCGTCAAGATAAGATCGATATGATCAAGAGATCAAGAGATCAAGAGATCTATAAGATAAGATCAAGTAAAGTTCAAGTGTTCAAAGTAAAAGTAAAAGTAAAAAGAGTGTCGTAACAGACGTCTTCCAGTTGATATTCATGGGCTCAGCTAGCTCCTTGGACATATGCTTGAGCATTATCAGATACTGACTGGCTCTGGTCACGGCTGTAAAGCCTGAATCAGTCGAAGTCGTAACAGAGAGCAGCGCAACCTACAAGTTGAAGCCAACGCCTTGCACAACTTCGGACCCGACATCTCCATCCGAAATCCGAGCTTAACACAATCCTTGATTGCCACATATTGTAAATGAAATATACATTCACATAACATGGCAATCCTCGATTGCCACATATTGTGAAGAAATATATATTCAGATAATTGCCACATATTGTAAATGACACATTCAGACAACATGGCAATAATATGTGGCAATCAAGGACTGACATGTTATGTGAATGTATATTTCATTTACAATATGTGGCAATTATCTGAATATGTATTTCATGTTACAATATGTGGCAATCGAGGATTGCCATGTTATCTGAATGTATATTTCATTTACAATACGTGGCAATCACCTTTTTTCCATTTTAAAATGATAGAGTCATTCTAAAATCACGAAATTGAACAGGGGGGTAAGTCAATTATATAACAATATGTTTCAACCAAAAAAAGTATTTTTTTGCAGCTCTGTGATTTTTAATTGATCATAATGTGTCTACAGCAAAAAAAACATGTATAGCATCCTCAGTTCTCAATGAAAATTCATTATTCTTTCACATTCATGCATGGTTAGTACTCCTAAACACTTCTACAATGTTATTTTGAATTAAATTTTTCAGTCATTTTCAACCAAAGTTTGACAATGGGTACCCTGGAAAACTGTTTGGAAATTACAAAACATGTCTAAAAATAGATTTCTCCAAGGAAAACACTACCTAGTGCCAGCAGTGTGCTGTCTTATGGCACACCCATTCAAGTGATTAGAATTTATTTTTCTCCCTATGATCTTAGCTCATACAACATCTATAGATCTATCAATTTCGACAGAAAGAGGTATCACATCTTGCATCTCCTCTACCAAAGTCCTTGCCTCTCTCTCCACGCACCCCGGCAGAAAGTCCCCGCTAGCCACCTGGTCACTCGCCGAGCCAGCCTTCCACATTCGCTGCTGGGCCAGACCCTGCTCGATCATTGATTGGACACCGCCTACGTCTTCCCATCCAAGGGCTGATGCAATACGGAGCATCGGGGTTAGACGAGGTTTGTAAGCCATATCAAGATAGATCCGTTTGGTAGGTAAAGGGAGGGCATTGGAAGTGTAAGATTCAACGAATCGGTAAGGAATGGTGAGGATATGAACGACGATGGTATATACCAGGCGTTCGGCCAAAGTAACGGGGGTGATCGCTAGTGCATTGAAATAGTCAGATAACTGCTCTTAAATTGAAAAAAAAAAAAGAACTTGCCTGGTATAGCGCCGACGGCAATCGCTATTCCTGGCTTCCCTTCCTTGCGCTCCCCAGAACCCAGATACCGATCAACGTCCTCCACGCTTCTTAAATGAATTAGTTCCAGATGTTTGCCACCTAGTGGTTCTGTCGATGACGTGAAACATTCCATGACAGTTTGTACCTCTTCATCGTCCCGATTGACTAGGAAGATTGGGCTGAGACCGAGAGTACTCAGAGCGTATACGGCCGAGCGGGTGGTAGCCCCTCCTCCGACTACTAGGCCAGATGCGATGTTTTTTGGAAATTTTTGATCAATGGCAAAATTATCTATTTTATGCTGCGTTCTTAGTCTGCGTAGAAGAGAATTGCATATACCTGAACTAAATCTCCACAGGTCAACCGAAGAACTGAGAGCGTGGGTTACACCACGAGATTGTCTTTCAAAACTCGCCTTGTACGTCTGTATTGGTCCCTACAAGTTTGTACGATCCATCGTCGCGAGCGACTTTAATGATAGTGTTGCATGCTTTCGTAGCTTGAGTGGCCGGTGTGAGTTCATCCAAATGTCGAAGAATCTCAGTTTTAAGGGGCATTGTCACTCTGATGAATCACAACGGTAGAAGTGATCTAATCAAATCAGCCTAACTTTTTATTTCGATACAACTTACGCAGCTCCACCACATTCTCCTGAGCGTATTTCATCCAGCATTTTTTTGTCAATTCTTGAAGTTGACCATCGTGAAAAGCGATTTGGGAGGCCGAGATTCTTGAAGCATTGGTTGTGGAAATCTGACGCTGCTGAATGAGCAATGGGGTAGCCAAAAAGATGAAAGCGTTTGACAGGTTCTGCATAAGAAGCCATGGGAAAGCAGAATGGCTTTTACAGACTTAAGAAGTGGCGATGCAGGCTAAAAACTCTCGTCTCACACATGCGATCTCACGGCTCTTGGGCTCTTATAATAGGACTCATAACAACTGATCGGGTTTCCAAGGCTATAAACCGCCGCAATTTGTGGAGAAAATTTGGTAAATATATAAGGACCGACTGCCATGGATGTCAATTTCTCCGGCGAACTTGCCCCGTCACGAATGACAGTTGTCTCTAACTGCGTAATATGGTTAACTTGAAGATTATTGAGGACAGGCCAACGCCTAAAGAGGTCTACAACTGGCGGGTTTACTTCTCGGCGTCGGTCGCTGCATTTGCGGCGGTGATGATAGGCTATGTAAGTACTCACATTCGTGAAACAGCTAACTCTGATCAGATTATTTTGCTTCTGTAGGATGTATGTTTCTCTTCTCCCTGCTGTTTCCATCATGCCTTGAACCATTTCATATTCCTATCCCTTTCTTGCAGTCTGCATTCGTAGGAACCAGTATCTCCCTCACGTCGTTCAAAGAGGAATTTGGATTAACGGAAGATACTCCGGCCAAGCTCGCAACCATCTCAGCGAACATTGTTTCCATGTACCAAGCAGGATCCTTCTTCGGTGCTTTTGCCGGATATCCCCTGGGTTACTACTTCGGTCGCAAGTGGGGTCTCGTACTTTCAACGATCGTCTTCTGTGTGGGAGCTGCAATCCAATGTGCTGCAAGCCATAAGACAGGACTCGGGATCATGTACACGGGACGAATCATTGTGGGATTCTGCATTGGCATTGCTTCGAATTTGACTGTGAGTATTTTCTGGTCAGCAGTTTGGATTTTGGAGGATATAGGCCCCACTTCTCACTTTTCTTGTCTTCTATAAAGCCCATATATCTCAGTGAGGTATCACCTGCCCCAATTCGTGGCCGTCTTATCGGTTTGTACGAGCTTGGATGGCAAATTGGAGCAGTCATTGGTTTCTTTATTAACTATGTAAGTCTCTCCGTATTTCCACCCATATCCTCTTCTAGCATCTCATGTCCGTCTTACATTTTATACCCAGGGTATCTATCTACACATCCCGAAGAGCAACAAGCAATGGGTAACCTCCTTCGCTGTTCAACTTATCCCTGGTGGCATGTTCGCAGTCGGAGCGCTTTTCCTGGTCGAATCCCCAAGATGGCGTAAGTACAGTTCCCCAAATCTATCTTTAGATATTTTCACTACCGAGGCGTTGACTGATTGTTCTTAATTATCCTGTATACAGTCGTATCGCGTGATCGAAAGGACCAAGCTCTTGCTAACCTAGCCTACCTTCGAAACTTGCCAGAAGACTCCCAATACGTCCAAGAGGAATACGAAGACATCCTCCTCGCTCTCGAAGCTGACATAGAAAAGGCGGGAACAGGTTTCGTAGCTCCCATAAAATCGCTTTTCAGCTCGAGAAACTTGATTAAACGCTTGTCTGTCTGCATCGCTCTTTTCGTGTGCCAAAACGGGACAGGTATAAATGCGATTAATTATTATTCGCCTACCATTTTCAACAGCATTGGAGTGACAGTAAGTGTCGAACGAAACTTCTTCAGTCTTCCCATCTCAACTAGTACATGACCTATCATTCAGGGGCAATCAACTTCCCTCCTGACCACTGGCGTATTCGGCATCATAAAATTCTTAGGGGCTCTTGTATGGCTGCTCTTCCTAGTAGACCATTTTGGTCGTCGAGCACTTCTCCTCGTTGGATCCATCGGAGGGGCGTTTTCCATGTATTACATTGGCGCGTATATTGCTATTGCCGATCCCGCTCATCATGTAACTGCAAAACTATCTTCTGGAAGTATTTCTGCGATGGCATTTTTTTATGTCTGGACATGCTTTTACGGTCCTACTTGGAATGGTGCACCTTTTATTCAAGGCTCCATCGCTTATCAAGTTAGCTGAATAGATCTGGGCATATCCAGGTACCCCATGGGTGGTGTCTGCTGAGGTATTCCCCCAACACGTCCGTCCCGCTTCCCAAGCCTTCGTCGCAGCTTCCAACTGGTTAGCAATACTTTCTTCTATCTTCCCTGTCCGAGCATATAATATATCATAATATCTATAGGCTTTTCGCATTTATTGTCGCTCGATTTACACCCCAGATGTTCCTTGCAATGGGTTATGGTGTATATATATTCTTTGCGAGCTTCACGATCCTATCAATTGCTTTCGTCTATGTCAGTCGATGCTATACAATGATCCTTCTCAATTTCTCTTCGCTAACATCACCTATTATCTAGTTCGTCCTTCCGGAGACACGGCAAGTGCCATTGGAACGCATGAACGAACTTTTTGCTCCAGGTTTGAAACCATGGAAGGCGCACACTGTTGTCATCACTAAAACACGAGATCAAGTGATAATGAGTCCATCGAGGAACATGAGTAAAATATAGATATAAACAGTAACATCAAACGAGTCTCATGACACTGGTGGCGCCGGGTCGTATTTCCGGAGGTTAACGTTGAAAGCCGTCAAGTCTCGTTTCCTTTCAATACAGAAGATTTCAATGTGGCCGTCGTGGTTGTGTTGAATAAAGAGCTAAAGAAAGATATTTGAGGGTAGAAGGTGGAATAAAAAGATAATAGGTACTATTCACGATTCCTGAACAATCGGGACTTCTGGGTTCGAACAGGGAAAACCCAGAGACAAAAAAGAGTTGGCACTGAACAAAGAATAAAGCATGTATATATTGGTTTGGTATTTACCCGAAGACAGAATGGAAAAAAAAATGAAAATATGCAAATAAATTGGGGCGGAAACAATATGCAGTAGGACTGAGAAGGGAAAACAAACAAAAAAGGTAAAACAAAACATATGGTCATAAGCACCCATCATGTATCATCATCGTCTCGATGTCGTCTATATCTATAACTTCATCAAGTTCGCCACCATTGACAGAGGCTCCAGTAACCGCCTCCACCCATCCACTAAAAGTCCCTCAGAGCCCAATTCATAACCACAAGTTCAATCAACGCGTAGGAGGACGGCTCGCAGAGGTCGTAGACGCCGCCGACACCGCCGCATTCAAAGAAGGTCCCTCTTACTCAACCATAGATCTCCCATTCCCGTCCTTATCCTTAGAAAACGAATAAGACCTAGAAGGGGGCGGAGGGATTTCCACGGTTAGCACTGTCCTTCCTCCGTTGCCAGTACTCCCGCCACCATTACTGTCCCGAACAGGTCCCGAAGGCCCAACATAACCACTCTCTCCATCTACGTAGTCAATGAATCGGACAGATCTAGAAGGCGAACTTTCTCTTGTTGGTGTACGAAGATGACCTTGGCGCAAGTGCGTAGTACTGCTAGCAAGAATAGAATCCAGTCTATGATGTCGAATCGAACCGTTGCCATCAGCCGTTGCAGGTCTGGAATTAGGTATAGAAACGACAGGTGTGGTTGATGGAGATATTGTCGTCGTCGGAGTTGTAGGACTCGTCGGAGCCGTTCTTGGTCGAGAATAGGAGGCAGGTGGCAAATGAGGAGAATATTGAAGTGGCATAGTCGGAGATGAGAAGGCGGGAAGAAGTGCAGAAGAGGGGATCAGAGAAGATCCGGACATCGTCCTAGGCATCGTCGTAGTCATCCCCAGACGACCTTTACGTCCTCTTGGAACTTCTGTAATCTTGTTGTCTGCATTACTAGCGTTGGCAACATCATAATCATAATCATCGTAAAATTGAACAGGATCATCAGTATCCAAGTTCAAGTTGACAGTATCGGGAGGATCGGTTGGGGTTATTTTCAGAGGATGACGGTTCCCACCAAGGAAAGCCTGTTGGTTCTGATCAATTCGAGAAGGTAGACGCGTTAACGACCTCGATCTCCTCTTATGCCTGCGTTCTCGTGGAGCCTCCGCTGATGAATCACTTTCTACTGGTGCTGCTGCTGTCGTATCTCCCGTGTCGCCTCCGATCACTGGTCCTGGTGCCGGCGTCGGTGTTGATGCTGATGCTGCAACATCACCCTCCTCTCGTGGATAACGGCTTCCATCTGGCGCCGGATGTCCATCGATATTTTCATCAGCCACGAGCGTATCCGCCGTAGTCGGTCTCCTCATCCTTGTCCTGTTCTCCATCTCCACTTCCTCGCCACCACCTCTAGCAGCGATTCCACCATCACCAGAATCTCCGCCACGTCTCCTCCCAAGATTAAAAGTCCTCCACACCCCGTCTCTCATCGAATGCCCCATCTCTTCAGCTCCTCTCTCCAATTCATGGAGTTTTCTACCTGTCCACAAAGTCGTACCGGCGTTTTCGTTAGTGCGATGATTAGGCGATTCGTCGCTCACTGTCACTTCCACCTACATACCGAAAAAGAAAAGATCAGTTAAAACGAAAAAGAAAGAAAACGCTAGAACATACATCATCTCCAAATCCACCCGACCGGGTTTCTACAACTCTTTGATGTCCTTCTATCCATTCACTAATTTGATCATGTTCGCCGTCGGGTGGGAATTGGCTTCTGTGATTGTCGGGATGGTCTTGGTTTTCCTGGTTTGCACCCTGGTGCGTAGGAGAAACAAGAATAGGAGCGGGGATAGGATTAACTTGAAATTTCGCTTCCTCAGTAATGGCATCCTCTTTCTTCTGTCCATCGGCATTGCTGCTGTTGCTGAGCGTACCCACACTCATCGTCATTGATTTCTCCAACGGTACCCCTCTTCCCTCTCCTCTCTCCAAATCCCGATTAATAACAATATCCTCCCCCCTGGTAACCAACCTCGCTTGATTCGTCCAATCTGGTGCACCAACACGTCCACTCCCGGTCGTGTCCCTCCTCGACCAGGTCCTAGAGTAACTATGAACCCTCCTCCCAAGACTGAACCCAGGAATCGATAATCCGTGAATAGTAATGGAACATAGCACCATGAATGCGACGATAGGTTGGACCATATCCCTAACCATCTCGTTTTGATGTTGTTGGTAGGTTGAGCCCGTCGTCGTCGAAGGGTGGCTCGCAAGATGCTCATGCAAAAACTCCTCCGCCAATGTCGATATGAAGATGGCACCAATCCCCATGGGACCAAAATGTCCACTAAAGACGGCTTCCCTCCAACTCTTCACATCCGGTATCCATCTATACAGTCCCATCATTATCGGTAACCTCCTCAACAACAACACAAGAACAGCAAGGACGATTAATCTCCAGACTTCAACTCCCACTCCTAAGCTACTACTGGGATGGAATTTCCCAAATGGCATCCAAGCACCGACGAATATGAATGCTGCGACGTTGAATAAAATGTCGATGACACTACTGAACACACTTTCTTCTGTTTGTTTATTGAAGAAACCGTCCCATGCGAAGGAGGTGCCGCAGGCGAATGCGGCTAAGAGGTCGTCGGTACCGAGGAGAGTGGTTAGACCTATGGCTAGGATGGCTAGGGCTAGGTATTGGGCTACGTAGGATTGTCGATCGATTAAGTCATGACGTTGACAGAATTTCATCAAGTGGCGGAAGGAGAAACCGAGTAAAGAACCTATGACAATTCCTAGAATGACCTCATCTAGGCGAATTAGGACCATTTCCAAGTGAGAGCAACAAAAAAAAAGAAAGACAAAAAAAAAAAAAAAACTCACAAAGCCAAGTGATCAAAAACCAATCCCTCATTGCATCTCCCACACTCGGTAAATCCGTCATGAGATAAAGCGCAAAGAACAAGAAAGGAAAAGCAGCTCCATCGTTAGAACCGCTTTCGGCAGCTAATAAATGACGGATATGAGCTGGAACATGTTTGTCTGCCCATTTGCCTCCTACGACTGCTGATGCTAGGATAGGATCCGTTGGAGTGAGGCAGGCGGATATGGCTAGGCTGGAGAGGAAGTTGAGACCCGGGATGAATGCGTATATGAGTCCCGCGCAAACGAACCAACCCTAAAAATGAAATGAATCAGATCCTCAAGGCCTAGAATGAAAAAAAAAATAAGAAAAAATTGAAACGCACCCAAGTCATGACCGGTACGAGTAAGAAGAATAAACTTTTCCAATGTTTCAACATATAAGCTTTGGGTAGTTCGACGCCTATCGCGAATACGCCTACGGCTAATACGACACGTGTGAATTCGAGGATTATAAGATTGATTTCTTCGGGGTTGGAGCGGTTGCCCCATGAGTGAGGGTCGAAGATGTTGGCGCCGTAGGGTCCTGGTGGGTGGATAAGGTTAGGTTGGACTTGGATTGGGAGAGGGGTAGATGAGTACCTATGATGACACCGAATATGAAGGCCCATATGGCTTCTCCGATGTATAGCTGAAAGGATTAAGGATGAGATATGAGTTTCAAGGCCACAGTTTGGAAACATCCACCTTTTCTCGAAAGAGCAACGAGAACATGCCGAACTGTAGACAATTTGAATACAAGAGGTTTGAGAGAGAGAGAGAGAGAAAGAGACATACGAGAACGACGAAAGCACCGAGTAAAGCATAGATAACATGCGGCGTCGTAACATTGAACTTGAAAGAAAACAAGCGTAAGACCAAGCCGGGTACAAAGTGATAAATTGTGGGCGTACAGGAGAGAAATTCATGACGTTGTTTGTTCGTATGAGTGATTGGAACAGTTTAGCTTGTTCGACCCAACAGCGTAAATCCCTCAGAACGTACGGGCGTCAAGAATGGAGGTAGCGCCTTGGGGGAGGAACGTCGCCAGGACTCAACTGAATAATGATCCAAGGTGGGTATTGTGGTGTGGAGTGATGTGATGAAACCTGAGGGCAGCACCCAAAAATGACTTATTTGGTTGGCAAGTCGTTTTTATATCCAATTTTAATTTTTTTTCATGCGTATCTCCTGCATTTGCTCTTAACTTTTTTATTCTTGGCAACAAAAAAAAGCTCCTAGGACCGCCAAGTAGGAGCGCCTTAGTGGAGCTTAGTGGTGCCTGTTACTTACGGTATGCAGGAGCAGGGACCCCGGAAGTTAGCGTTGAAATGCATTTTGGCGTTATATAAGCAACTCAGGTATATATGATAAATGTATGCATCGTAAGTAAGAAAGTCAGGAGAGGAAACAGAAAATGAAGGATAAGATGCGGAAGCGTAGAATACGGGATATTTTCTGTTTCCTTCTCCTTGCGATACATACTTGTTATAGTTAGTAAGGCACGGCAGGGCAGAGGGCACGCCGAGACCAACGGCGCGGCTTCCTTGACAGCTTGCTCCCTTCAACCTCTGGTTCCTCGTTCTATTGCGCTGCTCTGTTCTAGTTCACCGTCTCGACTGTAACTCTCAGATGCGGTGTGAGCGGCTGCTCGTTATCATTGCTGTCTTGTTTCATCATCTACGCTCCATAGCTACATCTCGATCCCGCGCGAACCGGACTCTCTTGTCTCACGTTTGAAATCTCATTAGCTCAGGATACAAGTATACTTTCAAGTACCGGGTACCTGTCGCCAAGGAAAGGCAGAAAGATTCCGGATGTCATGATTGGAGTTGAGAGGTAGAGACCCCTTCATCTCATTAATTTCTTATCCTTCGTTCATTCAAAACCATTAAAAGGACGAAAAGTGACGACCCTTCTTTTTAAAGACAGCCGCGGAGGTTCATAGAATGGAGGGGGATACTTCAGTCAAGGAGATAGGAGAAACGATTAATATTGAGGCTAACTATGTAAGGATCCCCTGGATTTGATTCTGGTTGTGATCAAGGTTAATTTAATGGTCAGTCCAGGACCATGTATTCGACTATGCGGTGTCGAAGCCGTTAGGGATTGAGAAGCTGAGCATCGCATGTCCACGAACTTGGCTACCGGTAAGCGACCCATGAGGTACCCAGGAGACGGACAGCAGCGTTGGGGGTAACGCTACCCATCATCGATTCGTGTGCGTAAAATGAAATCTACAAGCTCCAGCGTTCTGCTTTTGTGCAAGGGATGATAAGCTTATCAGTTACTTTTCCAACGTCATGCCGTGGATAATCATGATGTTCCTATTAAGCAGTCCACGTCCGGGTAGTGTGGACTCTGGAGAAATGGAGAAAGCGGGGAGCTGATTCCATGAATGGATAAATGAAACGTTCTTGGTCTTGCCAAGTCACGACACTTAGGGGCATTTGCACCTCGTCTGCGTATGCCATGGCCGTGTCCGTGTTCGTTCCCTCGAGTGCGGGCCATCTCTGGGAAGGGGGAAGGAGAAGCCGTCGGATAGGTAGGAAGGACTCAGTTTGCCAAAAATGGGTGACTTTTCGAATTCCATGAGGTCAACTTAAATTTTCTAGTCTAAATTGGTGACAGGTAAGGGTCCTTTGCCGAAGTGCCGGATGGATGCAGATAACTGTCAGTGGCGCTTTTCATAGTATGTACGAGGGTTATGTGTGAGGTCATGCAGGGTTTCAAAAAGTTCAAACGGTCCATGTCAGCTGTTTGGTATCGCCTTTGGAGAGAAGAAAAACGCCGTGAGGATGTTCAACTGACATCTCGCAAGTTCCCAGCTTTGGAGTAGGGAAGGGGGTATGAGAGACGGAAAGACCAGAAAGACAAGACAGACAGTGCATCCATCAGATTATGTCATACTTCGACGAGCAAAGGTCCCCCAGGCGTTGACCGAAACAGGTGGTACGAACTTCTTATCAAACTTGACCTTGTCCTTGCAAGTTCCCTTGACTGCAAGCTTGATTGCCTTGGCTCCAGTGGTAACTCCCATGAAAAAAATCCCCCCTGGGTCTGATTTCTTTCTCTAGGGAGTATTTCGACCACTAAGCGGTTATACGTTTCACGGCCCGGTCTAAAAACGTCCTTCAGTCCTTTTTCCATCCCTAGACGACCACCGCTCTCCAAAATTACAAATATTGCAAGCATGTCTCTCCATTCCCAGCACTCTCATCTTCATTGCCACATTGATAGTGCCCGATAAATCAATGGAACCCATGAGCGCGCAGACGAGCGTGCATATTAAATAATGCGTGCGACTCTTGCAAGATTAAGCATATTATTGTTGTTTACGGTATTTTTCCGGCATGGTCAAAGGCGGGGAATCCAAAAGCCGACGCCCATGATGGTCAAAAAGCTTACAAGTCAACAGGTGAACTTGAGTTGACTCGTCAAGACTCATGTGTTTAACATGTATTAACCCGACACCATGAACGTTGATCGTAAAATCTGAAGAGACTGATTGACTTTACTAACAACCCCGCAGCGTTCGTTCAAGTAAAATACCGTTATGTTTTGAAGCAGTCATAAGAATTTTGGGCAGGAATAATATCGCTTAGGATTTGTATACCATGTTAATTTGCAGTGGCGACCCATGTAGGACAAGGTAGAGTCCGGTCCTGGCTCTCGATCGAACAGATGGTAGCTAAAAAAGAGGATGTAATCGTGGAACTTTGCCCCTCAAATATAAACGTCGGGAGATACAAGTGTTGATTGATCAGAATGTTTGTTGAATCCAAACAAGTGGACACAGGGAGCAGCGACGACGAACCTTGTCTCACGTTCTCATCAACTTGTACCCCATATTTTTATTTTATTCCCTCTTTTCCTCATCTTGTACACCCTTTTTTTTTTTTTTGAGGAAGCTTTGGTTGCCTGGTCAATTTCAGTGAGAACGGTTATCTATCTAGATGAGCTCTGATTCCTTACCCTTCAACGTGCATTAGCTGGGACTTTTACTGAAGGATTGGGAACGATTCTTGGGTAGTGTCTTATCAATCTAGGTGAGTATTGTTCCCTGTATTCTGGGAAAGCGGTTGGAGCAACACCAACTTGGTTTGAGAGTAGAGGTCTCCCTCTGCTCATGCGTCAACGATAGGTGATCGAGAACGTGCACGAGGCGAGCTCCACGTTGCTGCCCACCACCATCCCAGCTGTCTCGCGTTTCTTGTGAATGCTGACTCCTCCTTATAGTTCACTTTTTTTGCAATCTGTATCGTGTTAGACCCTTCATCAAACACCATCATCTCAGGTTACGTTTAACGAAGTAAGTAAAATGCTACCTATTTGAAACCGCCCAAAAACCTTCTTTCGTAGTCGTTTATCTTCATGTCAACCAAGCACTCACGACATACGCCCTCGCCCTCGCCTTCTCTTTCAACCAATCATACTACATCCAAACTGCCCAAATTCCTTCAGAAACAAGCAAATCGCGATAGGTCCCGGTCGGTGACTGAGCCCGCTGGCAATCCCACCACTAGTAGTAGTCTTGCAAGCGGCAGCACCTCAGCAGCGCCTCCATCCCCGGAGCTTCCCCAGTCCTCTATTCCCATCGCTAAAACACGGAAAACGAGTAAATTTCTTGGCATCAAGGATAAAGACAAGGACAAGGATAGAAAGCCCTCGTCCGGAACCCCCCCTCCTCCTTCTGCCTACACACTTGCTGCCGATGTAGACGAAGCCCCAGTCATCGTAGAGCCAGTCCCTATACCCAGACCCCGTACTCGCTCCGAACGACCTGCCGCTTCAGCTCCGGATTCACTCTATTCCCCCTCTCAACTCTACTCCTCTACGTCTTCTACGTCACGTATAGGTGACCTCCCGACCCGGCTTTCAGGATGGTTCTCGCACACCTTCAGCTCGTCTTCCACAGATCTACCCAATTTGCTGGCATATTCGACGGCTTCTCCGAAGGGTAAAGGCCCTTCTGCCTTGCTTACTGCGGCAAAGCATGGCAAGGGTCATTTGGATAAGGCTATGAGGTATCTCCTGGATAGCGATGCGACTCCCGATAAATGCACCGATCCGATTTGGCTTTTAGGAGTTCAACATTCAGGCTATGAACCTCCTTTACCTGCTTTACCCAACGTCGTTGCTACTTCACATAGCAATAACAATAGTCCTGGATTGGGCTTCCGCCGTAACTCGGTCTCTCCTCCCTCTTTTCGTTCGTCCACGTCATCGGTGGCATCGAGCGAACTGTCCCAATCCACCAATTCCTCGTCTTCCAAAATCCCAAATCCAGCAGCTAATTGGCCACCTGTGTTTTATATCGACTTTACTTCTCGTATTTGGCTTACCTATCGATCACATTTTCCGGTGCCGATTAAGGATGTGCACTTAGCTGATCTTTATGATGGTAATGATAGCGGTGCTGGGAGTAATATCGAGCTTATCGAAGGTGCTAGCGCTGCTAGTAGTCCCACGATTGTGAAATCGAGACCTTGGAATTGGGTCGGTGTGGTCGGTGGTGAGAAGACGTGGACGAGTGATTCGGGGTGGGGGTGTATGCTGCGCACGGGACAAAGTTTGTTGGCGAATGCTTTGATTCATATGCATCTTGGAAGAGGTATGTGCGCCAATCTTTTCCTTTTTGGTATTTTTGTTAACCGTGATTATAGATTGGAGACGACCACCATATCCAGTACATACGGCTGATTATGCTACATATGTCCAGATCTTGACGTGGTTCTTGGATACTCCGGTTCAAGAAGCTCCCTTTAGCGTTCATAGGATGGCGTTGGCTGGTAAAGACCTAGGGACAGATGTTGGGCAGTGGTTTGGACCTAGCGTAGCTGCTGGTGCTCTCAAGTAATCTTTTCCCTCCCTTTTTCCCTTCTTACTCCTGATATGTCCTTTTCTCCTGCTTAGAACTCTCGTCAGTTCTTTCCTGGATTGTGGTTTGGCGGTGGCCGTAGCTAGCGACAGCACGCTCTATCAAACCCATGTATTTGCTGCTTCTCATGGCGATATGAATATTCGTTCGCCACACAGACGACATGCTAGCAGTTCGACGAATACTTGGGGTGATAGACCCGTTCTACTCCTCCTTGGTATCCGATTGGGCATTGAGGGTGTTAATCCTATTTATTATGATACTATCAAGGTAGAAAACCTCTCTTGATTATCATCTTTCTCGCTGGATACTGATTAATTATTTTGATAGCTGTTGTATACATTCCCTCAATCGGTTGGGATAGCTGGTGGAAGACCTAGTTCATCCTATTATTTCGTCGGGTCACAAGCGGATAACTTGTTTTACTTGGATCCTCATAACCCGAGACCAGCAATTCCGTTGAGGCCTCCTCCTCCGGATGTTGTAGCTGGGGCTGCTGATGTTGCCCGTGAACAAGGAGAGATGGGAGCAGTTTCGGATTCAGAACGAGAGCAAGATTCTTCTCGACTACCGCGCCAGCAACAATATCGAAAACAACAGCAGCAGCAACGTTCTTCGCTTCCTAATAATTCTCAACGAGCACCTGCTTCTCCATCTTCTACTCGTACTGGTTCATCAAATTTCTCCTATCATGCTCCTGTCTCTCCATCTCCTTTACAACACCAGTTCTCAAACACGACTACGACGACGGGTTCGTCGTCCGCAGATACGAATTCGTCATCGGGGGGTTACGATCATTCATATATCCATTCGTATTCATATTCGCATTCACCACATTCGAGGAGTCCTCCGCCTTCTTATCAGCAGTTGGATGGGAGATGGAGGAGGTCTGCTTCTACGGCTAGTGGGAGTGGGAGTCAACCTGGATCTCCTGGGGTTGATATGATGGATCCAAAAGAACTGGGTGTGTATACCAGTAGTGGTGGTGGTGGCGGGGATGGCGATAGCGTTCCCAATGATTCCATGCGTCGAGGGTTGGATCCTATCCAACTCCACTATTGTACGGCGTATAGTGCAGCGGAGTTAAAGACGTTCCATTGTGAACGAGTGAGGAAGATGCCGATGAGTGGCTTGGATCCTAGCATGTTGATTGGGTTTTTGTGCAGAGATGAGAAGGATTGGTGGGATTTTAAGAAGAGGGTTGCAGATGTACGTGTTCTCCTCTTTCTTCTTTCTATTTTTCGTTCTTTCTTTCGTTCTTTCTTGTTTATTCCTGGCTTGACGCTATCCTTACAGCTTCCGAGGACGATATTTTCTGTACAAGACGAACAACCGACGTGGCCTTCTGACTCTGACGATAATATGGGTTTGGAGTCTATCTCGGAGCCTGATGATATGGATTTCGACGATGAGGATGATGCAGCTGTCGCTGGTGTTGGCGACCATGAGGCAGAGGAGGACGAAGAAGGCGAAGTGGTTGAATTGGAAGTAGATGCCGATGGAGGAGCAGGAGAAGAGGAAGAACTTGATTCGGAAAAATTCTTCGATACTTACTCAGGATCAGCTTCTACGTCAAGTGCTAGTGCTGGTAGCCCTCGTCGTCGATACAGGAGTCCAAAAAATGATGACGTGGATACAGAAGATGAACCTGTGGATCCTGTTACACCTGGACCGAATTCTAAATTCGATATCGTCGTGCCTCCGTCGTGGAAAGGTGGACGGGAGGAGAGAGGGGTTGTTAATGACTATCGTGATATTGGGGATGAAGATGGTGGTGGTGGTGGAGATGATATTGAAGATGATTGGGTGGATCCATCTATACCGCCACCCACGTCTACTGGCCGACCTCGAGCACTTCCGAAGCCTCCACAGCAACAGCAGCAGCAATTACCACCACCGCCTGTCCCTCTGAAAGGCAATGCTTCCCCTTCTATCTCATCATCTTCGTCGTCGCAACCTCTGACGGCGGTGGCACCTCCGTTGTCGAAGACCAAGTCTTCATCATCGAAGAAGAGCGGCTCGACTTTGAACAACTCGGTCAAGGCGACAAAGAGCAAGAAACAGATACCTGTTCCGGTTCCACCAGTCAAACTTCCGACTCAGCAGCGGCCAAAGGAACATTATCCATTTCCTGTAGCTCCAATTGATGACCCATCAGCGTTGTCTCCGTACCATGCTGCTTCTCAAGACCGTGATCGCGGTGCGGGTAATGGGCAAGGAAAACACAGTCCTGGGGGGGGTATTCCTGAGAAAAGAATGCATACGGCGAGAGCGAGAGATGGCGGAAGGACGCAGAGCGGAGGCGTGAAAGGTATTCTTCCGGAAGATTGATACATGACCTACGTGTGAGGAGGGGAGGACAGCGTTTGACGTTCGATCATCTGATATCCTTGGGATTTGGCCGGTTGGTTACTCTTTGATTATTATTTTTTTTTCCATCGATCTTCATCCATTTCTTCTATTATGGCAAACTCATTGGTGTACTCTACTTACTTGCACACTTTTGGTAGTCTTGTTATTTTTTCTTTTTTTTTTGTTTTTTTCCAACAATCTCTCTAAATAAATACCTGATTCGATCATCTCTAATCCTACACACGCACTAACTAGTCCAATTCGACATAGTCAAGCAACATTCTAGAGTCTAGAGGAGTGAAAGAAGAGAGACTTACTGACCTGTCACTTCGTTACTGGGCTAACCCATCATGGGTTGACAGGGAATAATATCGAAAATGTTCGATGGATCTAAGATATGATTGTTTCGTAGCAAGGGATCATCACTTTTGTCTCGTTCAAACCTGGTGATCTCGATGTGACAGGCGAATAGGGCGCCAGCTACAGGGAAGATAACTATATGCATCAACTGCGCAAATTACATATATAAATGAGAAGCCAGATATCGAGATGCGACCTGGGTCCCCTCTTTACAGCCCAATAGCGTCAATAGCTCGATATCAAAGATCGGCGGACTATTTTGCGGGACCTAGGTATTGGTAGTATACAAACTCAGGCGGTTCAAAAATGTTGACGTGGTCAAAATGCCAATGTTGTGCCGATATCAAACTTTTTTTTTTTTTATTAACTGTACAGTACACACACATATTTAAAACTCAGCCTCAAGGCTTCCAGGCCGGCTTGGGCTTTTTTTCGAACATCCAAGCCGGAGCCGGCACATCACTATCTTTGACCATCGAAAAATGTAGACGTTGTGGGGGTAGATACTAAGGAGAGTTAAACATCGCATAGCTCAGAGGGGCTCAAATCACCGACAATTGGCTTGATTAGTAGACAGAATTTTAGACGATATAAAATACACATATAATCTGTACGTAAGTGATTGCAATATTGTATTATGTAGTGGAGAGTCATAAAATGAAGGAATAAAGGTCTCAAAGGAGTGGATTGTAGAGTGTCTTTAATGGATCTAGATCAGAGCGTGAGAGTAAAAGTGTACAAAAATGTTCATGTCACTAAGTGTTCGCAGATAGATTCCAGTTGCGTCTGGATTTCTGTCATAGTGGGACGTTCTGAAGGAGTGAATGTCCAGCTTTTGTTTAGTAGGTCAGTGATTCTAGGACCGAATGGTAATAATGAGAATGCAGTAGAGGTGGGCCCGGATGGTTTCAGTCCGTTTTGCATGTCCTTTATCACTTGAGCATCCCTGGTGCGGTGAGAGTAAGGTATGAAACTGGTGAGGAGCTTTTCCAAAAAAAAAAAAAGATGAAAATTCTCGTTCTTTGAATGAATTGATTGAAAAAAACTCACTTCGAAGGCAGTACATCCGTATGACCATACATCTGACGTTAGTGTGGCCGGTTCGTCGACATCTTCTAAAAATTCAGGAGGTTGCCAACGTAGAGGACCTACATCTGGATTGGAAAGTGTCAATCCAGCGGGTCTTCCGAGATCTTCAACTACTTGAGAGAGACCAAAATCACATAGAACACCTCGACCATCATCGGTAATGAGCACATTGTTCTAAAAATGAATGGGGGGGAGGCCCAAGTCAGCCGACACTTGAGTTGAAGGAAGGTGGAACGAAAGAAAAAATAAATTCGTTCGTACCCCTTTCAAGTCGGCGTGGATGATGGGAGGTTTGTGGGTATGAAGATAGGCGAGTCCTCGAGCGACATCGAGGATCTGATCAGTCAAACGTCACAAGACACAGAAATAAGTATTGGATATATAAAACAGAGAATTGGTTTACTTACCAGTTGTTTTCTATCCGCACCAGGATTTTTCTTGGCCAAGTATTCTGCAGCATTCCCGTTGTCGTACCACCGCATAACCATGGCTGGCCTGCCAGACATATGATAAGAAGTTCCGAAGAGTTTGACTATGTTTGGATGTTCGAGACGATGCCATACATAAACCTCACGATTTAGACGCTAAATAGGTAACGTTTCAGGGTACAATTTGGAGATTGGCCATTGAAATTGGAATTTTTTACTTTACGCGCTCGAACTCCGTCTTGGTCTCTCCTCGTTAAAATTCGAAGCAGTTTAATAGCCACCTGTTTTCACAGTTGGTCAAGGAGGAAAAAGAAAAAAGGCAGCATACCACAACGACCTCCGCACTACCTCCAACGTCGCAATCCATCTCTGACTGACACCATTCTCCCTTATAGATATCCGAGAGGCCACCTTGAGCAACGGCATCCATGGAGATAGTCTTGACATGTTTTGTCAAATCCACAACGCCAGCTATGGGTGAGCTTAATGAGAGTGGCGTTGAGGGTGATTCAGATTGTGGACTGATGGAGCTGGACGATGAGGGCGATCCTCCGGGAATAGAGAGATGGAGACGTAGATGAGGTGCAGAACGTTGTGTAGCAATTACTTGTTGTGGGCGTAGGGAGCTTGCATAGAGGGAATATAGCTCTCTATCGAGACTTTGGGGTTGGTCTACGTTGGTTACAGTCCTAGATCTAGGACGGAAGTTGGGAGAGAGGTAAGGGTTCTCTTCGGTAATCCCATCTTCAATGTGAGAGTAGGAGAACATTTGGGAGACCGAAGAGAGAGCAGTGTGTGTGGAAGGGAAAGATTAAGGGTACCTTGAAGCTCTCACAATCACACAGCCTGTTGAGTAATTAACCAATTTTCAGCCTTGCACATGGGAATTCGGCTTGAACCTTACTAGTATCCCATGCCAAGCAGCGCATGTATACGTTACTTACCCGACTTCAGCGGGTTCAGGTAGGTTATCAACAGCAGAGCTGCGGCGGCCATTATATCCCTACCTTTGAATGGTGACAATGTTTCATTAGTTCGAAGCTGGTGAATATAAAGAGAGCAAAAAAAAATGGTGAGCACAGAGATTTAATTATAGTTAATTGCTCGCCGGAGGTTATGGTGACCATGTGCGCCTCCTCGAATGAGAATCAGGATCAGGAGGTTCCTGGCAGCGTGTCCTTCTATCCCTCGGCAGTTTTGGTTCTGTCATTTTATGATGGAACTTTTCCAATTTCACCGCTGACTTCAAAAATAGCCCAGTGTAGGGCAAAAAAAAGTTAAAACAATCCAAAACTGAACTTCCCAATGCGTCCCATCCAGATGATCCACTTCCAATGAAATTACGATATGAACCCTTGGTGGTGACATCTGCGACCTTCGGCTGGATAAGCAAAAAATGTACAAGTTTAAATTCATTAAGTTGAAGCAGGGTCACGATATCCGGGAAATCTAATGTAAATATACATTGTTCTCTATCTTTCAACACCTTCACAGTTCGGACTGAGACTTCCAACTTCTTAAATCTTCAAGGATCACCTTGTCATACTCTGCGCAACGTTCTACTATTCGCCATGCGTGATTCGTGTCCGGACTTACAAAATGCAAACAAACTGAGTCTAGCATGCCGGTTTCAAACTCGCCGATTCCAGAAGGTCTGGTCGCATATGCTAACCTAGCAATAGGCTCGACTCTCGAGATAGATTCCTTGTATAAGTTGCATTTGGTGGGGATACTTGAAATTTTGTGCGTCTTTTTTATTGTATATTCACTGCTTTTTCAACTTGAGGTCGAACCTTTGACGGTTAGTGCTTCCACAAACGGAGTCGACCATTGACGAATGCAAATCTTGATTTGTCTTGTAGTACGTCCCACTGCGAGACGCGGGACTCTGAAATGGGTCGCTCCCTCAGCTGCCACTATATCTTCTGGACTAGCTAACTGTCGATCATATTCAAGTTCACGATTCTGTATTTCAGTATATTAACTCTCTTTCTCAATTTCAAGCGAGATATATTGAATACGGCTTGGTATTGCCTTTGCAAACACAGGCCAGGGTTGTTGGAATTCCGGATCTTGTGCGAGCAGGCACAATGTGCCGAGCTTTCTTTTTTGGTAGTTTTTATTGTTTTACTATGTATTTAAGTAGCTACTACAGATGTACCCCTCATCCGTTTGCCTCCCCCTTTCCCCCCCCCGAGGTCAAACAGAATCGATATGCGTCGCTCGCTATTTTGATTTTCACAAGGGTAATAGACCTTCTTATTCATGTGACTAACTATTTCTCATGCATATATGCGCGCCAGTCGTCTTCAATTTCAAATTTCAGACTCCATTCTGTGCCAACTGCCCGGCGTCACGCTCATGAATGGTAAGTCTCAAATTTGGGTATGTATATCATAGCCATGATCACCTCTCTGCCCAGCTATCAATCACGGAAGACTTGTTGCTTGGAGAGATGGGCAGCGGACATACAAGAGCTCTGGGCAGGGACTGTTAGTTATTGAGGATGGGTTGAATCATGCACTTGTTGCCAGTCTGGGCCCGGGATTAATGTTGGAACGGAGAATCACATATATTTACAGATTTAAAGAAAAATTTACTACACACAGATAATTGACAGACAATGGCCTAGAAATGCAGATAAGAACCGATAAGCGCAGAAATCTCTCTCATTTACCTCGCAATGGTTCATTTTCTTGCCAGAAAAACGCGGAAAAAAATCCGCAGAATGGACAAAATCCGACTTGACCGGCGACCTTCGGCATCACCGCTATTCTCCGATATCTGCATGAGAGCAAAGTTGATTTTCACTGTAACACCAATGTATCTACCAACGCAATCCATCCACTTCGCCCAGCGCACCACGTGTTTCAAGCCACTCGTCGGTTCTCACATGTAGTAAATCTCGACAGAGGAGGAAGCTCGTAATCCATCTTATGCTAACCCCAATTTTGCCTCAAATCTCATCCTGGCTAATCTGTAGATACGCCCCTCGACGGCTGTCTCCTTACGGGTTGAATACAGTATTCGAGCATCAATTACCGTACCGTCAAAGTTGGCTCTTTGAGCCCGGACGGTACGGTATGGGTACTCGTACAATATTACCGTACAACCGTGAAAATACGGTTGTAGTGTGCACCCCTAGCGCATAGGCCAGCAGCTCAAGAATTAATTAGTTATCCAAAACCCAATGAGTCACTGCCAGTTCGCAAAGTCTATATAAAAATGGGGCACGGCCTTCATTGAGCACCATGTCTTCAAAAACAAATTGCCAAGGTTCCACCTCCCAGAGGCCATTATTATTTTTGACCTGTGTGTGACAGTCGCCAAAGACCAGATAGCCAGGAATTACTCCCATCTGATCTGTTTGGGCAAAAGCGCCTTGTGACAGCCTGTCACAGTAATCCATAAGTTGTAGAATAGCATCATCAACCGAAGCTTTGAACTTCAGGATATCCTCGGTGGCATTCAGTACCGTTTTTATCTCTATAACAGCAAGTGCATTGTTGATACGAGGAGCTGAAATTGGCCGAGGGAACGGTTTGGTGATAAAGAAGTCGACGAACCGCATGTCGTCTTCCCGAAGGGCTAAGGTGATGAATTAAGAGAAGTTCAGAGAAAAAAAGGATATTTGAGAACGTACTCCCCTCGCCCCATGTAGTTCACCCAGAGACCCAATTGAGATATTGTGCCCATGTGGTGCCGCTCCAACCTCAACTACGGGACGCGACGGATACTGCGGGTTTGTCTGCAGGAATTTGGAAAATAGGCTTGCAGAGGTGTCTTATAATCTCTTATCCACCTACCTGGAACCCTTGGGAAACAGGAAAATATAGAATTGAAGACCGCATCAAAATAGCCCTATGTGTTTTTCTCATGGCGGACGCCTTCTGCTACAATGCGATACAGACCCCAAAGCGCAGCTGGAGGGATCGAACGATAGACTTGCGGTGCAGTTGGTGGAGTTGAAGCAGGCAGCTTGTCTGGAAAATGAGGTGATACGATGGTTGCATTCCGTTGAAATGTACTTAGCAGCATACATGGTCGGCGGTTAAGTGTTCAATCTTATGTGACATCATTGTTGCTGTGACAGGACTGCCGACGAATTTTCTCAGGACGTAACCATGACCGCGCAAGACGAACAGTCTATATATACCGAGATCTACCCTAATCCTCAAGCCCCAGATGCAATTCCTCGACCTTGGTATCGCCCTCCTCCCGGCGTCACAAATGGTCGACCCCGTTTGCGCAACTGTATCAAGGCTGGTCTCATAATTTCCAACGAGGAAGGGCGTCGTTGGTTTGAGCAACAATATGGAGCCAGACTTGCTGACCATCATCGGCAAGACAGTAACATTCCCCTTCGCCTGAACCGCATATTGCAGGAAGGTGGTATCGCTGTAGGGTGTAGCTTTGCTCCACGAAGACACGAGTCTGGTATGAGTGACTTTCTAGTCATCACCCAGACGCAGTATGGGCGGTGGATGAACGACGGCCCAGAGAACTATGAAGAAGTGTTTCAGGAAGAAATGAAGCCTCATCCGTCTGCGCTCGAAGACAAAGCAAAATATCGATTGGAAACTGAGCTGGGTATGTGGGTTCCTTTTCTATGTTGTACGGTTTACTAACTCTTCTCTATAGGCATCAAGACATCTGGGTTTAAAAGCTATTTTGCTTAGTTTCTAATTTCAATAATGCTGTTGCTTTGTCATTCCAGTTCTCCTTGGGCTATTTGGCTGGTTCGAATACTAAATACCGTCAATTCTTATGCATGTGGTTTTGTCCTTATCATTTCGTGGCACCAGGTGCGATAAGAACAGGACTACCCAGAACCCTTCAGACCAACGTCATATACTAGAACACTAATGGAACCCCAGTGGAACTATTCATATGCGCTTGGGACCGATGACCAAAGTTAACATTTTCCCTTCCCTTTTCCTGAAGTTCTTTGAATGGTAAGTTATATTCACACCCGTTCGCGCCTTCAGTGCTCATCGTCATCATTCTAGGTCTTCGACTTTTTGCCGCGTCTTCCGACGAACAGAGTAGGTGGGCTGATTTTCATTTGCCGCTGTCTTCAACTCGCCGAAGCAGATATGTAGCTCGTCATATATGTGTGCTCGCTCCCAGGATGGGTTAGGTTGAGTCTGATTTGACACACGAGAATGCTGTCTCCATCGGGAGTGTTCAGGACTCACGACATCATATTTATCATAAACCCCATCGTCACTGCGCCACCCTGTCATTCATGTGATACCACCTCTCGTTCGCCGTCAATACTGCTTTATCGTTCATGTTTCTGCCCTCTCGTTCGTTTTATCCTTCACCTACGTTCACGTCATTCCACCTATCTCGTTCCTCATTGATACCTCATTTGTATGCCCCTCCTGTTTGTACACCCCTCTCGTTCATTCAGCCCCTCATTCGCAGGTATCTGCGCTTGCCAATGTGTCATACTTGCGAACCTATACAAGATAGCGTCGGCGGTGAGAAATTGTGTACTAACGTACCTGTAACACCCTGCTCGCTTCAATAGGAAAGGGCGGAAAAGGCCTGACAAGAAGAAAGTAGCTGTTCGATTCGCCACCACGGTGTCTTACGAAGAAGAGTAGTGAGTAACTCAATTCGTGTTCCCTCTGCGGTGTTGACTAACCGAACGGATCCTTCCCTGCTCCCACTCTCTTCCTCGATCTCACCGACGACGGCACCCATGGTAAGCTGTTCTCCTTGTCGTCCTTGTCGTCCTGTGCGTTCGTCATCACCATTCTAGCTCTTCGACCCGGCGCCCTGTCCTAGGATGAAGAGTGAGTGAACGATATAGCTGCTCAGATCCCCCTCTCACTCGTCGGTTGTGGCCATCTATGATGGCG
>Ga0193742_1000569_pt1 | contig 24227 bp, 23 predicted proteins | sample L2c1metaG_FD_165511 | JGI IMG/M metagenome (GOLD analysis project Ga0193742, IMG submission 165511) | Soil microbial communities from a riparian zone of the East river system, Colorado, United States - L2c1 | ecosystem: Environmental > Terrestrial > Soil > Riparian zone | place: USA: East River... | reverse complement strand
ACGATCCCGGCCGTCGTGATGGCGATGACCTCCCGCGACACGAGCGACGTGCGCATCCCCGGCGTGCCCATGGTGATGCCGTCGGAGATGGCGATCGTGTTGACCTCCATCGGCGTGCCGCCCGCGGCCCGCACGCCCTCCTTCGCGGCCGACGCGAGCGTCCGGTGGGCGAAGTTGCACGGCATCGTCTCGGTCCAGCAGTGCGCGACGCCGACGAACGGCTTCGCCAGCGCCTCCGCGTCGTAGCCCATGCCCTTGAGCTGCGCACGCGCGCCGGCCCGGGCCGGACCCTCCACAAGGGACCGTGAGCGGTGCTTGAGGTCCATGGCGACTCCTTCGCGACGACGTGTCGGAGGTCCACGGTAGCGGCGTCAGCCAGGTGCGGCGATCGGCCGGGGTCAGCGGGTCGGCGTGGGGGCCGCGCCCCGTTCTCGTTGTTGCGGGATCGTCGGGCTCGCCGGTCTCGCAGTCTCGTCGAGCGTCTCCGCCTCGGCGGGGACCGGCGCGAGCAGTGGCCCGGCGTCGGTCAGCACCGCACGCGCGCCCGTGAGCTGGGTGGCGAGATGGCGGCGCAGGTCTCGCAGCCGGTCCACGTCCCGCTGCGCCACGTCGATGCGTCGCGCGGCCTCGTCGGTGGCGGCGCGGACGACCCGTGCCGCCGCCGCCTCCGCGGCCACCTTCCGCTCGGCCACCTCCCGCATGGCCTCCGTCCGCCGCGTGGACATGGCCACGTCGAAGTCGGACTCGATCCGCGCGCGTCTGCGCGCGGCCTGGTCGTCGAGCACCTGCCGGTTGCGGTCGGCCTCCGTGGTCATCACCGTCGCGTCGACCCTGGCCTGTCGCAGCAGGGCGAGGTGTTCGACCTCCATCGCCCGCCGCGTGCGGTCCACCTCGGCGATCGACTCCTCGTAGCGGGCGCGCAGCCGCCCGGCCGCCTCCTCCGCGGTGGTCCAGCAGTGTTCGGCCGCCGCCTCGGCGCGGGCTGCGACCTCGGCCGCCTCTTCCTTCGCGATCTCGACCATGCGTCGCAACCGGTCCTGCAACGCGGTCGGGTCGATCGGGCCGGCGCACACCCGGTCGAGTCGCTCGTGGAGTCTGGCGTTCTCCGCGCGCAGCTGCTCGACCTCCGTGGCGAGTGCCTGGGCGAGATCGGCATGCGCGTCCCGGTCGGCGGCGAGTAAGCGCAGCTCCTCCTCGACGGCGCGCACGTACTCCTGGACCGGTCCGCGCCGGTATCCGCGCAGCACCACGTCGAACCCGGTGCGGAGCGGTACCAGCTCCCTGCCGTCGCCCACCCGGCATCACTCCCTTCATCGTCCATTATGGACAGTTCGGTTTGCCGTGCGACCTACTCCCACCTATACCAGCAAGAACCGCAGGTAGTGAAGGCCCGTGCGGCCACAGTCCGGCCAACGACGATCTTCCCGCGACGAACGGCGCCCGGCCCGCCGCGTTGTCGCGACGGGCCGGGCGGGTCTGTTCTGGTGTTACCGGGAGTCAGGCCGGCAGGTGCCAAACCTGGTTGCTGCCACCGAAACAGTCCCAGATCTGCAGCCGCGTGCCGTCCGCGGAGCTTTGACCGGTGGCGTCGAGGCAGCGGCCCGACGTGGGGTTGCGCAGGGTGCCGTTCGACTGCGCCTGCCAGACCTGCGCGCCGCTACCGTTGCAGTCCCACAGCTGGACGGGCGTGCCGTTGGCCGTGCCGGCGCTGGTGATGTCCATGCACTTGCCGAGTGCGCGCAGGGTGCCGCCGGACACCGTCCAGCTCTGCGCGGCGCTGCCGTTGCACGTCCACACCTGGACCGCGGTTCCGTTGGCGCTGCTGGCGCCCGCCACGTCGACGCACTTGCCGCCGATGCCGGTGATCGCGCTGCCGCCGCCCGGCGGGGTGCCGCCGGTCGCGACCTCGTAGATCGCGCTGACCAGCGACGTCGCGCCGGTGGTGTCCTGCGACAGCTCCCAGTTCATGATGCCGCCGGCGTTGGCCATCGCCCACTGGGTCTTGCGCTTGATCGTGGGAATGCCGTTGTAGCACTGCTGGCCGCCGCTGTTGACGCAGTCGACGTTGGCGTTGGCGGGGTTCATCGCGACGATCTGCGCGTAGGTCAGGTAGCCGGGGCGGCTGTAGAACGGCACGCCGAGGACCGCCTTGTTGGCCGGCAGACCGCGGCCCTTCCAGAAGTTCATCGCGTTGATCGACCAGTCGTAGTTGGCGTGCGGGCTGCCGCCGTCGTAGGCCATGATGTTGAGCCAGTCGACCATGCCGAAGACCGCGGGCTGCACGCCGTTCGCGGTGCCGCCCTCGGAGACCACAGCCGCGGTGAGCAGCTTGCCCTGGCCGTGCAGCGCGGAGCTCAGCTGCTGCATCAGCGCGGTGAAGTTGTCGCCGGACGTGCCGGGGTCGGGGTACTCCCAGTCGATGTCGACGCCGTCGAGGCCGTAGGAGCTGATCGTGCTCATCACGGCGTTGACGAACGTGGTGCGGGCCCCGGAGTTGCCGGCGAGCGCCTCGAACGCGGAGTCGTTGCCGTCGTTCCAGCCGCCGATCGCGAGCGAGACCTTGACGCCGTTCTGGTGCCCGAGCGACACGAGCGACCGCAGCTTGTTCGGGTCCGGGATCGCCTGCAGCGAGCCGTTGGAGTTGGGCAGCGCGAACGCGTAGTTGATGTGGGTGAGCTTGCTGTACTGGATGCTGTTGACGCTGCCTGACCACGACGGCATGTAGCCGACGCTGCGGAAGCCGTTGGGCAGCGCGGCCGCGGCTGCCGGCGCGGCGCTGCTCTGCGTGGTGGCGAGCGTGAGCCCGGTCGCGACGGTGGCGACGGCAAGCCCGACCGCGCCCCATCTTCTCCTGGTCGAAGCTGACGAGTGCATGGTGGATCCCTTCGGGAATGAGGCGCGCGCGAGCAGGGGACCGTGGCGCGCATCACGCCAAGTGAACATCGGACCTATTGGCGTAGTCAAGAGCCACCTTCTGGACCCAGGCCGATCGTCCACGCGGCGACCCGGAACCGGTTTCACACTGGGTTAGCAGTGGTGGTGGCGTTCCGAGAATTCCTTGGTCTAGACCTGTTCAACTCCGCTGCGGCGGAGTAACATTGGTGTAATCTGGGCGTAGACATCCGATGTTTTCTGCGCAACTCACCCGACTCCCGCGAGTCGCAGGTTCAGGACCCGCGAGTTGCCGTTTCAAGACCCGCGAGTTGCCGTTTCGGGAGCAGCGAGTTGCCGTTTCGGGACTAGCGAGTTGCCGTTTCGCCGTCGCTCCGACGATCAGTCGATGGTCAGCAGCGCCTGGATCGGCAGGTGGTCCGAGGGGAACTCGCCGTCCCGCGAGAACGTGTTCATGCCCGCGGCCGACACGCTGACCTCGCCTTTCGTCAGCAGCCAGTCGATTCTCGGGCCGTTCGGCTCGAGTGCGCGGTAGCCATGCCAGGTGGCGTACCGCGGGGAGCGGGTGGCGGCGGCGAACCAGCTGTCGGACATGCCGGCGCCCACCAGGAGGTCGTACGCCGCCGAGCCCGCGTCCGCGTTGAAGTCGCCGGTCAGGAGGACGGGCACGTCGAATTCGGCGATCCGGTCGCGGATCAGCGCCGCCCCGCGCACGCGGGAGTTCTCCGAATGGTTGTCGAAGTGGGTGTTGACCATGACGAACGCGCGACCGGTACGGCGGTCGGCGAACCGGACCCAGGTGGCCATCCGCACGGTCTCGTTGCCCCACGTCCGCGACGCCGCGACGGCGGGCGTGTCGGACAGCCAGAAGTTCCCGGACGCCAGCGCGGTCAGCCGCCGCGTGTCGTAGAAGATCGCCACGTACTCGTCGCGCGTGCCGCCGCCCCGGCCCTCGCCGATCCAGTCGTAGTGCGGCGGCAGGTCGTGCGCGAGGTCGGTGAGCTGGTCATGCAGCCCCTCCTGCGTGCCGATCACCGTCGGCTCCTCGCGACGCAGCAGCTCGGCCATCACCGGCCGGCGCAGCGGCCACGAGTGCGGCCCCCGCTCGGCCGCGAACCGCAGGTTGAACGACATGACGTGCAGCGCGTCGCCCTCGGCGGGACCGAACAGCGGGCGACCACCTCCCCGCTCGGCCGAAACAGGCATGCTCATGGGGAAACTGAACCCCACCACCAGCGCGCAGATCAAGCCTGCTAGACGCGACATGGTCTCTCCCGCCGTACACCGAAAGCCGACCAACCGGGCTCGGCGCCGCCGCGCCACTGGATTGCCACCTCCATGATGCAGTACACGGCCGCCCAGCCCTACCACTGCGGTCGGCGGTCCCGGCCGGTCTAGCCGACGCGACCCGCGAACGTCCACCGTCCGCTATGGACCTCACGCATCTCGAAGCCCGCGCCGTTCGGCACGTGCACCTCCGCGGTAGCGCCGAACGGCACCTCCACCGTCAACGTCATCGTCGACCCGGACAGCGACCAGTCAACCGCCACCCGACCACGCACAGTCTCGATCGACGTGCGTGCCCACGTGACCCCGACCGTCGCATCAGGACGGACGACGAACCGGCGGTAACCCGCGTCGCCGGGGCGCAGGCCCGCCACGTTCTCGTACAGCCACCGCACGACCGTGCCCTGGAAGTAGTGGTCGCGGGACCGCGAGTCGACCGGCCACATCTCCCACATGGTGTCCGCGCCGTTGTCGAACCAGTAGCCCCAGCTCGGGTACGTCCGCTGGGTCGCGATCGCGTGCGCGACGTCGGCGTGGCCGTGCGCGGTGAGCACCGGCAACAGCACGCTGGTGCCGAGCGCGCCGGTGTTCAGGTGGTCGCCACGGGCGCGGACGTCCGCGACCAGGTTGTCGACCACCGACGCCACCGACTCCGTTGGCACCAGACCGAAAGCTAGCGGGATCGCGTTGGACGTCTGCCGGTAGTCGGGGTCCTTGTCGGTGCGGTACGCGCCGCCCCGCAGGAAAGTCGCGTTCAGCGCGTCCCGCAGCCCGGCCGCCGCCTGCCGGTATCTGGCGGCGACATCGTTGTGCCCCAACAGGTCGCCCAGCTCTGCGGTGGCGGTCAGCGCGCGGTGCAGGTACGCGGTCGCGGTGAGCCGGGTGTCCTCCGGCGGGTTGCCGCCGTACCCGGGTGGCAGGTAGTCGCCGAGCGCGGTGATCGCGAGTCCGTTCTGGAGCCTGGCGATCTCCCAGTCCAGGTACCGAACCAGCGTCGACCAGTGCGTCGCGGCGAGCCGGTCGTCGCCGTAGAGCCGGTACATCTCCCGCAGCAGGAACGGGTACACGGTCGTCCACTCCGGCGACGGGCCGAGGTCCCCGTACCCCCAGCCGCCGCTCGGCACGATCACCGGCAGCTGCCCCGCGTCGGTCTGGCTGTCCGCGATATCGCCGAGCCACTTGGTCAGGAACCGTTGCACGCCAAGGGCGTAGGCCATCACGGGCGCGCCGAGCTGCGCGTCGCCGGTCCAGCCGTTCTTCTCATACATCGGCGTGTCGGTGGGGATGCCGTGCAGGTTGTTGCGGATCGTGCGGCGCATCGCGCGTTCGAGCTGCTCGTAGAACGGCTCCGAGCACTGGAACTCGCCGGTCTCGGGCACCGCGCTCTGCACGACGCGGCCGAGCAGGTCCGCCGGCCGCGGCGCCGAGGGCAGGCCGGTGACCTGCACGTACCGGAAACCCTTGTAGGAGAAGCGCGGCTCCCACGTCTCCGCGCCGGTGCCGGCGCACACGTACTCGTCGAGCTGATGACGGCCGGGCACGTGCCCGTTGCCGCCCTGCACCGTGCCGTCCGAGTTGAGCTTCTCCCCGTGCTGCAACCGAATCACGGTCCCGGCGGGCGCCGTGACCGTCAGTTTCGTCCAGCCGGCCATGGTGCGGCCCATGTCGGCCACGTACGCGCCGCCGGCCAGCGGGGTGATCGCGACCGGCGGGACCGTCTCGACGACCTCGATCGGCTCGTGCTGCTGCGCCCGCCGTGTCCCGTGTGGAGCATCCAGCTCGACGGGTTGCCGCCAGACAAGGGTTGTGCGCGCGTCGTAGCTCTCACCGGCGTACAGCGAGTCCGATGTGGTCGGTCCGTCGGCGACCTGCCACCCGGTGTCCGAGCCGATCGTGGTGGTCGAGCCGTCCCGGTGCGCCACCACCAGCTGGGCGAGCAGCCGCGGCTCGCCGTGCCAGCTCGCCTGGTGCCAGTTCCACACGTTCGGCGTGGTCATGCCGTAGAACCCGCGCCCTAGCGTCACGGCGATCTCGTTGGCACCAGGGGAAAGTAGGCCGGTCACGTCGTGGGTCGCGTACAGCACGGTCTCGTCGTAGTCGGTGAACCCCGGGTCGAGCACCTGCTTGCCGACCCGGGCGCCGTTCAGCTCCGCGTCGTAGTACGCGAGCCCGGCGACGTACAGCCGTGCCGACGCGACCGGTCTGTCCACAGTGAACTCACGACGCAGCACCGGGGCCGGCCGCGCCACCGCGATGCCGACCTGGCTGCCCCACGGACCGCCGCCGTAGGGTGCGAGCACCGTCACCGGCGCCCACGCGCTGTCGTCGAAGTCCGGTTGCTGCCAACCGCTCTGCTCGGTGTCGGCGACCCGCCACGTGCCGTCGGTGACGACCTCGTGCCGCGTCCCGTCGGCCAGGTCCACCACCAGGCGCACGAGCAGCCCGCCGGGGTTGATCGAGACGTCGCCCCGGTTGGTCGCGAGCGCCGCGAGCACCACCTCGCCGGCCGCCACCTGCGCGGTGACGTCGGCGAACCGGCCGATCCGCCAACCGTCGACCTGCTCCGGCGCGTGCAGCACCTGCCGGCCGCCGAGGTACAGCGTGAAGTCGTCGTCCGCCGTGGCGACCAGCAGCGCCCGCGTGACCGCACCGGGAATCGTTGCGGCGCAACGGAACCAGCGGGGTCCCGGCGGCGCGCCGGACGGGGTCGCGCCCGGCGACCAGACCCACGACGCGCCGTCGAACCCGGGCGGCGACTCAACCGGCGCCGCGCCGATCCACCGTGCCTGCCACGGGGTGTCGAGGAAACCTGTCTCCCACCAGGTTTCCGCGCTCCACGGCGACACGCGGCCGCGCTCGTCCCAGACCCGCACGCGCCAGCGGTACCGGGTGTGCGGCGCGAGCGGCGGGCCGCCGTAGGGCACGCCGACCGTGTCCGCGGAGGCGACCTTGCCGGAGTCCCACCCGCCGTCGACCCGCACCTGGTACGCGGTCTGCCGCGTGCCGCCGCCCGTGACGGTCCACGCGAGCCGCGGCGCCGTGACGTCGGTGCCGAGCAGGGTGGGCGCGTACTCGACGGTGGTCCGCGCGACCGTGGGCGGCGCCCCCGGGCCGGCTGCCGCGGCCGGCGCACCCGCTACCGGCAACGCCAAGGCGCCGGCGCCGGCCGCCGCCGACCCGCGCAGGAACTTTCGGCGGCTCATGCCCTCGCTCATCGCATTCCCCTCATTGGGTCCACGACTGAAACGTTTCAACTCATCCTAGACGGCCGACCCCCACCCGTGTTCGGCCATTTGGGGGAGAATCTGGCCAGCACCGGCCATGACCCCGCGAGTCCCCCGTTCAAACACAGTGAGTCCCCCGGTTGGTGTCGTCCCGAAACGGCAACTCAGTGGTCCCGAAACGGGGACTCGCTGTGTTTGAACGGGGGACTCGCGGTTTTTAGCGTTTGGGCATCAGGGCCCACAGTGCCAGGTACACGATGAACTGCGGGCCCGGGAGCAGGCACGACAGCACGAACACGAGCCGCACGGTGCTGGTCTTCCAGCCGTAGCGCTCGGCCAGCCCGGCGCACACGCCGGCGATCATCTTCTTGTTCTGGGGCCTCGTAATCGTGGTCATGTCTCCACCATCCAGGCTCCCGGCGCCCGCGACATCGTTGAGAACCCTGAGATTGCCCCTGACTCCGTTGCGGCCGAACGGAACCGTGTGACGCTGCGTGGCGCGAGTGTCACCCTTCTGCCGGGCTGCGCTCGGTCTCGCGGAGGGCCCACACTTGTCGTGGCCCGCGCGCGATGGAGGAATGCCACCGGTGGCTCTGCGATCCAGCCCCTCCCGGCACGACACGACGGCATTGCATTTTCTCGCCGTGGCGGCCGATCTGATCGACACGTACCTCCAGGCGGAGCCGATCGGCGCGGACCAGTCGCACCGGCTCGGCCACATCCACTTCCCCGCCGCGCTGGAATGGCTGCGCACCGAGGACGTCATCCGGATGGGCCCGGCGTGGGTCGGGGAGGCGGCCAGCCGCAGGGCGTTCTTCAGCCGCTGGCCCACGCGCGCGGAATTCCTGCCGGAGGCGGTCGTCTACACGCTGCTGCGGCACCGCGAGCCCGACGACGCCTACTTCCGCGAGCCGGCCGGGTCCGCCTCCCAGCTCGTCAGCGGGGTCGCCGACGAGCTGTTGGCGAGCCTCGTGCGGCACCCGCGCAGCTACCTCATCCTGCATATCGGCCCGCTGCTGCCCCGCCACCCGCAGCTCGCCAACGCGCTGCTGCCCAGCTCACGGGCCGCGACCCGGGTGTGGGCCGGGCTCTACCGGCGGCTCGCGCACGGGCTCGACCTGGTGATGCGTCCGGAGTGGACGTTCAAGCGGATGTCGTTCGTGCTGCAGGCGATGCTCGACGGGTTCGTCCTGCGCCACCGCATCCACCCTGGCGGCAACACCGCGCAGTCCTGGCAGAGCGCGAACATCCTCGCCGACGCGATCATCGCGCTGCTGCTCGGCGCGGTCGACTGGGACCTGACCGGCCAGTCCGGCCGCGCCGCGCTCGACACCCTGACCCGCCCGTGGCCGACCGACACCTGACGGCCGCCACGAGCGGGGTCTCAGTCGGTCTCAGTCGGCGACCTTCGCGCGGAACGCGTGCCACGCCGACTCGGGCACGGCGAGCATCCCGCCGCCGGGGTTCTTCGAGTCACGCACGGCGGTCGTGCCCGCCGCCCAGCCGACCTCGACGCATGACGAGTTACCGCCGCCGTTACTGAAGCTGGACTTCCGCCACTTCCAACCTTCGGGATAGCTGGTCATGGGAGTGTTCCTTTCGGTGCGTGCAGTTCACGACTGCGACAGCTTCCGCAGGAACGGACGGGTCTGCTCCGGCCCAAGAGCATGCACCCGCTGGTGATCCCAGAACGTCATGAACCTGGCGAGGTTCTTCGCGTCGTGGATGATGTCGCCGCCGTCGTACTTCTCAACGTACGTGACCTGTACAGCGGGTTCGGTGTCGAACCCATAGATTTCGTACGTCTCCTCCTGGCCAGGGTAGTAACCGTGCCGGAACGGAGCTACCTGCACCTCGACGTTGGGCCGGTCGATCGCCTCCATCAGCAGACGAGCCTGACCCTTCAGCACGGAACTGTCGCCGTCGATGTTCTCCAGCGAGCGCAAGGCCGCCTCGTGGATCACGAACCAGAACTGCTGGTCGGTGTTATCGAGCACCGCCTGTCGAGCGAGCCGTTTCTCGACGTACTGGTCGATCTGCTCCCGGGTCGGCGAGGGCCGGTACGCCCGGAACAGGTAACGCATGTACTCCTCGGTCTGCAACGGACCTGGGATCACCATGCTGTTGTGCCGCCACACCGTGGCCGCGCTGAACTCCATGTCGACCACCTGCCGCATGTTGCCCGCGAACTTGTTGCGCAGCAGGCTCTTGCGGCGGGGTTGCGGCGCGCGGGCGATGCGTGACAGCTCCCGACACTCGTCCGCCGTCGCCTTGTCGGCCTTGTACACGCCGAGGAGCTTCTCCAGGTCGTGGCTCTTGACCGCGGAGGTGCCGCTCTCCAGATATGCAACCTTGGGCTGCGACCAGCCGAACGGGATCGCCACCTCGCTCTGCAGCAGGTCCGCCTTCTCACGGAGCGCCTCCAGCTTGCGTCCACACAGGATCTTGTAGACCAGCTGCGGGAGCGGGCCACGCGTCATCTCGGTCGACCTCCGTCGCGGTTGTTGCACTCGGTCACGGAACGTAGCAGCTATCCGGTCACCCGGATAGTCGAGTACCCGAACTGTATATGCGCTGCTATGTTCATGCCAGATCCAGTACCGATGAACTGCTTCGAGGGGTGGCGGAGAAATATGCATCCAGTCTCGCCGGTTGATGGTGGCCCGGTCAGGAACGTCGCGTGCAGCGCGCCGGCCGGGACGTGCGCGTCGCCATCGGCCCACTCCGGCGGGCGGCGGCACCACGTAACGGCTGACGCGCGGTCGTCGGTGGTGCCGTCCGGGTGGTCGTGATGTCGGTGACACCGAACCCGCTGGTCGTCGTGAGCGGGCCGACCGCCGCGGGCAAGACCACGATCGCCGCCGCGCTGGCCCAGCTCGCCGACCTCGAACAACACACGGCCGCCCCGGCCGAGCCGCTGCGCGACTGGCTCAGCGTGGACGCCGAGCGCCACCGCCCCCGACGGTCCGATGTGGACCGGCTGGCCGACCTGACCTTGCTGCGCGCGGTGTCGACGAGCGGCAGACCGAGGGTCGCCGAGTCGGCCGCGCTGCCGATGCTGCTGCCGGTCGACAACGCGGCGCTGCTCGTGCGGGTGACCGCGAGCCCGCTGGTGCGCGGGCGACGGCTGCACGCGGCCGCGCCCGACCTGACATTCGCCGAGGCGCGGGTCGTGGTGGCACGCAGGGACTTCGCGACGTGCGCGGCGCTGCGGACGGCGTGGGGCGTCGACCTGGCGGAACGGTCGGCGGCGCGGTGGCGTGCGGACCTGGTGGTCGGGTGCCCGCACGAGGACGAGTGCCCCGACGAGGCCGGCTGCACGGAGAACGTGACGAACCTGATCGCGGCGGCGTTCGGGGTCTACGAGAACTACCTGGCGCCAACGCCCGCGGTGGGTTCGGTGGGGCTGTTCGGGCATCTGTTGAAGACGTACGGCGGGTACGTCCGGCGGTGCACGCCGTTGCTGACCGGCCTGGCCGGCGACTACGACGTGCGCCGCTGGCGGGACCGGCTGATGGTGGAACTGGAGAAACGGGCGGGACTGCTGTGAGTTCGTTCATCGAGCACTTCGTCACCCGGCTGGGATACGTGCTGGCCGACGGCGCCGCGCCGTTCCTGCTGGAGAGCCGGCTGCGGTTCGTCGCGGGCATGCGGGCGGCGTACGGGATGAGCGAGGTGTGTTGGGACACCGTGCAATGCGCGCGAGGCAGCGATCCGCTCGACTACTCGGAGCCGTTGCCCTACAGCGGCGGCGTGGCGACGGCGGCCGACGTGGCGACGCTGTGGCGGGAGTACCTGCACCAGGGCCTGCACGTGGTGACGCGGGGCTCGGCGGGCAGCCCGCACGGGCGGCAGGCGCTGCGCGCGTTCGCGGCGGTGCCCAGGTTGGTGTCGCAGGTGGAGCTGACGGTGGGGGCGCGTCCCGCCGACCTGGCCGCCGACCTGCGAATCCTGTTGCCGCTGTGGGAGATTCCGGCCGACCGGGTCGACGCGGACCTCGACGCGACGCGGCTGGTGCTGACCGTGTCCGCGCGGCGTCCGGCCGCCGAGCGGCTGCTGAGGTCCGCGGGCCTGAGTCCGGCGCTGATCGACGCCACCCTCGACGACCCAAGGCGGGTCCGGTGGGCCGTGGAACCACCGCCGGCCGGCACCCGGTACGGCGTCCGGCCGGGCGGCGCGCTGTTCTCGGTCACCGACGGCGTGGAGACGGACCTCGTCGACTCCGGGTCGGGGCGTCCGTACGGGTGGCAGCAGCTACAGACGGCGGCGACGCGGGCGGGTTGGGTGGACTGACCTTGACCCGGTCGTCACAGGCTGAACGCGACCGACCGCAGGATCAGGGCGAGCACGAACACGACGGTGAACGCCAGGTCGATCGAGATTCCGCCCGCGCGCACCGGCCGCAGCACCCGCCGCACCGGTGCGATGACCGGCTCGGTGCCGGCGTGGGACACCGCGCGGGCACGACTCATCCACGGTGAGCGGCTCCCGCCCCCGACCAAGCCGGCCCAGTCGAACACCATCCGGGCCACCATCAGCAGGACGAACACCGTCAACGCGAACCCGAGCAAAGTTCCGATGACACTCATGCCCTCTCAACGCGCGAACCGGCCGATAAGTGTCCGAGCGGGCACACTGGGGGGATGCTCGAGTTCCTCCAGCGGGTCGGCGAGCACGTCGGCGGCTGGCTGTACCTGATCGCGGGCGGGTTGGCGTTCGCTGAGGCGGCGATACTCCTCGGGATGGTGCTGCCCGGCGAGGTCGCCCTGCTCGTGGCCGGTTTCGGCGCGCACCAGGGGTGGCTCGCGCTGTGGCCGATGGTCGGGGTCGCGGTCGGGGCGGCCGTGCTCGGCGACACCGTCGGCTACGAGGTCGGCCGGCTGCTCGGCCCCAGGCTGCGCACGTCCCGGCTGGGCCGCTGGGTCGGTGAGCCGCGGTGGCGACGTGCGGACGCGTTCCTGCACCGGCACGGCGGCAAAGCCGTCCTGCTCGGCCGGTTCACCGCGGTCCTGCGGGCGCTCATGCCGGGGATGGCCGGGGCCGCGCACATGCCGTACCTGCGGACGTTCCTGCCGTGGAACGTCGTCGGCGCGGTCGTCTGGGGCACCGGCTGCGTGCTGCTCGGGTACGGCTTCTCCGCGTCACTCGCCACTGTTGGGCGGTATCTGACGTACGGGCCGCTGGTGCTGATCGCGCTCGGGGTCGTCGGGTACCTGCTGTACCGACGCCGGCGGGTGCGGCGCGCCACCCGGTGAGCGCCGCACCCGGTCTCCGGGGTCACGTCACCGGTGGCGCCGACAACGTGGTCGACTCCGGTGGAGGTGACGTCTCCGACGTGGTCTCCGGCGACCCCGAAGTGGACTCGGGCGTCGACTCGGGCGTCGACTCGGGCGTCGACTCGGGCCGGGCCGAGGTCTCCGTCGTCGGTGGCGCCGTCGTCGTGGTGCCGGTCGGTGGCGCGGCCGACCTCGGCGCCGGCTTCGGCGGCAGGTTCGGGTTCGGGGTGCCGTCCGGGAGACCCCAGGTCGGGATCACGTGCGGCGCCTTCTCCGGCACCTCGCCGGGCTTGCTCGGTGTGCAGACGACCACGTAGGAGTTCGAGACCCACTTGCCGACGCTGGCCCGCACGAACAGGTACTCGATGATCGGTCGGCCATCGATCGGCCGATTCACGAGCGGAGTGGTGAGATCCCGGATCTCGACCTTAAGCGGATGATAGTTCCCGTCCGGGTGATCGCCCGCGACGACTCTCCGGACCTGATACGTGACGCCCTTCTGTGGCGGCGTGAACGTGACCATCGACTGCGAGTACGGCGCTTCGCACGACCCGCTCTCGGTTGTCCACACGAGACCGTTCGGCTGGATGAGCCTGTCGCCGCGCCCACTCGCGGTGCCGGTGCCCACCAACCCGTACTCGGCCAGCGCCGCCTGCGGCAACGCCACCGCCGCCACGAGCACCAATGCCGTGGACAACGCCGTCCGCCACAGGACGGGAACCCGGGCCCTCATCGCCGCATCCCCTGCGCGCGGCGACGGGCGAGCACCCGCATCGTGAGACCGACTCCCAGCAGCACCAGCGCGCCACCGATCAGGACGGCAACGCCGACGCCGGTGTACGCGAGCGGTCCGGAGTCGTCCTTCGTGGCGTGCCCCGAGTCGTTGCCGCCCTGATCCCCGGGCGCTTCCGGACCCGGTGGTGTGCTCGAGGGCGGGCCGTCGACGACCCCATCGTCTTCGGCCACGCCCTCGGCACGGGTCTCGACGATGAAGGTCACGTCGAGACACGCGTCCGTCGCCGCCGGGGACAGGGTCAGCGCCCCGTCCACGGCGAACGACGCCTTCTTGGCGGCGGGGACGAGCAGTCCGTCCCCGAGGTCCCGGTCGTGTGTGGACAGCAGGTCGGTCGGACAGCCGACCGGGTTCGACGACGACTTCACCCGGTCGAACATCAGCTTCGTCAACCGCACGTCGAACGGGTTCGGGTTCGTGACGGTGAAGTGCGCCGCGCCCGTGCCCCCCGGCACCAGGTCCGCGGCCGGCTCGATCTCGGCGTTCAGCGCCACCGGCTCGGCCGCCGCCGCGACCCCGCCGGCCCCGAGCCCGACCACCACGAGTGCCGCCGGTACCGCGCTCATCAGGAGCCGAGTGCCACGCATGTCAGCTCAACCAGCGACCGTGACGGCGTCGATGTCGGTGACCTTGACAACGACCTTCGCGCCCTGGCAGCCGTCGCCCGCGTCGGCGGACATGGTGAGGGCGGCCGGGATGGAGCCGGTCTGCGCGGTCGCGTTGGGCGCGACGTCGAGCGGCGTGGGGAGCGTGATGGGCCCGGCGGTCAGCGTGAAGTTCTCGGGGCCGCAGGTCTGGCCGGCGACCGGTTCCACGGTGAGGTCGCCGAGGGTGATCTTGTTGACCTGGACGCCGAACGAGTTGGCGTTGGCCACCGTGAACGAGACGGCACCCTTGCTGCCGGGCAGCATGTCGCCGGCCGGGTCGGGGAGCTGGGTGAACACCAGAGCCTTGAGGTCGTCGGCGCCGAGCGCACGGCCCGACGCGTCACCACTGCCCTTGATCGAGAAGGCCGCGATGGCCGCGCCGGTCAGAGCCATCGCGCCGATCGCCACGCCGACGCCGGCCAGCACGGTCTTGAGTCTCCTGCCGGGCTTGCGGCCGGTCGGGTTTTCGTTCGCCATGGAGTTCCTTTTCCTGAGGATTATCTGATTCGCATCCGGCACCCGGTCGTGCCACGTAGAACACATTCTGGGGGACCGAAGCACCTGATTGTTCGCATCGCGGCGCAGCGTTCTTGACAAAGTGTGAAACCGAGCTCGCCCACGTCGGCGGGGGGGGCGCGTTCGGGACATGGCCGATGCCCTGAAGGACCCCTTCATGTCACTCAACGCCCTGATGGGGTCCTTCAGGGCATTGGCTGACGTCTCAAAGGCGCCCTTCACGACACCGCCGCGTGATCAACCCCCGAAAGACTTCCCACCTTGACCACTTAATGGTGGTCGGAATCGGAAGTTCTGTCACACCCTCGCCCGGTCATCAAACCCGGAGTGGCTCCATGGCGAACCGCAGCGTGAAATAGTTCAGGCTGTACGGCATGGGGCGGCCCTCGACGATCCGGCGCTGCCCGGCGCGAGGATCGGCGAACGTCATCGTCAGTGGCAGGGCCTTCAGGAGCATCGTCAGCTGGGGCATCGCCTTGACCGGGTCATAGGCGATCTTCTCCAGTTGCCTCATGGTGAACCGACCGCTGGCGAAGGCGCGCCACGGCATGGTGGCGGTGTTCGTCGCGGCCGTGGCGGCCATGCCGAGCTTTCCCTTGAGGGGCAACGGCTTCTGGGCGGCCGCGACCAGGGGCGTGAACGAGCAGTCCACCAGCAGGTTCGCGAGCACCGCCTTCATGAGGAACACGGACAGGCTGCTGCCGGGACACCCCTGCGTCCCGTTGCTGAACTGGTTGAACCGGTAGTCGGGGCGGGCGTCGCGCCAGCGGTCCGGCGTGAACAGGTCGGGGTCGTCGATCGAGCGGGGATCGCGGTGGTTGAAGGAGTTCACGATCAACAGTTGGGTGCCGCCGGGGAGCGGGACGCCGCCGAGGGTGGTCGCGGCGGTGGTGCGGCGACCGAACATGGGCGTGGTCGGCCACAGCCGCATGGTCTCGTGCACGCACCGTTCCAGGGCACCCATACCGTCCACATCGGACACGGACGTCGGTGCGCGCAGCGAGGCACGGACGTCAGCCAGCACCGAGGGCTGGTTGACGGTGGCCGCCAACGCCCGGAACGCGTTGGCGGCCACCGTGTCCGCCATGGCGAACAACCAATGCGTCACCTGTGACGGGTCAGGCGAGCGCAGCTGGGAGACGAGACTGCCCGGCTCCCCGACACGGACATAGTGCGCGAGCCGCCGGTAGAAGGGCTCGTAGTGCCGCGAGCGCCGCAGCCCCTTGACCCGGTTGGCCTCGGACATCATCGCGCGCAGGTGCGCGGTCAGCTCGTCGTCGTCGCGGGCGCGGGTGCCAAGGATGACCTGGCGGGCGATGCGGGTGACCGCGTCCTCGAAGGACGGCCAGTCGAGCACGTACGCGGTCGACCGCTCCTTGAGCCGTGCGATCTCCTTAGCCACCAAGGAAAGAAAGTGTGGCGCGAGCGGACCGGACGACAGTGCGTCGTGCGCGTGTGCCCTCCGCTCGCGCCACTTCTCACCGTGCGACAGGGTGAGCGCTCCCGGCTGGAAGTGACTCATCCCCTGCAGCTTGGTGTCCGGATCCGACGCGAACAGGCTCCCCGACCTGTCCAGCACCTCCCGCAGCAGCGGTTCACCGAACACCAGCAGCGTTCGCACGCCGAGTACTCGCACCCACAGCGCGTCGCCGGGGTGAGCCGCCCGCAGGTCCGCGAGCACCTGCGCCGCGAGCAGGTCGGTGTCGAGGCCGTCGAACATCCCCACCAGGTTCTCCCGCTTGCGGAACAACCCGGTCAGCGTGTTCGGCAGAACCTGGACCGCGTTGAACAACGCGCTCTCGGACAGGGTCGCGGACGGGAACACGGGAGTCACGGGAACTTCGGCTGGGGCGCGAACAGCGGCGACTCGGCGTCGTCGTCGAGCGGCGACGCCGCGATGTCCTTGAGCAGCCGCAAGGCTTTCGCGTTGGCCTTGAGCCGGTCCGGGACGGGACCGGCGGACTTGCCGACGGGCCACGGCGCGAACGGCAGCTCGACGTCGGCCAGCACGTCGGCGAGCTCCGGGTGGTGGCGCAACAGAACCTCCTTCATGGTGGTCCGTTGCACCCAGCGGAAACCGGTCCTCGTGTAGACCTCCGGCGTGAAGTCCGTGGTGAAGAACCGGTCGCTCTGCAGCCGGCGCGCCGCCATCACGATGAAGATCCGGAAGGCGGTGTCGGAGAAGCCGAAACCGAGCGGCGGCTCCTCCGCGTACATGCCGACCATCGTGTCGACCAGGTCGACGTCGCCCTTGTACAGCCGCGCGAGCTCTGCGGCCCACTTCTTGTTCGGGGTCAGCTCCGCGAACGTCCGCGCTCTTGGCATGCCGAGCGCATCACGCAGGTCGTTGTAGCGCGGCACGCCGCGTTCCCGGTCCCTGGTGATGTCGAGGGTGGCGAGGTCGGTGATCTGGCCGTCGATTCGGGTCAGCCTGCGCAACGCGTTCGGGTAGTTGTGCAGGCACACGCGCCCGGCGCTGGCAAGCCCGAACGAGTAGTACAGGTCGCCCATCGAGTACTTGTCCATGAACGACCGGGTGGCCCTGCCCTGGATGTCGGTGAACGACACCTTCTCCCGGAGGCGGCCGCTCTCCAGGTCGTAGAACGACCAGTCGTCGGCGATCAGCGGGTGCATGCGGTAGACCGAGACGAACTCCTCGGTCAGCGAGAACGGCACGCCGTGGTGGTCCGGCGGCGAGCCGACGATGCCGCTCACCACGTCCCGGTCGGACAGGCGTCCGACGGCCTGGCCGATCGTCTCCCCCGCGAGGCCCCACCAGTTGGCGCGCATGCTGACCTGCAGCGCCGGGTGTCGCAGCACCGTCGGCGTCCACTCCACGGTGTGGATCTTGGCGATCAGCGCCGCGTTCGTGAGCCATGCGACCTCGAAGAGCCGCTGGTCGTCGAACTCCGGGTGTTCCTTCTTGACGGCGTCACAGATCGCGTTGTGCTCACGGGAGAACAGCGTGTGCAGCATCGCGACGCCGGTCCACCAGTTCTCCGTCATCCCGGTGAGGTCGACGCCGGGCAGCTCGTCGTGCGGCAGCAGCCGGGCGTCGTCCTGCACCTTGATCTTGCCGTCGACGAACGTGCGGATGCTCTTCTGCTTGTCGGCGGCGCTCCCGTAGAGCTGCGAGGCGTCCCACCAGTGGGTCTCCTCGTTGACGTACGCGGGCGCGCGGTCGCCCCGCGCGTGCGAGCAGGGGTGGCGCGGCGTGCGCCGGATCCGCATCGGGTGCTCCGGCCAGTCGTCGTCCTCCCGCAGGGGGATCTCGATGCAGTCGGCCGGATCGCCGTTGCCGTGGAAGAACCAGTTGTGGTTCTCGAACTGGAGCCAGGCGGCGGCGAGGGCGTTGATGATGTGCGCCGGCTTGAACGTGTCCCGCGCGAGGAGCTGGTTGCTGATGTCGCGGGGGTTCGGGTCCATCATGATCCGGTTGTCCGGCTTGGTCAGGTGCGGCGGGACGTTGCGGCCGAACGGCGAGCCGGCGCTGCCCATGTCCGGGTCCGACAGGTCGTTCCACCGGCCGTCCGGGGTGCGGGCGCGCACCGCCTCCGGCGGCGGCTCGACCGCCGCCGGCGCCGGCTCGTCCTGCGCTTCGAGCGGCACCTCGTAGAGGTTGTCCGACCGGAGCTTCTTCCGGATTCCGATCAGCGTGGCGAGCTGCAGCGGCAACGCGGCCAGGTGTCCGATCACGGGCATCTTCCTGATCGGCAGCTGGTGCCACTGCGGCGTGCCGCGGAAAAGCCTCCGCCGACCGTTCCCGATCATACGACCACCATCCTTGCCAGCGTGCATTTGTTGCCAGAGAAGCGAACTCTACGTCGAGACCACTGTGGACACTGTTACTTCTCCCCCACACGAGGTATTTCCGGTGCCGGCCGCCGGGGGTTGTATGTGCACCATGGTTGAACTGACGATCGCGCAACGGCTCCACGACCTCCGGGAGCTGGCGGCCACCGAGCGCGCCAAGGCGGCCGAGTCGGCGTGGGAGTGGTGCCACGACCTGTCCCGCCGGTCCGCCGACGACCGCGCCGGGACCGACCGGGAGCTCAGCGAGCTGTTCCGGCTCGGCGACGCCCCGGACGGACTACGCGGGTCGACGGAGGGCATTCTCGTGTGCACGACGACCGCTCCCGTGCTCGACGACGCCGTGCGCGCGCTCACCAGGGTGTGGATGCCGTGGCAGGGCAAGCGGTTCGGTGCGGACACCGGCATCAACCGGATGCCCCGCTCCGCCAAGCTGCCGGCGAAGCTGCTCTGGCCGCTGTACACCATGACCGACGGCGCCGGCGGCGCACTCGCGTTCGACTTCGACACCTACCCCGACAAAGGCAAGGACGACCCCGACGTCGACGTCCTCGCGATCGACTACGCGAAGGCGGGCAACCCCCGGCTCGTCATCCGGGACATCCGCGACGAGCTCGTCCAGCTCGTGCCCGGCGCCTACCTCGGCAAGATCCTCTTCCGGCGGCCAGGCGACCGGTTCACGAAGATCGGCTACTTCGCGCTGTACTCGCCGGCTCCTCCTGACTGAGCGGGGTGCGCACCGTGCTTCTGCGGAAGGCGCGCGGCGAGCGACCGGTCACCACCCGGAACAGCCGCGAGAAGTGCGCCGCGCTGTGAATGCCCACCAGCTCGGCGATCTGCCCGATCGTCTGGTCCCGGTAGGCCGGATCGGCGAGCAACGCCTTCGCCCGGTCGATTCGCGCCTGCCGGATGAACTCCGCGACCCCGACCCCGCTGCCCTTGAACAACTGGTACAGCCGACGGCGGGAGATCGAGTGCGCGGCCGCGACCGTGCTGACCGACAGCTCCGCGTCGATCAGGTTCCGCAGGATGTGGCGCTCGATCAGCTGGCGTCGCGCGACGCCGGGCAGCAGGACGTGCTCCGCGTCGCGGACCGACCGCAGGATCATCTCGGCGAGCCCCGCGAGGTAGAGGTCGAACCCGACCACGTCGACCGTCGGCCTGCCGTGCTCGTCCCGCGCGGCGGTGATCGGGATGACGTTCTCGATCAGCTGCCGCAGGTACGGGCTCAGCTCGTGCGGCCGGTACAGCACCCGCTCTACCGTGGCCGGCGGCAGCTGGATCACCGAAACGTCGACCCGGATGAGGTGCCACCGGCAGGCACCCTCCTGGATCACCGTGAACGGCACCTTCGACGAGGCGACGAACAGGTGCCCGGCCGGCACGTCCACGCGGCGGCCCTGGGTGAGCACGGTCGTGCGCACCTGGTCGAACACCGCGAGGAACAACGACTTCGGGCCGCCGTCACCGCAGATCTGCCAGGTGCCGCGGACCAGCTCGTGCGAGCCGGCCCCGACCGCGGTGTCCGCGCCGGTGCGCACCTCGACGTGCACCGACGACGGCGCCACCCCGCAGACGTGGTCGACCTGGACGTCGCCGAGCAGGCCACCCAGCGCCAGGGAGAACGCGGTGCTGGGATGCAACGGCAACCTTCCGTCGGTCGAACTGAACTCGAAGTCGTGCACAGCCATCTCGTCGACGTGTGCCATCCCCACCCCTCTCGCCGTGTCCCGAGGTCAGTATCGAAGGCGGGCGGGCGGAGAAGAACCCGTCGGGACGGATCAGCAAAAGGCGTGAACGGGCGGTCAATTGGGAGCGCTCAAGCGCGACTTGCGGTGCGGGCGGGGCATCGGCACCAGCGACGGCGCCGAGAAATTGTCCGGCGAGAGAATCCGCAACCGGAATCCGCGCGCGACCGCGTCGGCCCGGCCCTGCGCGCCGAGCTTACGCATGGTCGATTTCGCATGGGTCCGCACGGTCTCGATGGAGATGAAGAGAATGTCGGCGATCTGCTGGTTCTGCAGACCCTCCGCCATCAGCTGCAGCACCTGGGACTCACGGTCGGTGAGCAGATCGGCGGGGCCGCCCTGCGTCGTCGGCAGCCGACCTGGCCTGCCGACCTGGCGCAGCGTCGGCGACACGTGGCTGCGGCCCTGCACCGCGACCCGCAGCCCCTCGAGGAGCTGCTCCACCGCGCAGGCCGCGTCGAACACCGAGAACGCCCCCGCCTGGAAGGCGAGGCTCGCGCGCTCGCCGGCACGCGGTCCCGGTCTCAACAGGACGGCCACCCGCCTGGTCCCCGGCCGCTCCGCGAACAGACGGAGGAAACTGAAATGCGGGTCGGCCTCCTCGTGGACCCACATGAACGTGGGCCGCAAAGCCTGGTGTAGGTGGAGTCCGAACTCCATTGTGGATGCCGCGTACAGCGCGCCGGTGCCACCGACCCGCTCGAGCAGCCGGACCATGCCCTCGCGCACGAGCAGCGACGGGCAGACGACCAACGCGCAGCCGGGCGTGCCGTCCGAGGACTTGGCCTGCTGCGGGGAGAGCGCTGCCACGGAGTCCCGAATATCGGTCTGCGTCACGCACATCGTCCTTCCGCCGGGGTACGAAACCGCTGACACGAAAGGGAGTGCGTGTCAGCTCATGGCCGCCGACAGTAAGCGGTGACAGAACCGTCGCACAGGGTCAACTGTGCCCGGTACTTGTCGAGGCGTGCATTGATACGAACCGTCCGATAAGGACTGTATTCCCCCGAACGAGTGACCCCGAACGTCGGAACCGATTTGACGTTCCGTCCACCGCATCTCACCATGGCGGGTAATGGCGCTCACCCGTCTGGCGTTACAGGCTGACCCGCGGAGGTGATTGCTGTGCCGCAGTCTGACGGGCCCCTTGTTCCGCTGGTGCAGCGCCACACCCTCGGCTGGACGGCGGGCGCTACCGCGTGGACACAGCTCCAGCGGGAGCTGGACAAGATCGACACTACGTCGGTCACGCTGGCCAACCCGCACCAGAAGGACCACAGCGCGGACGTCGGGGTGGTCCGGATCGACGAGTTCGCCATCGCCCACGGCGAACTGCCGTCGGTACGGGTGCTCAAGGAGGAGCTGAGCGAGACCGCCGCGCTGTACCTCCGGGAGGGCTCACCTTGGACCATCCACAATGGACGGTCGGGGTTCACGCACCAGCACAGCGAACTGGTGATCGCGATGTCCGGCACGCATCAGGCGTTCAGTCACGAACGCGGCCGCACGACCGGACTCTGGGTGCCGCTGGACCGGCTGTCGATCCCCCGCCGCGACCTCAAACCCATGCTGATGCAGTCGATTCCGCTCGCGGGGACGCTCCGGGGACTGCTGTCCACGTCCGCCGTGGAGCTCGCGCGGTCCGGCGCGGTCGACGCCATCGGCACCATGCACTATCTCGGCGGCCTCGCCGACCTCGTGCTGCGCTCGCTGCTCGGCATGAACCCGGACCACGCCATGACGCGCGCGGCGCGGCGCGAGCAGATCATGGAGTACATCGACAACCGCTTGTCCGACACCGGACTCACGGTCGAGGAGGTCGCCGAGGCGCACCACATCTCGAGAACCAAGCTGTACCAGATCTTCGGCGGCGACGGCGTCGCGAGCTACCTGCGGCGCGCACGGCTCGACCGTGCCATGGCGATGCTGACCGACCCGCGCCGGCGCGACGAGACGGTCGGCAGTATCGGCCGGCAGGCCGGTTTTCCGAACCAGGCGCACTTCACGCGGACGTTCGCGCGGGAATTCGGCGCGAGTCCAGGTGAATTCCGCGCGGCCGCCGCGGAGTCGCGGTTGTCGGGTCCCCCGGGTGAGTGAAAAACGCCAAAAAGGACAGTCCACGACGACCTGATCGGGTTGACTGTCTGCCACACCGCTATATCCAATGAGTGCAGAACTTCGGGGGGCGCACATGACAACGCAACGCGTATCCGCACGTCGGACGTGGATAATCCGGATCGTCGTCCTGCTCGTCGTGGCGGCCGTCGTCGCGCTGCTGGTGTTCTTCGCGACCCGCGCGGCGTTCAGTTCCGCCACCCAGTCCGACGGCTCATTGAGCGCCGGCAAGGTCGAGCTGACCGACAACGACGCGAACAAGGCCATCTTCGAGGTCAGCAACATGAGCGCCAACCAGGTCGAGAGCCGGTGTGTGACCGTGCAGTACACCGGCACCAACCTCCCGGCGACCGTCAAGCTGTACGCCGCGGACGACGACAAGTCGGCACAGAACCTCGGCGACCACCTCGACGTCCGCGTCGAGATGGGCAGCTACGCGTCGAGCAGCGCCAACGCGACCGGCCAGCCGAACCCGTCCGACGAGTCCTCCTGCGACGGGTTCACCGCCGGGAAGACCATCGCGGGCACCGACGAGGCGAAGAAGACGTTCACCGCCTTCACCAACGACCACCACGACTTCGCGACAGCTGTGAGCGCGTGGCAGGTCACCGGCGACGAGAACCGGACGCAGGTCTTCCGGATCACGATGACGGTGCACGACGACAACGCGGCGCAGGGCAAGACCACCGCGCCCACCTTCACCTGGGAGGCCAGGGAAGAGGTGCAGAACTGAGGTTGGTGGCGGACGCGCTCGAACGCGGGTCGCGTCGCGCCTGGATGATCCGGCTGTTCGTGCTCGTCGGAGCCGTTCTCCTCACCACCGGTCTCGTGCTGTTCGAGACCAGTGGCGCCTTCTTCGGCACGACGAAGAGCACGGGAACACTCGGGACGGGCACGGTCGAGCTGAGCGACAGCGCGCTGAGGGGCCCGAACGAGACGACGGGCACGCCGCTGTTCGTGGTCACGGACATGAGTGGCGGCCAGGCGGAGTCGCGGTGCGTCCGGATCGCCTACACCGGCACGATCTTCCCCGCCGACGTCACGATGTACGGCGAGACCACGGGTGCGCTCAGCCGGTTTCTCACGATCACCGTCGAGGTCCTGCAGGCCACCGAGACGCCGACCGACAACACGGTGTGCCGAACGCTCCGTGCCGACCGGACCCTGTTCCCGAACGAGAACACCCGCCCCGGCCGGGACACGTTGCGGAGTTTCTTCCAGGATCACAAGAACATGAGCGCCGGCCTGCCGGTGTGGTCGCCGACCTCCGTCGCCGACAGCTCGGTGGTGCTGCGGATCACGCTGCGGCTGCAGGACAACCCGGCCGCGCAGTCGCAGACTACGACGCCGGGTTTCGTGTGGGAGGTGACCCACCGGTGACGGCCGAACGGCCGCCGCTCATGCGGACGAAGTTCTTCGCTGGCCTGTGCGCGGCCGGTCTGATCATGGTGATCCTGCTGCTGGCCGCGTTCTCACTGCTGCCGAGTCTCATCGGATGGCAGCGCAACCTCGTGATCAGCGGGTCCATGCGGCCGGGCACGGACGTCGGCGACGTGGTGCTGAACGTGCCGCGCGGCGACGAGGAGTACGGCGCGGGCATGGTGATCGTCTTCTTCGACTCGGTCGGCGTCCGGACCGTGCACCGCGTCGTGGGCCGGGAGCCCGACGGGCGCTACATCACCAAGGGTGACGCCAACGCCGAGATCGACACCGATCGGATGCTGCCCGAACAGGTCGTCGGCCACGCCGCGGTGCTCGTGCCGTGGCTCGGACTGCCGTTCGCGTGGGTGCAGGACCAGGACTGGGTGCGCGTGGGAGGGGCGGTCGTCGGGATGCTCGTGCTGATCATGCTCGCGCCGTACGGGCTCTCGGTCGACCACGACCCGTGGGCGGCGGAGCGGGTCGCCGAGGAGCCAGCA
>Ga0193742_1000568_pt1 | contig 24260 bp, 27 predicted proteins | sample L2c1metaG_FD_165511 | JGI IMG/M metagenome (GOLD analysis project Ga0193742, IMG submission 165511) | Soil microbial communities from a riparian zone of the East river system, Colorado, United States - L2c1 | ecosystem: Environmental > Terrestrial > Soil > Riparian zone | place: USA: East River... | reverse complement strand
CCAGCTTCCCGCTGGCCGCGTTGCCGGCTCGCCCGAGTACAACCCGGTACGAGGACGAGCCGGCGCCTTGCCAGCGGAAACCTGGATCCACCGAGATACGCACCGCATTTCCGGCGCGGGACACTAGGCCCGGTACGTCCTGGTCGCCGACGCCTGTGCGCGGGGCTTCATCACGATCTGGTCCAGGTTCACGTGCGACGGCCGCGTCACCGCGAACGCCACCACGTCGGCGACGTCGTCGGCCGTCAGCGGTGCGAGGCCGGAGTACACGCCGGCCGCGCGCTCGGCGTCGCCGTCGAAGCGGACCAGTGAGAACTCCGTCTCCACGAGGCCCGGCAGGACCTCGGTGAACCGCACCGGCTCGCCGAGCAGCTCGCCACGCAGCGTCCGGTGCAGCGCCGACTGGGCGTGCTTGGCGCTCGTGTAGCCGGCGCCGTTGTCGTAGACCTCGGTCGCGGCGACCGAGGTGATGGTCACGACGTGCCCGTCGCCGGACTCGATCAGCGCCGGCAGCAGCGCCTTGGTGACGCGGAGCGTGCCGAGCACGTTCGTCTCCCACATCCAGCGCCAGTGCTCCTCGTCCGCCTCCGCGACCGGCGCCATGCCCCGCGCGCCACCTGCGTTGTTGACGAGCACCCGGCACGGGCCGGCCTCGGCGACGAAGGCCGCGACCGACGAGGGATCCGTCACATCGAGGGGCAGCGCGACGCCCCCGGTCTCGGCGGCGACCTCCTTCAGCCGATCCTGCCGGCGCGCGCCGAGTACCACCCGAAACCCGGCAGCGGCCAGGTGGCGGGCGATGGCGGCGCCGATGCCGGAACTCGCTCCGGTAACAATCGCAGTGCCGAGGTTGTCCACGTTGACGATCCTGCCCCCGGGGTAACCAGGTCGGTGAAAGGGTGTCGGTGACGACTGTCACACTCTCGAACGCGCACCTCGTCGCCGGTCAGGCGTCAACTAGTTACGAGGAAGCACACAGGCGGAGGTTCTACAAGTGAGATCCGGACGGCGGTTACTCGGCACGGCGGTGGCCCTGGTGGCCAGCATCGGTCTGCTCGCGTCGTGCACGTCCGACGACGGCGGCGACGGCGGCGGCCCGATCAAGAAGAACACCGCGGCCGCCAAGATCGCCTTCGCGCCGGCGGACGGGGCCAAGGACGTGGCGCCCACCGAGCCGGTGAAGATCACCGTCAAGGGCGGTGAGCTGGTCGAGGCGACCGTCAGCAACCCCGACGGCGCGCCGGTCACCGGCCAGCTCGCGCCGGACAAGCTCAGTTGGACCAGCGGCGAGGTGCTCGGCTACGCCAAGACCTACAACTACGCGGCCACGGCGAAGAACGCCGAGGGCCGCGAGACGAAGCTCGCCGGCTCGTTCAGCACGCTCGCCCCGGCCTCGACGCCGCGCGCGACGATCAACCCGGCCGACAACGCCACGGTCGGCGTCGGCATGCCGATCAGCGTCAAGTTCCCCGAGGGCGGCCCGACCGACCGCGCGACCGTCGAGAAGGCGTTGAAGGTCGAGACGTCGGTGCCCGTCGAGGGCTCGTGGGCCTGGCTCAACGACAACCAGGTCGACTGGCGGCCCGAGGCGTACTGGCCGGCGAACACGCAGGTCACGGTCACCGCGAAGCTGTACGGCCTGGCCTACGGCGACGGCGCGTACGGCAAGTCCGACCTGTCGACGGCGTTCACCGTCGGCCGCAACCAGGTCGTGAAGATCAACACGCCGGACCACGTGATGAACGTGTACCGCGACGGCAACCTCACCGCGAGCTACCCGTCGAGCAACGGCAAGGACGCCGACCCGAACCTGAACACGCCGAACGGCACCGTGATCGTCATGCAGAAGGACCCGGTCGGCGACTTCTCCAACCCGCAGTACGGGTACACGAACGTCATGAAGAAGTGGGCCGTCCGCATCTCCAACCACGGTGAGTTCATCCACGAGAACAACGACAACGCCGCCAACATCGGCAAGGTCAACAGCTCGCACGGCTGCGTGAACCTGCTCGAGGCCGACGCCAAGGCGTACTTCGACAGCGCGCTGATCGGCGACCCGGTGGAGATCACCGGCTCGCAGGCGAACTTCCCGCAGAGCTCCGACGTGTACGACTGGCTGATCCCGTGGAGCCAGTGGCAGACCATGTCGGCGCTCAGCTAAATGCCTTTGGATTACCTTCGGTTCCTGCTTGGTGCTGACGGGGTGCGGCTGGCGGTGCGCGTCGCGGGCGACCCGCAGGCGCCGCCGATCGTGCTGGTGCACGGGTGGGCGTCGGCCGGCTCGGTGTGGGCCGAGCAGCTCGGCGACGCCGACCTGACCGCCCGGCACCGGCTCGTGGCGCTCGACCTGCGCGGACACGGCGAGTCCGACGTGCCGGACCCGGCGGACGGCGGCTACGACAAGCCCGCGACCTGGGCGGACGACCTCGCCGCGGTGCTGGCCCACGTCGGCCGGCCCGCGGTCGTCGTCGGCTGGTCCTACGGCGGCCTGGTCATCACCGACTACCTGCGGGAACGCGGCTCGGCGGGCCTGGCCGGCATCGTGCTGGTCGGCGCCATCACCGAGATCGGCGCCGGTCGTCCCGGCGGCAGGACCGGCTCGTCGTGGCACGGCGTCATGCGGCCCGCGCTGTCCCAGGACCCCGCGCAGGCGATTCCCGCGCTGACCTCGCTGGCGACCGCGATGACGGCGGAGCCCGCGGACGGCAGGGACGTCCAGCGCCGCCTCGGCGACATGCTGCGGGTGCCCCCGAAAGTGCGCGCGGCGCTCTTTCGGCGGGACCTCGGCAGCGCGGAAGTGTTGGCGAAGGTGTCGGTGCCGACCCTGATCGTGCACGGCGACGCGGACACCGATGTCGACCCGAGCACATCCGACTACGCGGCCGGGAAGATTCCGGGTGCCGATCTGCGTTGGTTTCCAGGTGTGGGGCACATGCCGTTCGTCGAACGCCGTGCGGAGTTCAACGCGGCCCTGATCGAGTTCGCGGGGTCGATCGCCAACCACTAGTCGGGAGTGGATGTGCTGGTCTCGGATAGCACTGTCCTACAGCTGCGCCGTCCGCCGCGCCGGGTCGCGGTGCTTTCGCTGCACACCTCGCCGCTCGAGCAGCCGGGTACCGGCGATGCCGGCGGCATGAACGTCTACATCACGCAGACCGCCACCAGGATGGCCCGCCGCGGCATCGCCGTCGAGGTGTTCACCAGGGCCACGTCGTCGGACCTGCCGCCGGTCGCGGAGCTGGCGCCGGGCGTGCTCGTGCGGCACGTCACGGCCGGCCCGTACGAGGGGCTCGGGCGCGACGAGCTGCCTGCGCAGCTGTGCTCGTTCACCGCGGGCGTGCTGCGTGCCGAGGCGCGGCACGACCCCGGTTACTACGACCTCGTGCACTCGCACTACTGGCTGTCCGGGCAGGTCGGCTTCCTCGCGCGGGACCGCTGGGGGGTGCCGCTGGTGCACTCCGCGCACACGCTGGCGCGCGTCAAGAACGCGGCGCTCGCCGCCGGCGACACGCCGGAGCCGCGCACCAGGGAGATCGGCGAGCAGCAGGTCGTCGACGAGGCGGACCAGCTGATCGCGAACACGGCGGTCGAGGCGGCACAGCTCGTCGACCTCTACGACGCCGAGCCGGACAAGGTGCACACGGTCGCGCCCGGCGTCGACCTCGACCTGTTCCGGCCCGGCGACCGCGGGCTCGCGCGGGCGTCGCTCGGCATCGCGCAGGACGCGGTGGTGCTGGCGTTCGTCGGCCGGATCCAGCCGCTGAAGGCCCCGGACGTGCTGCTGCGCGCGGCCGCCGAGCTGCTGGCCTCGGGCGCCGTCGAGCGCGAGCGGCTGGTGGTGCTGGTGGCCGGCGGACCGTCCGGCACCGGCCTCGAGGCGCCGACCGCGTTGCACGAGCTGGCCGCCGCGCTGGGCATCTCGGACGTCATGCGGTTCCTGCCGCCCCGGCGCGGCGAGGCGCTCGCGGATATCTACCGGGCCGCGGACGTGGTGGCCGTGCCCAGCCACAACGAGTCGTTCGGGCTGGTCGCGCTGGAGGCGCAGGCGTGCGGCACACCGGTCGTGGCGGCTGCCGTCGGCGGGTTGCCGGTGGCGGTCGCGAACCGGTCGTCGGGGCTGCTGGTGGCCGGGCACGACCCGGGCCGGTGGGCGGAGGCGCTGTGCGGGGTCGCGCTGTACCCGGAGGTGCGGGCGCGGCTGTCGCGGGGAGCCGTCGCGCACGCGGGCGAGTTCTCGTGGGACCGTACGACGGACGCGCTGGTCTCGGGTTATGTGGACGCCGCGAGCGCGTTCCGGCGGGCGGTGTTCGAGACGGAGGTGGCGGTGTGAGCGGAGCTTGCGGAGCGATCGAGGTGATCGAGTCGACCCTGGTCGAGCGGGAGCTGCAGTACACCAACCCGGCGCCCGGCCGGTTCTTCGTGACGCTGCCCGGGGTGAAGAAGCTCCAGACCAACTGCTGGCTGCGGGTGAACCAGCACGCGCTGGTGGTCGAGGCGTTCGTGTGCAGAAGGCCCGACGAGGCGCACGAGGACGTGTACCGGTTCCTGTTGCGGCGCAACGCGCGGCTGTATGGGGTCGCGTACACCGTCGACCGGCTCGGGGACATCTACCTGGTGGGGCACGTCGGGCTGTCGTCGGTCACGCCGGACGAGCTGGACCGGCTGCTCGGACAGGTTCTGGAGGCCGCGGACGGGGACTTCAACACGATCCTCGAGATCGGGTTCGCGTCGTCGATCCGGCGGGAGTACGAGTGGCGGGTGTCGCGTGGCGAGTCGCTCGCGAACCTGAAGGCGTTCGAGCATCTGCTCACGCCGTCCGGCGCCGCCGGTACCGCCGTTCAGCCGGAAGTTTAATTTTCCAGACTGTATACAGGCGGGTTCGCGGGGCGGCTTGGGCGAGGGGGGAGTCGCGATCCCAAGCCGCCCCGCGTTAGGTCCCGCCGCGTCGGAGCCCTGAGCGGGGGGCACCCTGGGATTCCGGGCGGGGTACGGCTCGGCAGGGGAGTCGAGCCGTACTGCTGCCCTCTCGGATCAGGGAGTGCGTGGGAGCTGATCCGCTAGGGCGGTGTCAACCTGTCAGAAGTCGGGCGGTTACACAAGGCCACGAGTCACCCCGAGAAGTGTTAATCGCGCTCCGTAGGTAACTATTTGGTGACGACCCTCACGGGAAAGGTCGACTTAGCGTTGTTCGGAGTACTTAGGTTGCCCCGAATGGGTGGCCCGAGTAGAGGGGTGACACCAACAGGACGCACGCGTCTGGCAGGCTGCGAGCCATGTCTGGATCGATGCATGCATCCTCGGTCGGAACGCTGATCCTGCTTCGCCACGGCGAGAGCCTCTGGAACGCCGAGAACCTGTTCACGGGCTGGGTCGACGTGGCGCTGTCGGACAAGGGCGTCGCGGAGGCCGAGCGCGGCGGTGAGCTGCTGCGCACGGCCGGGCTGCGGCCCGACGTCGTGCACACGTCGCTGCTGCGCCGCGCCATCTCGACGGCGAACATCGCGCTCGACGCCGCGGACCGGCACTGGATCCCGGTGAAGCGCGACTGGCGGCTCAACGAGCGCCACTACGGTGCGTTGCAGGGAAAGAACAAGAAGCAGACGCTCGAGGAGTTCGGCGAGGAGCAGTTCATGCTCTGGCGCCGCTCCTACGACACGCCCCCGCCCCCGATCGAGCCCGGCTCCGAGTTCAGCCAGGACGCCGACCCGCGCTACGCGGGCGTCGACGCGCCGCTCACGGAGTGCCTGAAGGACGTGGTCGCCCGGTTCCTCCCGTACTGGGAGGCGGAGGTGATCCCCGACCTGCGCGCGGGGAAGACGGTGCTGCTGGCCGCGCACGGCAACTCGCTGCGCGCGCTGGTGAAGTACCTGGACCGCGTCTCCGACGACGCGATCGCCGGGTTGAACATCCCCACCGGCATCCCGCTGCGCTACGACCTGGACGACGCGCTGCAGCCGAAGAACCCGGGCGGCACGTACCTGGACCCGGTGGCGGCGGAAGCCGCGGCGGCCGCGGTAGCCAACCAGGGCCGCTGACCCAGGCAAACCCGCGAGTCGCACGTTCAGAACCCGCGAGTCGCAGTTTCAGGACTACCGAGTTGTCGGTTCGGGACCACCGAGTTGTCGGTTCGTGCGGTCACCGTCTAGTCGCGAAACGGCAACTCACTGGTTCTGAACGGGGAACTCGCGGGTTCTGAAACTGCGACTCGCGGTTAGACCAGGCCCAGTTCGCGGGCTCGTACGCCGGCCTGGAAGCGGGAGTCGGCGCCCAGCGCGTTCATCAGCTCCGCCACCCGTCGCCGGTAGGTCCGCACCCCGAGCCCCAACGTGCGCGCCGCCGTCTCGTCCTTGCAGCCCGACCCCAGCAGCTCCAGCACCCTCGGCGCGAGGGTGCACAGCTCGGCGTGCTGGGTGTCGTAGGTGGCCAGCGGGGTGGCGGCCCGCCAGGTCGCGTCGAACAGGGACGTCACGCCCTGCACCACCGACGGTTCGGTGAGCACGCTGTACGTGCGCCGCCCGTCGACCAGGTCGCCGGCGAGGATGGCGAACTTCCGGTCCAGCAGGATGACCTCGTTGACCTCGTCCCGCGTGATCCGGATGTCGGCCCCGACGCGCTGGACCTCGCGCAGGTGCTGTGCCGTCGACGGGTTCAGCAGCACCCCCGGCCGGTACAGCTTCCGCAGCTTCGGCGTCGGTCCGTCAGCAGCGGGGGCACGGCGGGACGCGGCCCACGTGTTGAGGTCGTTCGCCGCGCACGTGATGTCCGACGCCGCCGCGAACAGGTGTGCCGTCCTGGCGAACAGCTCCTCCTCGCCGCGTACGAGCGTCACCTGACCGGTCTCCATGCCACAAGTCTCCTCGCCGGCAACCCCGGCCGGCAAAGTCGGCAACAAGTTGCCAAACCGAGCAGGCGAAACGCGCCGCCGGCACGCTGGATGACATGACCACAACGATCACCGCCGCGGCCGCCGGCACCTGGACGCTCGGCGACCGCACCGTCAACCGCATGGGGTTCGGCGCCATGCGGCTCATGTCCGACGCCGCCGGGCGGCCCAGTGACCGGGAGCAGGCCAAGTCGGTGCTCAGGAGGGCCGTCGAGCTGGGTGTCAACCACATCGACACGGCCGCGTTCTACTTCTCCGACCTGCGCTCCGCGAACGAGCTGATCAACTCCGCCCTCGCGCCCTACCCCACCGACCTCGTGATCACCACCAAGGTGGGGCCCGGCAGGGGGCCGTCCGGTGACTGGCTCGACGCCGCCCGTCCCGAGCAGCTCCGCGGCCAGGTCGAGGAGAACATCCGCCAGCTCGGTCTCGACCACCTCGACGTCGTCAACCTGCGCATCGGCGCGGCGCTCGACCGAGGCCACGACTCTCTGGCCGACCGGTTCGGCGCGCTCGCCGAGCTGCGCGACGCGGGCCTGATCCGCCACCTCGGCATCTCCAACGTCTCCGCCGACCACCTGGCCGAAGCACTCGCGATCGCGCCGGTGGTGTGCGTCCAGAACCAGTACGGTCTCACCGCCCGCCGCGAGGACGACGCGCTCATCGAGCTGTGCGCGGAGCACGGCGTCGCGTTCGTGCCGTTCTTCGCCATCGCCAGCGGCACCGAGCAGACCGTGGTGAACGACGTCGCGCAGGCCCACGGCGTCACCCCGGCCCAGGTCCGGCTCGCGTGGACCCTCCACAAGGGACCGAACGTGCTCGCCATCCCCGGCACCGGCAACCCGGCGCACCTCGAGGAGAACGTCGCCGCCGCGAGCCTGGAGCTCACCGCCGACGAACTCTCCCGATTGGACACGATCGGGTGAACACGGGCTTGCGGTGGGACGAATAACGGCCCGATATGTGTCGCGACAATCACCTCTGGCCGCGCCGGACTGGTCCACACCACCCCTGACCTGCCTACGATTCGCTCGTGACCGACTTGGTCTGGATTGTCCTGACAGCCGGTGCGCTGGTCCTCGGCCTGCTCGCCGGCCTCGGGATCGCGAAGGCGCGGCATCGGTCGGCGGCGGAGCCCCCGGCCGGGCCGAGTATTTCGGTACTCCTCCAGCGGCTCGTCCACTCCTCGCACAACGCGGTCGTCATCCTCAACGAGTTCGGCGACGCGGTGCAGTACAACCCGCGCTCGGTCGAGCTGGGCGTGGTGCGCGACCGGCGGGTGGACACGCACACGAAGAAGGCCGCCGAGCTGGTCAACGAGACCGGTGAGCCGGTCGAGATCGAGCTGCTGCCGACCACCCGCGGCGTCCAGTTCGGCCGCGGCCCGGAGGCGGTGCGCGGCGAGATCAGACCGCTCGGCGACGGGTTCCTCGCGGTCGACGCGGCCGACGAGTCCGAGGCGGTCCGCCTCGAGGCGACCCGCCGCGACTTCGTGGCCAACGTCAGCCATGAGCTGAAGACACCCGTCGGCGCGATGGCGCTGCTCGCCGAGGCCGTGCTGGACGCGGCGGACGACCCGGAGGCCGTCCGCCGCTTCACCGGCAAGATCCTCCACGAGGCGACCCGCCTCGGCACGCTCGTCACCGAGCTGATCGCGCTGTCCCGCCTGCAGGGCGCCGAGCGGCTGCCCGACATGAACGCGGTCGACATCGACGCGGTCGTGCGCGACGCCCTGTCCCGCTCCCAGCTGTCCATGGAGTCCACCGGCATCGACATCGCCACCGACGCGGACAGCTGCCTGCTCGTCGAGGGCGACCGGCCGCTGCTGGTCACGGCACTCGCGAACCTGCTGGAGAACGCCGTCGCCTACTCGCAGCCCGGCAGCCCGGTGTCGATCAGCAGGCGTCGGGTCGGCAACTTCGTCGAGATCGCGGTCACCGACCGCGGCATGGGTATCCCCGAGGACGAGCAGCAGCGCGTCTTCGAACGCTTCTACCGGCTCGACAAGGCCCGCTCGCGCGCCACCGGCGGCACCGGCCTCGGGCTCGCCATCGTCAAGCACGTCGCGGCCAACCACGGCGGCGAGGTCAAGCTGTGGAGCAGGCCGGGTACCGGCTCCACGTTCACGCTGCGCATCCCTGCCCACTCCAACTCAACCGGAGGAAAGCTGTGACCAGGGTCTTGATCGTGGAGGACGAGGAGTCGTTCGCCGACCCGCTCGCGTTCCTGCTGCGCAAGGAGGGCTTCACCGCCGCGGTCGCCAGCACCGGCCAGCAGGCGCTGGAGGAGTTCGACCGCAACGGCGCCGACATCGTCCTGCTCGACCTGATGCTGCCCGGGATGAGCGGCACCGACGTGTGCAAGGCGCTGCGCCAGCGCTCCACGGTCCCGGTGATCATGGTGACCGCGCGGGACAGCGAGATCGACAAGGTCGTCGGCCTGGAGATCGGCGCCGACGACTACGTGACCAAGCCGTACTCGGCCCGCGAGCTGATCGCGCGGGTGCGGGCCGTGCTGCGGCGCGGCGGCGAGGCGGGCGACGGCGAGCTGCTGCCGCAGGTGCTCGCGGCCGGCCCGGTCCGGATGGACGTCGAGCGGCACGTGGTGACCGCAGACGGGGCCGAGATCCCGCTCCCGCTCAAGGAGTTCGACCTGCTCGAGTACCTGCTGCGCAACGTCGGCCGGGTGCTGACGCGCGGTCAGCTCATCGACCGGGTGTGGGGCGCGGACTACGTCGGCGACACCAAGACGCTGGACGTGCACGTGAAGCGGCTGCGGTCCAAGATCGAACCGGACCCGGCCTCGCCCCGGCACCTCGTCACCGTCCGTGGCCTGGGATACAAATTCGAATCGTGAAGAAACTCTTCCCATAACGCGACCGCCCGGTAACCTGACGCTCCGTGCGCCTAGGGGTGTTAGACGTCGGTTCCAACACCGTCCACCTGCTCGTCGTGGATGCGCATCGGGGCGCTCACCCGATGCCGGCCAGCTCGGAGAAGACCGTCCTGCGGCTCGCCGAGCGGCTGACCGACGACGGTGACCTGTCCGAGGCGGGCGCCGACGACCTCGTGCACACGGTGTCCCAGGCGAAGAAGTCAGCCAAGAAGCTGGGCTGCGCGGACCTCATGGCGTTCGCGACGTCCGCGGTCCGCGACTGCGGCAACGTCGCAGACGTGCTCGCCAGAGTCCGCAGCGAGACCGGCGTCGACCTGCGGGTTCTCACCGGCAGCGACGAGGCGCGGCTGACGTTCCTCGCCGCCCGCCGGTGGCTCGGCTGGTCCGCGGGCCGGCTGCTCGTGCTCGACATCGGCGGCGGCTCGCTCGAGCTCGCGATCGGCATGGACGAGGCCCCCGACTACGCGAAGTCCGTCCCGCTCGGCGCCGGCCGGATCACCCGCGAGCGGTTCACCAGCGACCCGCCGAGCCGCGCCGAGGTCACGGAGACCGCCGAGTGGCTCGAAGTCCAGCTCGCGTCCGTCACGAAGAAGATCGCGAAGAAGGGCGAGCCGGACCGCGTGGTCGCGACCTCGAAGACGTTCCGCTCGCTCGCCAGGCTGACCGGCGCGGCGCCGTCGTCCGCCGGGCCGAGGGCACGCAGGGTGCTGACCGACGCCGGCCTCCGACAGCTCGTCGCGTTCATCACGCGGATGTCCGCGGCCGACCTCGCGGAGCTCGAGGGAGTCAGTGCGAGCCGCTCGCACCAGCTCGTCGCGGGGGCGTTGGTGGCCCAGGCCACGATGCGAGCCCTGTCACGAGCCGAGCTCGAGATCTGTCCGTGGGCGCTGCGCGAAGGTGTCATCCTCCGGCGGCTTGACCAGGCAAATGGTGAGGAGTCGTGATGCTCGACGCAGACCCCACCAGGCGAACGTCCATAATGTTGGTTCGTTCGGAGCAGCATGGGCAGGAGAGCGTCGCCGCTGGACGATTTGGCCGGCGCCGGGCACGGTGGAGTCAATGAGTCACGAAGGCGGACCAGAGCAGCCTCAGCGCACAGTCGCCGAGCTGCTCGCCAAGTACGGCGCAGAGTCGGGTGAGCGTGCTCCCCGGCGGCGCCGTAGACGCGCGGACGACGTCAGCGACACAGGTGCGCAGGCGATCATCGACCGGGTGATGTCGGAGAGCGGCGAGATGCCGGTCATCCGCGAGGACACCCCGCCGCCGGAGCGCACGTCCCACCGCAGGGGCGCGGACACCGGCTTCCAGCGCCCGGTCCCGCCGCCCCCGGTCCGCCGCCAGCCCCAGCCGTCGCAGCAGCTGCCCCGGCCCCAGCAGGGACCGCCGCCGCCCCAGCAGTCCCAGCCGCTGCCGCGCCCCCAGCAAGGACCGCCGCCCGGCGGTCCGCAGCACAGCGGCCAGGTCGGGCCGCCGTCGTCGAGCCACCTGCCGGCGATCGCCCGGCCGAGCGCGCCGACCACCCCCGTCCGGGGCACGCCGCGCCAGCAGCCGCCCCCGCCGCCCTCGCGCCAGCAGCCGTCGCAGCGCCTGCCGGTGCCCCCGCCGCCACCGGTCCCCAACCGCGACCGCAGCGGCATCCGTCCGTCGCTCCGCGCCCGCCTCGACGGCGAGACGGCGCCCCCGCCGCCGCCCCCGATGCCGGCGCTCGCGGCAGAGCCGACCACCGAGGAGCTGCCGCGCGTGCCGGGCCGCATCCCGGTCGACGGCTCGATGACCGGCCGCCGCCCGATGCCGGCCCCCGGCGCGGACAGCAGGACCCGCATCTCGCCCGTGTACCCGCCGCCGCGCGACCCGTACGCGGAGCCGGACGAGGACTACCGGTCCCCCTACCCCGACGCCGACCCGGACCGCGATCCCCGCGACTCCCGCGATCCCCGCGATCTCGACGACCGCTACGACTCGGCCGAGTACGACAACCTGCTCGACGAGGACGACGACGACCTCGACCGGGAGGACGACCTCGACGACCTCGATGACGACGACGAGCGCCGCGAGTCGTCGCCGGCCCGGGAGTGGCTGGTCATGGGCGGCCAGCTCGCGCTCGGGGTGCTCGGCGGCGCCGCCGTCTGGCTCGGCTTCAACTGGCTGTGGGGCTTCCTGCCACAGGCCGCGCTGGTCGTCGCGCTCGCGGTGATCGTCGCGCTGGTGCTGATCGTGCGGAAGATCCGGCGGGCCGAGGATCTGCAGACCACGGTGCTCGCCGTGCTCGTCGGTCTGGTGGTGACCGTGTCGCCCGCGGCGTTGCTGCTGCTGAACCGCTGACGTGGCGGGCATCCGGATCGGCGTGTCGACCGCATCGGTCTGGCCGCAGACCGCGACGTCGGCGTTCGAGCTGGCCGCCGAGCTGGGCTACGACGGCGTCGAGGTGATGGTCTGGGCCGACCCGATCAGCCAGGACCCCGCCGCCCTGCGCCGCCGGTCGCGGCAGTCCGGGGTGCCGGTCCTCGCCGTCCATGCCCCCTGCCTGCTGATCACCCAGCGGGTGTGGTCGCCGCGGCCGGAGGAGCGGCTGCGGCGGTCCGTGCAGGCCGCGCAGGACCTCGACGCCGAGACGGTCGTGATCCACCCGCCGTTCCGGTGGCAGCGCAAGTACGCGGAGGGCTTCGCGGACCTCGTGTGGGAGCTGGAGGAGTCCTCCGGGATCGCGATCGCCGTGGAGAACATGTTCCCCGTGCGCCGGTTCCGCGGTGCGATGGAGATGTCCGCGTTCGACCCGTCGATCGACCCGACGGACGTCGGGTACCGGAACTACACGCTCGACCTGTCGCACACGGCGGCCGCGCGGGAGGACGCGCGGGCGCTGCGGTCCCGCATGGGGCACGGCCTGCGCCATCTCCACCTCGCGGACGGCACGGGCCTCCCGCGCGACGAGCACCTGGTGCCCGGCCGGGGGACCGAGCCGTGCGCGGAGGTGTGCGAGTCACTGGCCCGCGACGGCTTCACCGGCCAGGTGGTCGTGGAGATCAACACCCGCAAGGCCCGCACACCGGTGGAACGCGCGAAAGACCTAGCGGAGGCACTCCTGTTCGCCCGCCTACACCTGGCCCAGTAACCCCCGCGAGTCGCAGTTTCAGGACCCGCGAGTTGCCGTTTCAGAACCAGCGAGTTGCCGTTTCAGAACCAGCGAGTTGTCGTTTCGCGGCACTCGGCGGCGTGAGCCGGACGTCACCCAAGAACGAGCGGCGGGCCGTAGAGTCCCGTCCCGTGAACCCGCTTCGTAGCCTGATACTGGCCGCGGCCGGCAACGACGTGATCCGTCGGCTGGTCGCGACCGCCCCGGTGAGCCGGGATGTCGTGCGCCGTTTCGTGGCCGGTGAGACCACCACCAACGCCATCGAGGTCACCCGCAACCTCGCCGACAAGGGGCTGACCGTCACCCTCGACTACCTGGGTGAGGACACCACCGACAAGAGCCTCGCGGAGCAGACCGTGCAGGCCTACCTCCAGCTGCTCGACGGCTTGCACGCCGCGGGCCTCGCCGACCGCGCCGAGGTGAGCGTCAAGCTCTCCGCCGTCGGTCAGCTGCTCGACGAGCGCCTCGCGCTCGAGAACGCCTCGCGCATCTGCGCGGCGGCCGAGCAGTGCGGCACCACGGTCACCCTCGACATGGAGGACCACACCACCACCGACTCCACGCTGCGCGTGCTCGCCGAGCTCCGGCGCAGCTGGCCGTGGGTCGGCGCGGTCGTCCAGGCGTACCTGCGCCGCACCGAGGAGGACTGCGCGCGCCTCGCGAGCCAGGGCTCCCGCGTGCGCCTGTGCAAGGGCGCGTACGCCGAGCCGCCGGAGGTCGCGTTCCCCGAGGCCCACGACGTCGACCGCAGCTACGTGCGGTGCGCGAACGTCCTGCTCCAGGGCGACGGCTTCCCGATGTTCGCCACCCACGACCCCCGGCTCGTCGAGATCGTCGCGGCCCGCGCGGACGCCACCGAGCGCAAGCCGGGCACCTTCGAGTTCCAGATGCTGTACGGCATCCGGCCGGACGAGCAGCAGCGGCTGGCGGGTCTCGGACACACCGTCCGCGTCTACGTCCCTTACGGCGTGCAGTGGTACGGCTACCTGATGCGAAGGCTCGCCGAGCGTCCCGCGAACACCGCCTTCTTCTTGCGTGCCTTGATATCCCGCAAGTGACGGCGATTCGGGTACCGCAGTCTGATCAAGCTCCCCCGAACGTGGCAGGGTAATAATCATGAGCAGTCTTGCGGGCCAGGGCGACGCGCGCGCCGGGCACGGTTCGGCCGGTCCGTTCGCCACCGCGTCGCGGGTGCGCTCGCTCGGCGACGGCACGTTCACGGCGGAGCTGTCCGCCTTGTGGACCATCGGCGGCAAGCCCCACGGCGGGTTCCTCCTCGCACTGCTCGCGAGAGCCGCGGTGGCCGCGGCCGGCAGCGGTTCGCCGGTCGCGGACCCGCTGTCGGTGAGCGCGCAGTTCCTGCGGGCGCCCGAGATCGGTCCGGTGCTGCTGCGCACCGAGGTCCGCAAGACCGGCCGCCAGGCCACGGTCGTGGCCGTCCACCTGGAACAGCGCGGCCAGTCCTGTGTGGAGGGCGTGGTCACCACGGGCCGGCTGCCCCGCGAGCGCGCGGCGTGGTCCGACCTGCCCAACCAGCCCGCCGAGCCGCCGGGCAACGCGCTCGACATCTCGACCCTGCCGATGGCGTCGGTGTTCCGCCTGACCGAGGGCTGCGACGTGCGCCTCGACCCCAACGGCGCCGGCTTCCTGCACGGCCAGACGGGCGACCCGCCGAGGCTGCGGCTGTGGACCCGGCCGCGCAACGACCAGGTCGACCCGTTCTTCGCGCTGCTCGCGGGCGACATCTCCATGCCGGTGACGTTCAACCTCGGCCGCTTCGGCTGGACCCCGACCGTCCAGCTGACGTCCCTGATCCGCTCCCGGCCCGCGCCCGGCTGGCTGCGCGTGCAGGTCGACTGCAAGGCCGTGCACGGCCCGTGGTTCGACTCGGACGCGACGGTCGTCGACTCGACGGGCCGCCTCGTCTGCCAGTCCCGGCAACTCGCCCTGTCCGCGAAGGCCTAGTCAGCGTTTCCTCGGTTGCTCGGCCTTCAGGCGGTCCACCACGTCCTTCGACCGGCGCAGGCTCCAGCCCGTCTCCTCGCGGACGGCCTGCACCGCGTGAATGACCTTGCCCGATGCCACCAGTGCGCGCGCCCGTGCGAGTGTCTCCGCGCTGACGTCCTCGACCGGGGGCATCGCACGCACGGGGGGCTCGTTGGTGTACTCCAGCGCGTCCACGTACTTCTTCGCGTCCACGAGGCTCATCCGGGTGTGCTCACGCAGCTCCTTGATGGCATGGATCTTCTTGCCCGCCGCGAGCAGGGTGCGCAGGCGGGAGTTCAGGTCGGCGGTGACCGGCGTGGTCGGCGGCGGGGCCGGCCGGCCGCGCACCGCACGCACGAGCACGAAGACGACCAGGGCCAGCGCCACGCCGAGCGCGATCTGTGTACCGGTGGACATGCCGGCAGACGTTAGCGTGGCAGGCTGTCCGGCATGACGGATTCCATCGCGGTGCTGGGCGCCGGCAAGATCGGTGAGGCCCTCCTGTCCGGTCTGCTCCACGGCGGCCGCCGGGTCGACGAGCTCATGTTCACCGAGCGCCACCCGGAGCGCTCCGCCGAGCTGACCACCCGCTACGGCATCCGCGCCGTCGACGTCACCACCGCGGCCAAGGAGGCCGACGTCCTGATCGTGGCCGTCAAGCCGCAGGACATCGAGCCCCTCCTCGACGAGCTGGCGCCCGTGATCGACGCCGGCACGCTGGTCGTCTCACTGTGCGCGGGCCTGCCGACCGCCCTCTACGAGCGCCGCCTGCCCGATGGCGTGCCGGTGGTTCGGGTCATGCCGAACACGCCGATGGTCGTCGGCGAGGCGATGTCGGCCATCTCGCCGGGGCGGCACGCCACCGGGGACCACCTGGGTGTCGTCGAGGAGCTGCTGTCGGTCGTCGGGCAGGTCGTGCGGGTGCCGGAGTCGCAGCAGGACGCGGTCACGGCCCTGTCCGGCTCCGGGCCGGCGTACTTCTTCTTCCTGGTCGAGGCCATGATCGACGCGGGCATCCTGCTCGGGCTGCCGCGTGCGGTGGCGTCGAAGCTGATCATCCAGTCGGCCGTCGGCGCGGCCGCGATGCTGGCCGAGACCGGCGAGCACCCGGTCACGCTGCGGGAGGCCGTGACCTCGCCGGCCGGCACGACGATCATGGCGATCCGCGAGCTGGAGAACCACGGCGTCCGTGCTGCGCTGCTGGCGGCCATCGAGGCGGCGCGGGACCGGTCGCAGGAGCTGGGCCGGGACCACGAGCCGAGCTGATCTTGCTCCGGTTGTGGTAAATATCGCCCGTGCCATCGCATCAGTCACACCAGTCCCGCTAGTCTCGGGAGAAGCACGTGCGTGTCGATACCGTCGGTGGGGAAGCCGACGGCGCGACACGTGTCGAAGGACGCGGTGAGCATGCCGGCGAACAAGAAAGATCCGGAGCCACCTGGTCTCGCACAGGTGCAGTTCCTTACCGTGGCCGAGGTGGCCGCGGTCATGCGAGTCTCGAAGATGACCGTGTACCGGCTGGTGCACAACGGAGAGCTGCCCGCGGTGCGGGTCGGCAAGTCGTTCCGGGTGCCCGAGCAGGCGGTCCACGACTACCTGCGGAGCGCGTACTTCGACGCCGGCTAGGTAGCCGGTGCGGGAGGCCCCGCAACGTCCAGGTAATCTTGACGTTCGTTGCCTGGTGCCATGGTGCACGTCCGTGACCGGCTTGGTCGAGAGGTCGTTGCCTTCCAGGTTGAATCGACCATCGACTGAAGCAGAGGATCCGCATGGGCTCGGTCATCAAGAAGCGCCGCAAGCGCATGTCCAAGAAGAAGCACCGCAAGTTGCTGCGCAAGACGCGCGTTCAGCGTCGCAAGCTCAAGAAGTAGCAACGGAGGTGCGTGTCGTGGATGTCCGCCAAACGAGTGACATCCACGAGCACGGCATGTGACCTGCGTTAATTACTCGTTGCCAGCGACAAATCGATCACGATTCGGCAGTAGAGTCGCGGACGGTCCGCCAATGTACTAGTCGGGCTCTCCCACCTCATGATCGATTCAACGGAGTCGTATGGCGCCCAAAGTCGTCCTGGTAACCGGGGTTGCCGACCAGCTCGGCGGCCAGCTGGCCGCACGGCTGGCGGCGGACTCCTCCATCGAGCGGGTGCTCGGTGTGGACGCGGCGCCACCGGCGAAGAGTCTGGGCCGGGTCGAGTTCGTGCGTGCGGACATCCGCAGTCGCAAGATCGCCAAGGTGATCGACTCGGCCGAGGTCGACACGGTGGTGCACGCCGCGACCCGACCGAGTGTCGGTCCGCGGCGGGCCGCCATCAAGGAGCTCAACGTCATCGGCACGATGCAGCTCCTGGCCGCCTGCCAGCGGTCACCGCTGGTGCGCAAGCTGGTCGTCAAGTCCACCGCTGAGGTGTACGGCGCGAGCGCGAGCTCACCCGCCGTGTTCACCGAGCAGGACTCGACGGACGGCCGGGACGCCGCCGAGATCGAGGGCTACGTCCGCGGTTTCGCGCGTCGGCGCCCGGACGTCTCGCTGACCACCGTGCGCCTCGCCGAGCTCATCGGGCCCGGTGTGGACAACGCGCTGGCCAGGTACTTCTCGCTGCCGGTGGTGCCGACCGTGCTCGGGTTCGACGCCAGGGTGCAGCTGCTGCACTTCGCCGACGCGCTCGCGGTGCTCAGCCGCGCGACCACCCACGACCTGCCCGGCGTGTACAACGCGGGCGGCGACGGGGTGCTCATGCTGTCGCAGGCGATCCGCCGCGCCGGCCGGATGCCGCTGCCGATGCCGCGTGCCGCCATCGGCGCCGCGACCAGGCTGGTCCGCGGCGGGGTGGACCTCTCGCCGGAGCAGGCGAAGTTCCTCAACTACGGCCGCGTGATCGACACGACCCGGCTGAAGACGAAGTTCGGGTTCACGCCCAAGTGGACCACCGCGGGCGCGTTCGACGACTACGTGCATGCCCGCGTGACACGGTGAGAGAGATGGAAGCAGTGCCGGTTCAGCAAGCAGACGTCATCCCGTTGCAGCGCGCCCGCCGCGTCGTCAACTCCTCGCCCGCCCACGTGCGGCCCGCCCGCACCACCGGCGTGCCGGCGCCGGTCACCGAGCTGCACCCGCGCCGCCCCGAGCCGGAACCGTTGCACCGCAAGGTGATCGGGTTCCTGCGCCAGCGGCTGACCGGCGACTACCCGGTCGACGACTTCGGGTTCGACCCCCAGCTGACCGACGCCCTGGTCCTCCCGGCGCTGCGGGTGGTCTACGACAAGTGGTTCCGCGTCGAGGTCACCGGCGCGGAGCACCTGCCGGCCGGCGGCGGCGCGCTCGTGGTCGCCAACCACTCCGGCACGCTGCCGTGGGACGCGGTGATGACGTCGGTCGCCGTGCACGACAACCACCCCGACGGCAAGCACCTGCGGATGCTCGGCGCCGACCTGGTCTTCAAGGTGCCGCTGGTCAACACGCTGGCCCGCAAGACCGGCCAGACCGTCGCGTGCCGCGCGGACGCCGAGCGGCTGTTGCGCTCGGGCGAGGTCGTCGGCGTGTGGCCGGAAGGCTTCAAGGGCATCGGCAAGCCGTTCAGTGAGCGCTACCAGCTGCAGCGCTTCGGGCGCGGCGGCTTCGTCACGACCGCGCTGCGTGCCGGGGTGCCGATCGTGCCGTGCTCGATCGTGGGCGCCGAGGAGATCTACCCGAAGCTCGCCGACCTCAAGCCGCTCGCGAAGGCGCTCGGTCTGCCGTACGTCCCGGTGACGCCGTTCTTCCCGCTGCTCGGCCCGCTCGGCGCGATCCCGCTGCCCACGAAGTGGCACATCCATTTCGGCACGCCCATCCGCACCGACCGCGCGGCCCCCGATCTCGTCGAGGACCACAGCCAGGTGCTCGAGGTGGCCGACCAGGTCCGCGAGTCCATCCAGCAGACGCTGAACCGCCTGGTCGCCGAGCGAGAGTCCGTCTTCCGAGGCTGACCCGCGGGTCTGTCGGGCCTAGTCGTCGCGGCGGAGTTGGCGGCGTGCTTCGGACTCGATGCCGCTGCGGCGGCCGAACACGTAGCCGACGCCGAGGCAGATCACGCCGACGAGCAGAACGAGGATGCCGATCACAGGGCCCGCTTTCGGTAGGCGAGTCCCGCGGCCACCGCACCGGCGACGGCGCCCGCGCCGAGCACCGAGGGCACCCCGATCTTCGCGGCCTTGCGGCCAGTGCGGAAGTCGCGGATCTCCCAGCCGCGCTTGCGCGCGGCCTCCCGCAGGCTGCCGTCCGGGTTGACGGCCACCGCCGTGCCGACCACGGACAGCATCGGCACGTCGTTCGCCGAGTCGGAGTACGCGGTGCAGCGCCGCAGGTCGAGGCCCTCACGAGCGGCGAGCGCGCGGACCGCGTGCGCCTTCGCGGGGCCGTGCAGCATCTCGCCGACCAGCCGGCCGGTGTACACGCCGTCCGCGCTCTCCAGCACCGTGCCGAGCGCGCCGGTGAGCCCGAGGCGGCGGGCGATGATCATCGCGAGGTCGACGGGGGTCGCGGTCACGAGCCACACGCGCTGGCCGGCGTCGAGGTGCATCTGGGCGAGTGAGCGGGTGCCGGGCCAGATCTTGTCGGCCATCAGCTCGTCGTAGATCTCCTCGCCGAGCTCCATCAGCTCGGCGACCGAGTGACCGGCCACAAAGGACAGTCCGGACTCGCGGGCGTTGCGGATGCCGTCGTGGGTCTCCCGGCCGCCGACCCGGAACATGACCTGCTGCAAGGCGAACTTGGCGAGGTCGGAGCTGGTGAAGAACTTCCGCGAGGCCATCCCGCGCGCGAAGTGGAAGATCGACGCGCCCATCATCATGGTGTTGTCGACGTCGAAGAACGCCGCCGCCGTGAGGTCGGGCGGCGGCGCGGGCCGCTCGGCGGCCGGTTCGGCCTGCTCCAGCGCGACAGCCGCCTCGGCGGAGGCCTCGCCCGCGATCGTGGCGGCGAGGTGCTCTAGCTCCGGCTCCTTGCCGCGGCCACGCCACAGTGACACTGCATCGCCTCCGCGGGTCGATTCGGTACGGGTGTTCCATCCAACAGCGTAGCGATGCCGCGTGCTGGGTTTTTGCTCACTTGCCGATGCGGATTCCGGGCAGGCCGGGCAGGAGCGGCGGCAGCTCGACGGTCGGCAGCGGCAGCGGCAGCACGATCGTGCCGTCGTCGTCGGCCGGCGGTTCGGCCGTGGGCTGACCGGGGCGCGTCGTGGGCGCCGGCACCGCGACGGTCGCGCCGGGCAACGGCAGCAGCGGCTCGTCCGGCGTCGGCTGGACCGGCGGCAGCGGTGCGCCGGGGACCTGCGGGTTCGTCGTGGTCCCGGAACTGTCGGTGGTGTCGGGCACACTCGGCTGCGACGCGCTCAGGCTCGGGTCGATCCCCGGGTTCTGGTCGCAGGCGCCCCCGGCCGGGAGCGCCCCGATGTCGTCGTAGGTGCCGGAGGTGATCTGGTAGCAGTCCATGCGGGTGAGCAGCGCGGTCGACCTGGCGGTGATCTTGTCGAGCAGCGCGAGCGACACCCCCTCCCGGCCGCGTGCCGCGGAGGGCAGCCGGGGTGCGACCGCGGTCAGCTTGGTCGTCTGCTGCCGTGCCCACGACTGCAGTGACTCGAGCTGGCTGCCGTCCGCGCTGGTCGCGAGCGCGATCAGCTGACGGGAGCCGGACGCGGCGTCGTTGTCGAAGTCGGTCAGCGCGGTGAGGTAGCCGCCGACGGGCGCGTCGGCCGGGTTCGGGTACCTGCGGGCCAGCGTCTCGATCTCGCTGACGCGTGCGCCGGCGAACTCGAGGTGCTTGAGCGCCTTGGGTTCGTCGCCGAAGGTCAGCCCGAGTGAGGCGGCCTCCGCGGTGCGCTTGATGCCGTAGAGCGCGTCGCCGGGCAGCGCGTCGCGGGCCAGCAGCAGGCTCATGCCCGCCAGCGATCCGACCAGCGCGAGCACGGCCACCGCCGCGATGGCGAACCGGCCGCGTGCGCCGGACAGCACGCCGGGCCGGGCGTGTTCGCGGCTCTTCTGGCCGGTGCGGCCGCGGGTCGGTGGCCGGGTGGCGGCCGGCTCGGTCTCGCGCCTGGTCCGGTCCTTGGCCTTGTGCTCGCCCGGCCGCGTGGCGGGCTCGTCCTCGGGCGCCGAGAGCGGGTCGTCGGCGAGCAGTACCGCCGTTTTCGGTGGCTTCTGTTCGGCGGCGCCGGCTCGCTCGTCGGTCGTGGGCTGGTTGAGCGACGCGAGGATCCTGGCGCGGATCCGGGACCGTTCGGTGTCCGTCGGCGCGGTCAGCGCGACCAGGTGACCCAGCGCGGGCACGACGGTGCGGTCGTGTTCGTCGCCGGGGCCGGCCGGCCCGCTGCCGCTCTTCACATCGTGCTCCGAGGTGTTGGTTCTCCGTGAGGTGAAACGATTCCGGCGCCCTCGGAGTTACGGCTTCAGCGAAGCTCCGGCGGCAACAGTTGCGCGAGGCGGCGCACCGCGCGGTGCTGCAACGCCTTCACGGCACCCTCGTTGCGGGCCATGACCGCCGCGGTCTCGGCGACCGACAGTCCCTGCAGGAACCGCAGCACAATGCATTCCCGCTGGTCAGTGCCGAGCTGTCGCACACATTCGAGCAGCGCGGACCGGGTCGCCATCGACAGCACCAGCTGCTCGGGCCCCGACTCGACGCGCCGCGAGTCGTCGACCTCGGCGGTCGTGACCTCGAGCCGGAACCGGCTGGACTTCACGTGGTCGAGCACGAGGTTCCTGGCGATCGTCACGAACCAGGCGCCGACGTCGCGGCCCTGGTAGGTCACCGTGGTGATCCGCCGCAGCGCGCGCAGGAACGTCTCGCTCGTGACGTCCTCCGCGAGCTCCCGGTCGCCGACCCGGAACAGGACATAGCGGAACACGACGTCGACATACCTGTCGTAGAGCAGTCCGAACGCCGACCGGTCACCCTCCTGCGCGGCGTGCACCAGCTCCCACGACCCACCGGGCTCCGGTGGCTCCACTGCAGACTCCTGTCGCGGAACTCCCCCCGCAACCGCGTGCGTCCCCGCCCCCACCGCCTCCCTTTGGGCTGGGCGCACGGACGGCATTCTCGACTCCCTTGCTGGTCCGCCGGCGGCCGCACCGCCGACCGGGAACCTAGGCAGCATACGTGTAGTTACTGGATAGTAGGTAGTTGTTCTCCCAGGAGACTTGCTGGGCGGTCGACCGTGCCGCAAGTGACTCGTGCCACACTGCCCGAAAGCTGTGTCGAAGGAAGGGTTTCCCATGGTCGACGCGCTGACCGGCAACGTTGCCGACCTCGTGGCCGACGCCGCGGCGAGCGTGCCGCGCCATGCCGCCCTCGTCGACGCGGCCACCGGCCGGGCGCTGACCTGGCAGCAGGTGCAGACCGCCGTGGACGCGTTCGCCGCGAAGCTCCTCGAGGCTGGCCTCGTCGCGGGCGACCGGGTGGTGGTCCTGCTGCCCAACCGAGCCGACTTCTGCGTGTCGCTGTTCGCCGTGGCGCGGGCCGGCGGCATCGCCGTGCCGGCCGCGGTCCAGTCGCCGGAGCGCGAGCTGCGCAGGCTCCTCGCCGACAGCGGCGCGAAGTTCCTCGTCGGCGAGCTGGCCGACACGCCGGACGAGGTCACCCTGCTCGCGGCCCCCGACCCCGACGCGACCGCCGACATCGAGCTGCCCGCGCCGACGCGGGGCGGCGAGGACATCGCCGTCCTCTGCTACACCTCCGGCACCGCGGGCGTGCCGCGCGGCGTGATGCTGTCCCACCGCGCGCTGCTGTCCAACGTCGACCAGTGCGCCCAGCTCCGGCCGGCTCCCGTGACGTCGACCGACCGCGTCCTGCTGGTCGTCCCGCTGTTCCACCTGTACGGCCTCGGCCCCGGCCTGCTGCAGGTCGCGGCCGCGGGCGCCACGGCCGTGCTGATGGAGACGTTCGGCGCGGAGCGCGCGCTCGCCGTGTGCGAGGAGCACCGGGTGACCGCGCTGGTCGGCGTCCCCGCGATGTACCAGGCGTTCGCGTCGGCCGCGCCGGACCGGCTCGCGGCGGCGCTGTCGACGGTCCGGCTGCTCACGTCCGGCGCCGCGCCGCTGCCGCCCGCCGTGCTGTCCGCGATCAAGCAGGCGACCGGCCTCTCGGTGTTCGAGGGCTACGGCCTCACCGAGACCGGCCCGGTGCTGACGTCCACGCTGGTCGGCGGCGTCGCGAAGCCCGGCTCGGTCGGCCAGCCGCTGCCCGGCGTCGAGCTGCGGCTGGTCGACAGCGACGGCCGCCCGGTCGGCGTCACGTCCGACCCGGACGAGCCGGAATGGTTCGACGACAACGAGTCCGAGACCGGCCGGGTCGCCGCGCGCGGCCCGAACCTGTTCAGCGGCTACTGGCCCGACGGCGCGCACGGCCCCGACGCGGACGGCTGGTTCCGCACCGGCGACGTCGGCTACCTCGACGCCGACGGCGACCTGCGGCTCGTCGACCGCGCCAACGACCTGATCATCGTGAACGGCTTCAACGTGTACCCGAACGAGGTCGAGCGGGTCCTCGACGAGCTGTCGGACGTGGTCGAGTCGGCCGCCGTCGGGGTGCCCGACGACAGGACCGGCGAGCTCGTCAAAGCCGTGCTCGTGCTGCGGCCGGGCGCCGAGCTGACCGAGGACGCCGTGCGGGAGCACTGCGCGGAGCGGCTCGCGAGGTTCAAGGTGCCGCGCGCCGTGCAGTTCGTGGACGCGCTGCCCTACTCGGTGACGGGCAAGGTCCGGCGCGCGAGCCTGCGGGGTAGCGTCGCGTGACGTGGTGACTGTGGTGTCGAGGCAGGGCTGCCATGCCTGCGAGGTGGCCGAGGCCGACGTCGAGCGGATCTGCGCGGACCTCGGCGTGGCCTGGTCGGTGTCGGACGTGGACGCGGACCGGGAACTGAGGGCCGAGTACGGCGACCGCGTCCCGGTGATCCTGATCGACGGCGAGGAGCACGGGTACTGGCAGGTCGAGGAGGCCCGGCTGCGCGCGGCGCTGACCCGCTGACGCGCGTTCGGCCTCCGGCCCCCGGATTCCAGCTTACCGGGAGTCACCGACGGGGAATGGCGCTGAGCAGGCGAAACCACGCGGTTGTCCACAGGCTGGGGAGTTGTCCACAGGCCCGTCAACAGCCGTCGGCACTGTCGGTGGTCGCCGGTAGCGTGGATTCCGGGGGCCGGCGGCCGACCCAGCCCGTACAACGATTCGGGCGGTAAGAAAGCCGTAACCGGAATCTCGTTGAACCGAAGGCGCTTCCGAGCCGAATGTGGAGGTGTGCAACTCGACACGCGTGCCGCCGCGCCCGCAGCTCCCGCCAACCGGCTCCCGCGCGGGCGGGCCGTGACCGTCTCGGCGGTGTCGCTCGGCGGCGCG
>Ga0193742_1000567_pt1 | contig 24270 bp, 22 predicted proteins | sample L2c1metaG_FD_165511 | JGI IMG/M metagenome (GOLD analysis project Ga0193742, IMG submission 165511) | Soil microbial communities from a riparian zone of the East river system, Colorado, United States - L2c1 | ecosystem: Environmental > Terrestrial > Soil > Riparian zone | place: USA: East River... | reverse complement strand
GTTTGCATTCCACTTAGATCGAGATGTTCGACGCGGTCTGATTTGGCAGGAGATGCTAGGGGCCCGTCCGAAGCGCAGCGGATCAGCTTAAATCAGAGACTGCGAAGGGCTGTCATAAAGTTTTCGATCTTGCGGGTCGACGAGGCTTTGCCGGATTTCAGGTTGCGCTCAATGCACAATCCGGAGAAGAAGGACAGCACCATCTCCGCAATTGCAGAGGGAGCCATTTTAGGCTTTTCCGCCTCGATGTTCATGGCGAGAAGGCGCTGCAACAGCTCTCGATTAGCGGCCACGACCCCATAAGCCTCATCCGGAAGGATCGCGAACTCCCGCATGGAGTTGACGGAAAAGCACCCCTGCTGTTCCCCCTTATTGAGAGGACCATTCTTGAGAAAAGTCTCGACGTTCTTCCAGCCAAGAGGCTCTTTGGTGAGAAATCCTCTCTTCTCCTGGCTCTCAAGATAGTGACGCAGGCAGGCTACAAATAGATCTTCCTTGTCTCGGAACTCAGTGTACAGCCCTGACTTGTTCACGCCTGTAGCTCGTTCCAGTTCCTGGAGGCTTGTGTCCGCGAACCCGTGTTTCCAGAAGACGGGCATCGCCTTCTCCAGCACTTCTTCTCGGCTAAAGTTCTTCGGGCGGCCCATAGACACATTATCCGATAAAGAACTGAATAGTTCAATATCTCTGCATCCTCGCCATATCTTCATCATCGTATAGAACTGAATGGTTCAGAACCGTCCGACACGGTCGCGCAAGATCGCAGCTGAATCGGCTTTGTGAATTGTTCCGAGAATAGCAAAGGAGTTCTATGTCTAATTTAGCTAACAAAGTGGCACTCGTTACCGGCGGTTCCCGGGGCATTGGCGCAGCGATTGCGAAGCGTCTGGCCGCCGATGGAGCGAGCGTAGCCATCACGTATGCGAAGGACGCCGGCGCGGCGTCGGCCGTAGTCAAAGCGATTGAACTCGGCGGCGGAAAAGCCATCGCAATCCAGGCCGACGCTGCCAACGTCGAAGCAGTCAAGGGTGCGGTCGAAAAGACCGTGTCATCCTTCGGCCGTCTGGATGTGCTGGTGAACAATGCCGGCACGGCGATTCCGAAACCGTTCGAGGAGTCGACGCTGGAGGAGATGGATCGTGTGATCGACATCAACGTCCGCGGCGTGTTCGCAACCACGCAGGCGGCGCTGAAGCACATGAAGGATGGTGGTCGGATCATCATGGTCGGTTCGGCGGTGGGCGAGCGTGCTGTTGCGCCCGGGCTTGTGCCCTACGCGGCCACGAAGGGTGCCGTCAAGATGTTTACCCAGGCACTATCCAGAGAGGTCGGGAGCAGGGGCATTACGGTAAACAACGTTCAGCCGGGTCCGATCGACACGGATTTAAATCCCGCCTCGGGTGATTGGGCGGTACCGCAAAAGGCCGCCACAGCGCTCGACCGCTACGGGCGCGTAGAGGAGATCGCCGCGATGGTGGCATTCGTCGCCGGTCCTGAATCCTCGTACATCACCGGAGCAAATCTGACCGTAGATGGCGGAATGAATGCCTGAAACAGCGCACACACCGGTCCATGCACCTGAAGAAAGAAGTCAGTGCGGACTTGGTTGAGAGCCGACGACCCTGTGACGTCGGCTCAACTTCGACTTCAGGGCGCCCACTTGTAACCGGAAGCAAGAGAGAGGATTATGACTACACTCCAAAACAAGACCGCGCTTGTGACGGGCGCATCAAGAGGAATCGGCCGCGCGACAGCGGTGGCCCTTGCTGAGGGCGGGGCGCACGTCCTGGTTCACTATGTCCACTCCGCGCAGGAAGCGGAATCTCTGGTCGCCGAGATCCAAACCAAAGGCGGACGCGCAACTGCAGCCTCGGTGGACTTGGGAACTCCGGACGGCGCGGCGCTGCTCGCCAAACAGGTGCGCTCCATTGTCGGCGATCGATTGGATGTGCTTGTGCTCAACGCCGGTATCAGCAAGGCGGCACGCATTGCTGATTACACAGTAGAGGATTTTGACAACCTCTTCGCGACAAACGTTCGAGGTCCATTCCTCCTGGTACAGCAACTGCTTCCAGTTCTTGGTGAGGGCTCAAACATCATTGTGATTTCCTCCGTTGGAGCACGTTCAGTAGTAGGCAAGCCCGCTTTGGAAAACACATCGATTCTTGCTTACGCCTCTACCAAAGGAGCACTTGAGACTCTGGTCAAGAACTGGGCCACTATGCTCGGGCCGCATGGCATACGCGTAAACGCGGTCGCTCCAGGCGTCATCGACACGGATATGTCGAATTTCACGAAGACAGAAACGGGACGCGAGGTCGCGCTGGAAATGCAGGCGCTGAAGCGACTCGGCAAGCCCGAGGATGTTGCCGACGTAGTCGCTTTTGTGGCGTCCGATGCGGCACGCTGGATCACGGGTGCCAGTATTCCAGTCGATGGCGGTTCGAAGCTTTAACTGACAACGTGAGGAACGCAATGAATAACACTTCGAGCAAAGGGAAAGAGATCAAGATTCCTGGCCCTGATCATCCCATCACAATTTCACCAGATGAGGGCAAGGTTCGTGTAACGGTCGCCGGAAAGATCGTCGCCGAATCGAAACATTCGCTTCGGTTGGAGGAAAAGGGATACCCACCCGTCTACTACTTGCCGCGCAACGATGCGGACATGTCGCTGCTCCTTCGGACAACGCATTACACCTATTGTCCGTACAAGGGCGATTGCACTTACTACAGCATTCCCCTCGGCGGTTCCCGATCGGAGAATGCCGTGTGGACGTACGAGAGTCCGCATGAGGCCGTCGCCACTATTTATGAGTACCTGGCGTTTTATCCCTCACGGGTCGATGCGATCGAAGTGATCTGCTAAGCACGTTCAGTCGATCCACCAAGCAAGCAACGGTTCAGGACGGCGCGGCGAAACCTGCTGTCGCTCGAAACTTCTCGGGAGTTCATGTGATGTCGAATCAACCGCTTTTCACACCATATCGGATAGGAGACCTCGATCTTCCGAACCGCATCGTCATGGCGCCTCTCACTCGAATGCGTGTGCAACCGCATGATCATGTGCCCACGACGTTGCAGGTGGAGTATTATGCGCAGCGTGCTTCAGCCGGACTGATCATCGCCGAGGCCACTGCGATTAGCCCGCAAGGATTTGGCTGGGCCGATACGCCAGGACTGTGGACGGACGAGCAGGTCCGCGGATGGCGACGTGTCACGGATGCCGTCCATGCGGCAGGCGGCCGCATCATTGCACAGCTCTGGCATACCGGCGCAATCTCGCATCCGGAACTACTGGACGGCGCGCAGCCCGTGTCCGCGTCGAATGTCGATCCAGGCCAGATCTCGGTCACGCGGACGGGAAGGAAGCCCACGGTAACACCGCGGTCCCTGACGAAGCAGGAGATTCAAGTCACGGTTGCGGACTTCGCGCGAGCTGCGCGAAACGCGATGGACGCCGGCTTCGATGGCGTCCAGATCCTCGCCAACTATCTCTATTTGATCTCGCAGTTTCTGAACGCCACCACCAACCTGCGTAAAGACGAGTACGGCGGAAGCCTGGAAAATCGCTCGCGTTTTCTTTTCGAGGTAGTCGAGTCGGTCCTGGGTGAGGTCGATGCACAACGGGTTGGAGTCAAGATCAGCCCGATGCACGAAGGCGGTGCATTTCAAGCCAACGATGAAACTCTGCCCGTCACAGAATATGCAATTCAGAAGCTGAACTCCTACAAACTTTCGCACTTGCTGCTCATGGGCAATAGCACCGACTTTTCTGGTACTCCGCTCGAGAAATTGGCCGACGATGGCATGTTCCGGCATTTCCGTCCACTCTTCAAAGGCACACTGATCGCGAACGTGAAGATGGATCGCGAGCGCGGTAATCGGCTTATCGCAGACGGACTTGCTGACCTGATTGCGTTCGGGCGTCCTTACATCGCAAACCCTGACCTGGTCCAGAGATTAGCCGAGAATGCCCCTCTAGCTGAGGTTGATTGGGAAACCGTATATGCCTCGGGGCCTCACGGCTATTCCGATTACCCAACCTATCAATCATCGTAAGAAAACCCAGGAGCTGAACATGCCAAAGACAACACCCGAACAGAACAAGGCGATCGTTCTCGAAGCCTTCGACACTCTCTTTAACAAACGCGACTACGCGGCAGCAGAACGCTTCTGGTCGCCGAAGTACATCCAGCACAGCGCGCACATAGCACCAGAACGCGAGGGATTGTTTAATCTCGTCCGCTCAGTGCCGGAAACGCTGCACTATGAGAACCAACTCATCGTTGCAGAAGGTGATTACGTCATCGCGCACGGCCGTTTTACTGGGATGGGAAGGCCCGCCGCCTGGATCGCCGCCGATATTGTCCGATTCGAAGACGGTCTTCTCAAAGAGCATTGGGATGTCTTGCAGGACGAGGCGACCAAGGCCGAATCCGTTAGCGGCCTTCCCATGTTTGGCAACACGTTCCCCAAGTGACAGCCGAAACAACGCGACCGCTCTGAAGGCTTTCGAGCCCTTTTTAACAGTGCAAGGAGGTACTAGCTATGATTTCTCCAGTTGTTTTGGATGCCAAGTATGTGATCGTGGGGGCGAGTGGGAACACCGGCTCGATCATCGCCAATACTCTGCTATTGAAGGGCGAGAAGGTTCGCGTCTTGGGACGCGACGCGGGGCGGCTACAGCGCTTTGCGGACAAAGGCGCGGAAGCGTTCACGGCCGATTTGAGCGATGCGGCCGCGCTCACTCAAGCCTTCAGCGGTGCGCACGCGGCATATTTAATGTTGCCGCCAGCGAAATCCCGGGAGGACCAGGAGCGGGAGAGCGATGCAATCGCGAAGGCCGTGAAGGAGTCCGGCCTGGGCTACGCGGTGCACTTGACCAGCTACGGCGCGCAGGTTCCGGAAGGCACGGGGCCAGTCGCGGGGCTGCATTCTTCGGAACAAAAGCTCAACGCGATCAGCGGTTTGAATGTTCTGCACCTGCGCGCCGCGTATTTCATGGAGAACAATCTGGCGGCGATCAACATGATCCATGGGATGGGAATGTTCGGAAATGCGCTGCTACCCGACGTTAAGCTACCCATGATCACGACGCAGGACGTTGGCGACTACGCCGCGCAGCGCCTCCTGCACCTGGATTTTTCCGGCAAACAAACCCGCGAACTGCTCGGCGAGCGCGATCTGTCGATGACGGAAGCTACCGCAGTCATTGCACGCGGCATTGGCAAACCGGATCTGCGGTACCAGCAGTTTCCCTATGACCAGGTAGAGCAGGTGTTGACGCAAATGGGGATTCCGCCGAAGGGTGCCGCTTTATACATCGAGATGTACAAAGCTATCAACACAGGAATCCTGGTTCCGTTAGAGCCGCGTTCGCCGGAGAACAGCACACCGACTTCGTTTGAAACATTCGTCCAGGATGTTTTTGCGGCTGCATATCAAGGCAACATCTCAACAGAATAAGTGACAGTGAGAGAACTGATGACCGAAACTAAGAAGCTGCAAGGGAAAGTAGCAGTCATTACGGGTGGCACAACCGGAATCGGGTTGGCTGCGGCAAAGCTCTTCGTAAGAGAGGGGGCCTATGTCTTTATCACAGGCCGCCGTCAAAAGGAACTCGACGAGGCCGTAAAAGCAATTGGGAGCAACGTCACCGGTGTTCAGGGAGACGTTGCCAGATTGCCCGACCTCGATCGTCTTTATGAGGCAGTCAAAGCGAAAAGGAAACTTGACATCGTTTTCGCCAACGCCGGCCTCGCTGAATTTGCTGCTCTCGGCAAAATCACTGAGGAGCATTTCGACAGATTATTCGACATCAATGTGAAGGGAACGCTGTTCACGGTACAAAAAGCCCTTCCTCTCATGAATGATGGCGGCTCCATCATTCTCAACGGCTCCGTCGCGAGCGTGAAAGGGACACCCGCCTTCGGCGTCTATGGCGCGACGAAGGCCGCCCTCCGCTCCTTTGTCCGAACCTGGACCTCAGATCTCAAGGACCGCCATATTCGCTCAAACGTTGTTAGCCCGGGTCCGACCGATACGCCGGTTATCGATGGGCAACCTGCAGACGCCATTGCACGGATTGTGTCCACCATCCCAATGGGACGCATGGGGGAACCCGATGAAATTGCCAAGGTGGCGTTGTTCCTGGCGTCGGAAGACTCCAGTTTCGTCACAGGTATCGAACTGTTCGTTGATGGCGGCAGAGGGCAAATCTGATCGAAAGCCGCTGTGCTGAAGCTGTCCGGCTTGGTCGCACTCTCAGGCGGGATTTTTTAGAAGGTTCAGCCACCGTCTTCAAGATTTAGTGGGAAAGCGCCTCATCCGATACGGCGCGGGCCAGCGACATCGCTCCGACGAGCGCGCTGAAAGTCAAGATCGCTCTCGACCTCGCCGCGCGGCATTCCTACAGAGAAATCAATGTGGCCATAAATGTATGGTCCCCTAGATCGGTATTGTTTGGAATAAGCTCGCGATATTTCTTCTGACGACTTCGGCAGACACTTCTAGCGCCCTCCGCTCTGAGCGATTTAGCGCAACCGGCAGTACGCGCGCGATCCCGTGCCGATCGACGATGCTTGGGAGAGATAATGATACTTCACCCAATTGCATTGATTCGGCCACCCGGCTCGAAACGGTCAAAATTGCACGTTCATCGCGCAGAATGGCGCGAATGATACGAACCAGCGCGGCCCCAATTCCGTAATACGTTGCGCCCTTCGCCTCGATGATGTCGCCTCCTGCTGTTCGCGTTTTGCTCGCAATCCTGGTTAATGAACTCTCTTCATGCGATAGCTTCAGTTCTTTGGAGAACTCAGCGAGAGGAAATCCCGCGACCCGAGCCGATGATAGGACAGGAATTTGACTCTCACCATGTTCTCCTATGACGTATGCGTGAACGTTGGCAGAGGCAATCCCGTAGTGTTCCGCTAATCGGCGGCGAAAGCGAGACGTGTCGAGAGATGTTCCCGAGCCAATCACTCGACCGGCGGGAAGTCCGGACCACCTCCATGCCGCATATGTCAGAACATCGACTGGATTCGATGCAATCAACAGAATGCCGGCCGGATTCTGCAGGCAAACGTCATTGACGAGGCCGTGCAGTATCGCTCCCGTGCCGCGTAGCCCTTCCATTCGTGACTTCTGACCCGACTGGCTGACTCCTGCGGTGACGATGGTTATGTCCGCCGAGCAGCAGTCCGAAAAATCACCAACAAAAATGCGAGTGGTATGGGAAAAAACTTCAGCATCACGTAAATCGTTTACGTGCCCTTCGGCACGGCGCGAATCTCGATCGATGAGTACAATTTCAGCCGCCATTCCTGACATCATCAGTGCAAATGCTGTTGTGGAACCCACAAACCCAGCACCCACGATCGCGATACGAGGAACTCTGGGTTCGAGTGTTGGATGTGTCGAAATATTCTGCACAGGAGACTCAATCTCAGGAAGCCGCATAGATCCAATATCCTCCTCGCGCCGTCGGCCAAGCTTCGGCCCGGCGAGTTGTAAGTTCTTCTTCAGTACAGGAGCAGAGAGCCTCTGCAATCAATGATGTGGTGACGACTGAATTTCGAAAAGTTTCACTTGGTCTCTCCGAGGGATGGCGACTCTTTGCTGAGTCCGAACTATTTCGAGACCGCACGTGCTGCGCTCTCAAATTAGATCCGCGACTTCCGTGGGGTGCGACATGTAGACTGAATGGCTGGCGCCCGCGACTTCGACCGTGTGGCTATGAGCTCGCTCAGCATAAACCGTTCGAGGTCAGGGTTGATCGTTCTATCCGCTCCGGCAACGACCATCCAACTCGGTTTTTCTCCATGCAGGCGTGGTGATGACTGCCTTGAAATTGTCCGCGGCGTTGGGTACCTGCGATCGCGCCATGAATGCGGCGTGCTCCGCTGACAAATCGGCCGCAAAGTACTCATGGAACTGGGTGGGATCGAGGTACGTGAAACCATCTGCCGTCCTCTTTATCCAACTGCCCAAACGCTAATCGCATTACTGCTGGATCCAGCGAGCAAATAGTAAGCCGCAGGAATAAAGCCAGTATCTGGCCAACCCTTCGAAAGCTGGAAAAGAGCCTTTGCAGCCGGTGCCTCCGCGTTGCACAAAGACGCGCCAGAAAGAGGCTAGCTTCTTTCACCGGAATTGCCTCCCCGATCGAGTGCTTTCTCTATACCACTTGCAGACTCTACGACACTCGGGAGTGTGGGTGGAACTAGAGATGTACCTATGCGTCATAACAACCTGTCGATACGGAGAGAGGTGGAACTGAGCTAAGACGATCAATCGCATGCTTAACAAGTCCTTGCACCTCAGATGGTGATACGCCGAGAAACTTCGCAACCTCTGCTTCAGACGAACGGATTATCAATCTCAGCATGAATGCCAGGCGGGGGTGATCGGGCAAGCTGCCAATAGAATTCGACTGAAAAACCCAGTTCTCATCTTCCTCTCTGCGCGCGTCCGACAGTACAGTAATCGCCTGGGTGATGAGAACGTCTCGAGCCTGACTGTAAGCGAGTGCTGGAATAGAAGATTCAAATGCGGTCATATCGAGCTTAGTGATCGTGCGTGCGAATGTATCTTCGACGAGCTTGCCATCTGCTACGAGATACCATGCCAACTTCGCGAACTCATCCAGGTGCTCGAGCATCAAGAAGCACCATGCGGTTTTCGGTGATGGGGAAAGTGATACAGATGCGAATGAAGTTGCCATGATTGTCACTCCTAGCTTTGTAGTTCTGCGGCGCGTTTCAAAGACTAAGAACCGTCACTGTTAGTGAGGCTCTGATCCAGCGGTTGCCTCTGATGTCTTCTACGTGCCACCTTCATTTTCCCTCGGTTCAGCTCCTTCATTTCCATGAGTGGCCATCTCAGTTTGTTGATTCTTTAAGAGCAGTTCGCAGATCCATCGCTGCAGGCTTCGAAGCCGCTCTGCCACTCTTCAGCTCTTCTAAAGGTAGAGATCTATTCTTCGTCAGACTCAGCGTGAATACTGTCCTCTCTCGATTCGATTCCTCGAGGCAGACGCTACCACCGTGCTCTTCAGCGATTCGACGAGCCAGGGTGAGCCCCAGGCCTGTTCCGTTGGGTTTTCCTGCAGTCACGAACGGATCGAACAATGTCTTCCGGACAGAGGCAGGTATGCCGGGGCCATTGTCCAAGATTGTGACGTAGATCCGTTCATCGACTTCCGTAAGGTGGACCTTCACCTCAGGCACGTGAGTTGAGCGTGTCGCAGCTTGGCAGGCATTGAGCAACAAGTTATAGATGGCACTTTCAAGATTCCTCGCATCGATATCTGCTTCCGCCGGTGAGAACTTGCCGACGGTGATGGACACGTTCTGCCCATCTGGATGAAACTTCACTGCTGCAACGGCTTTCTCAACGACTAAGGAAACGCACGCATGGACAAGCGAGCTTCTCCGTCCGCTACCGAATTGGAGCAGTGAATCCATGCGTTCCGTCATCGCGAGCACTGCTTGTTGAATTTCGAGCAGCAGATCAGCCCGCACGCTCGCACATATATCGTGGCGCTCGAGGAACTCGACGTTCGCATAGATCGCCGTGAGCGAGTGGCGCATATCGTGGGATATCGAGCATGTCATCCTGCCGATTGCCGACATCCTCTCTGCCTCTATCAGTTGGCTTGGTGCACGCCGCTGCGGTTCGTTTCGCAGATCCAGACCAACTCCCTTATCGAACATAAGGATATTGCCGCGGTCTGAAATCTTTGTTTTCCTAAGGTGTGTTCTCACTGTTCCCCCTGCGTTCCCTATTTTTGTTGTTCACGGCAATTTGCCTCGAAGCTAATCAGCGGTGGTGAAGACAGCTGACTCCCTCTCTCAAACCGGAGCCCTGCAGCAGTGCCGGTTCGTCGTTCTCTCAGTCTTGTTCTCTGTCCATCCACTCGCGGACGTACGCCGGACAGTTCTCAAGCTTCACGCCATCCGCCTCGCAACTCCGTAGAAACCTTACTGTGTCGCGATCCGCCAGTCTCACGTCCCACAAATCCAGAATGATGTTTTGGTAGTCGCGGTCAAAAAGTTTCTTCAGCTCCGCGACCTGCTCCGCCTCCATACGCCCACTTAGGGTAAATACCGTGAATCTCTGTCGCGCTGATCTCTCGATTCTCAAGGTCATCGGTTGTCGTTAGATGCTCTGCTTTGCCGCCATTCCGGCCACTGACGTAAGGGAAAAGCAATCCAGAGGCCACATGCAACATATTGAAACCAGGAGGCTAGAGGCATCGGTCGGATGCCGATATTTCGGCAAGTGCCGAAATATCGGGAATTTAAAAAGGCATTACTACTAATCAGAGATAAATTTGTGTTTCTTGATCCTCAGTTGCTTGATTTTCGAGTCCAGGGTCGATCGGGGAATTCCGAGTTTCGCTGCCGCACCTTTTGGGCCAGCGACTTTTCCCTTGCATTCAGCCAATGCGGTTTCAATGATCTCTCTCTCCTGGTTCTGGAGAGTGTCTGGTAAAGGGTTTGGCAATTCTTGTCGGGCTGGCTCCAGGCTGGCGAGCCAAGCCTTTTCGATCCAAAAGGTATCGCCGCTGCTCAGGATCACCGATCTCTCAACGATATTTTGCAGCTCACGGATATTTCCCGGCCAAGGATAAGATTTGCATAGTTCAAGCGTATTCATGTCGATTTTGCGAATCTGCTTGCCCGCTTTGTCCGCATATCGCTTAACGAAGTACTCAATCAACATCGGAATATCCTCCTTCCGCATGCGCAGAGGAGGTATCTCGATCGGAAAAACGTTGAGTCGGTAAAACAAGTCGGATCGAAACGTTCCCGCGGCAATGGCTGACGTCAAATCACGATTGGTTGCGGCTATGACGCGAACGTCGGTAGAAAGAATTTGGTTACCTCCCACTCGTTCGAACTGCCGCTCCTGTAGTACTCGCAGCAACGTAATCTGGGTCTCTGCGGGAAGATCGCCCACCTCGTCTAGAAAAATCGTACCGGAATGTGCCAGCTCAAAGCGGCCCTGGCGGCGCTGCACCGCGCCGGTGAAGGCGCCTTTCTCGTGGCCAAACAGCTCCGAGGCGATCAAGGAGGAAGGAATTGACGCACAATTGACGCTGATGAACGCCTGGCCGGAACGTTGCGAGTGCTTGTGTACGGCGCGAGCAATTAATTCTTTTCCGGTACCGGTTTCGCCAGTGATAAGCACCGTGGAATCGGTGGGGGCCACTTTCACAACGCTGGAGAGCACGGTTTGCAGGGCCGGTGACGAGCCCACAATTTCCTCAAACATGAATGTCTGATCGATTTGCTCCCTCAGCGCAAGGTTTTCGTCCCGCATCCTCTCCTCGGCTCGCTTGCGATCTTCAATATCCGTCCCAGTTGCATACCAGCGAATAATATTGCCGTGATCGTCGCGAAGCGGATTGAAGCGGACAAGAAACCAGCGATAGTTACCGTCTTTCCCAAGCGCTCGTTGCTCAAGTTCAAAAGGCTTACCGCGAGCGAGCGCCCCATGGCGCTCCTCGCGCAGCCTTTCTACATCGTCGGGGTGGAAGACCCGTGCGCGCTGGTCTTCTCTCTGCACGTCTTCCAAAGTGAGACCGGTGTAATCGAGCACTGTCTGATTTGCATAAAGGGCCGTCCCATCCGGGCGCAACACGTAAATATAACTGGCGACGGCGTCGGCCATTCGCCGAAGCTCTGTTTCCTCCGCCTTTATCTGCTCAAACGCAGTCTGCAGAGCCGCTCTCGCTTCGTGCTGCTCGGTGACATCCATCGCCGTACCGACCAATTCAATGACATCACCGAAAGCATTCACTACCGGGTGTCCGACCACATGAATGTACTTCGTCGCGCCGTTTGGCAGAAGAAGCCTATAGTCGGTCTCAAAGTCGGTCCTGTCCCGAATGGCCTGCTCGACCACAGGTGTGTAGTAATGCGCGTCCTCCGGGTGCAGCCGCCGGACTACCTCCATGTAAAGTGGTGGCGTGGGACAAGGATCGAGGCCGAAGATCCGGTACATCTCTTTTGACCAATAGGAAGCGTTCCAGCCGAACCTTGGGAGCACGGCAAGCCCTTGACCGGCCTCACCCTGCGCGTTTTCCATCTGAGGGACCCGCACCGCCCAACTGCCTGTGTGGGTCAATTTCTGTGCTTCGGCTAAATAACCCTCACTCCGCTGTAGAGCTTCTTCGGCACGTCTGCGCGGTGTAATGTCCTCGGACAGCGCCATTATGAATCGCGGTACTCTCTCCGAGCCAGGCACAAGAGAAACGTTGTTCCTTACCCAAATCGAACTGCCGTCCTTGCGCAGATACTTTTTCTCAATCTGAAACTGTTGTCGTTTTTCCTCCAGCAACTCGGTGATGAGCGCCCAGTTGGCTTCGCGGTAGTCCTCATGCGTTACGTCCAGAAAATTAACTGCGCGCAGTTCCTCCTCCGTGTAACCCACGATTGTCTGGTAGACATGATTGGTGGCTAGAAAGCGGCCGTTCAGGTCAGTCAGCGCAACGCCGATAGCAGAATTCTCAAAGACGGATCTCCACCGCTCCTCGCTTTTCCGAAGGGCTTGCTCAGCCCGCTTGCGATCTTCGATGTCGATAGCGGTTCCATACCATCTGAGGAGCTTTCCGGTTTCATCGCGCAGCGGTACATTGCGAATAAACCACCAGCAATATTCTCCGTCTACCCGCCGAACCCGCGCTTCACTCTCCATGGCTTGCCCGTTCTTAACGGCTGTGTGCCAATCGGCGACGACCCTCGTCCGGTCATCAGGATGAACAACCGCTTCCCACTTCCACCCGAATGCCTCGTCCAACGCTAAACCTGTGAACTGCAACCAACGATCATTAACGAAATCAACCTGACCCTCGGGCGAAGTGCTCCAGACATGCGCCGGAACCGTATTGACCACGTCGCGAAGCTCTCTCTCGCTCCGGCGGGCGGCTTCCGTCCGCTGCTTAATTTCCTCGAAAGCTTTCTCCAACTCGGTTCTGGCCTTCCACTGTTCGGTGACATCCATGATGGTGCCGACGACTTCAGCGATCTCACCCGAGTCATCCCTGACAGGATGAGAGACAGAATGGAGGTGCTTTATGGTGCCGTCCGGGAGAATAATTCGAAAATCATTCTGAGAATCTAGCCACTCTTTTCCAGAGGCTTCCATTCTTGCTCTCTGCTCGATCCGTGGTCGATCCTCAGGGTGAATTCTTTCGAGGAACTGTGGCCAAGTGGGCCCCATTTCCTGGTATTCATAGTCATAAATGCTAAAAATCTCTCGCGACCAGAAGAGAACACCGGTACGCACATTCCAGGCCCAACTACCCGTGTGAGTCAATTTCTGTGCTTCGGTTAAATAACCCGCACTCCGCCTGAGTTCTCTTTCTGCTTTCTTGCGCTCCGTAATGTCTCGATAAATGAGGCAGACAGCGACCTGCTCGAAACCACGCGAAATGCCCTTTGCCACAACGGAAACATCAAAGCGAACACCGCCTTTGCGTTGCCTAATGGTCTCCAGCTCAACTCTGTTTCCCGAAATCAGCCGATCCCTGTTCTTGAGAGACTCAGCGCGTAACTCCTCAGGCACTATTAATTCGGGAAGCCACTGTCCCGCAACCTCTTCTGCTGTGTACCCGAACATTCGCGTGAATTCCTTGTTGACCCGCAATACGTGAAAGGCATCGTCGGTCAGGATTACCGCGTCGGGTGATAGCTCAAACAATCCATCGAGCTGCTCTTTCTGCCTGTGCAGGTCCTCATTCGCTGCCGTCAGCTTTGCAGTTCGGTCCACGATCGCGACCTCTAGAGCCTCCTTTCTCCGTCTTACCCAGATCATGAGTATTGCAAACGTCAGGAACACCAGCTGATAAAGAACGCGAGAGATACTGCTGGTTTCGCCCTCGAAAATGAAGCCGCGGATCAGCGACGAAAGCAAGACTGCCACAATACCGGGCTTCGTGCCGCCGTACCAAAACGTGATGGCGATTGCGGACAGTGCAAATGCAGCAAACGGATGAGGTAGATTGAAATGGTGAAACAGAAGATCCAGCAACAGAGCGCCGGCGACCGAAGCGAAAGCCAATCCATAGCGGCGCGCGAACGACGGACCTGGGCGCGTCAACTTTTTTGCTGTAGCTGAAACAGCCATGGTTCAGCCCTTCTCTCACCCTTAGAATCAAAGCTACGATGGTGTCTGTACTGATATTTACCGCAGCTCCGTTCCAATGGCGGCACAACGCGCAGTGTACTACTTCAGAGTGGCTCGCAAGATCGTCCATGCGGTTCAAGCGCACCCTGATCCGCTCGGAATCGTAAAGCGAGAAAGGTTCCGGAGCGTCCGCTGACGAGGGCGGGCAGACACGAATTCGGTTTGGCCCTGTTCCTCATCACCAACGTGGCGCTCTCGTCCAATGTATGCCTAGTTTCTCTTTTGAGAAATGATTGGCGGACGATGTTTCCTTGTCCCTACGGTGGACACAGTTGCATACCTGCTCCGAAAAGCAGCAGCCAGCATTTTAAGCGCCTCTCGAGAGACAGGATCAGTAACTGTTGAATGCAAAATCACATCCGAATCAGGAAGACGGGGAAGCCCATACCGATGCCCGACGTCGAAAGTTCCAACCGGAGCGATGCTATTTGCCAATGGTGAAACTGCCAAACCTGCAGAAACCGCTGCCCCGATGGCTGCCATACCCCCTCCAATGAAAACTTCTCTCCAGGGAATACCCGCTTTATCGAGCAACTTGGTAGCAACACTGCGCACCCCGCAGGATTTTGCTATCGATGCAAGCCGTAAGGGCTGGCCGGGGACTAGCTCCCACTCTGGAGAGGCAAACCAGCCAAATCGTTCCTGAACCAATAGCTCGCCATCACGCCGATCATCCTCCCGCCTGACGATTGCCGCATCGAGCGCCTCCTTATCGAAGGCCTCCATGAGGCTAAAGGACGAGTTAATGTGGGCCTCGATGATAAGACCAGGATCAAAAGCACTCAGTTTTTGCAGCAAGGCCGGCAATCCTGGGCCCGCTATCTGGTCGCTGATTCCTATTGCAATACGTCGGACATCCGCCGATAAACCCGCAACTGCTAGCTCATGCGCAGTGATGAGGTTTCTCGCTGGTTTGAGGAAGGTCATTCCCTGAGTTGATAACCGAACGTTCCTCGGCGTCCGATCCAGGAGTCGATAGCCTAGCCTGTCTTCCAGGCGTTTGATCTTGACGCTGATCGCGGCTTGTGAAGTATCAAGGGCCGATGCGGCTTTCGTGAAAGAACCGAGATCGGCAACCAAAACAAATGCGTGAACGGAATCTACATCAAGAGCTGGCATAATCATACAATTTTGTTATGACTGAAATACTCAGGCATATCTGTACATTATTATTCTTCCTCGATAGATTCGTAGTCAAGCTATTTGGAAGTACCGGCGCCGTTGTCGCCGCATGAACATTCCAGATGCCTGAGGATTGATGAGTTCATCGACACAAGAACTACCCACGACACCCGAACTGCCAGGCAGTGCTGCTATACCAACACGATGGCTGGCGCTTGCGGTATTGCTGACAGGCGCGTTCCTTCCGATTCTGGATTTCACCATTGTCAATCTCGCCTTACCATCCATCCGCCAAAGCCTCGGGGCTACCTCGGCGCAAGTGCAGTTTGTCATCTCCGCATATGCAGCGACTTATGCGGTCATGCTCATCACCGGAGGGCGTCTTGGCGACCTGTTTGGACGCAAACGAATGTTTCTGATTGGCGTGGCAGGATTTTCCGCAACCTCTCTTTTATGTGGATTCGCAGCTTCACCCACGGTATTAATTCTGGGACGTATTTTGCAGGCTCTCATGGCTACGGTCATGGCCCCCCAGGTCTTGGCATCCATTCGCATACTGTTCCCTGGTCCGGAACAAACGCGAGCCCTGGCGTTATATGGAGCCACTTTCGGGTTAGCGAACATCTGCGGTCAGCTATTGGGCGGATTCCTCGTATTCGCACACCCCTTCGGATTCACATGGCAATCTATTTTCTTCATCAATATCCCCATCGGTATTGTGGCATTCGTGGGAGCCGTCTTCGTTGTCAAGGAAAGCCGGTCCTTACATGCAAGAAAACTGGATTTCATCGGCGTCATTCTGCTATCCGTGACGCTTGGCTGCCTTGTTTATCCGTTGATCGAAGGACGCGAACTTGGCTGGCCCAAATGGATGATATGGATGCTCTGCCTCTGCGTTATTGCACTCCTCGGGTTCATCCGATATGAGGTACGCCTTTACGCAAAAGGTCTCGATCCACTGGTAGAGTTCGCCCTATTTCGGAACCGCCGATTCAGTCTGGGTATCCTTATGGGACTGGTTTTCTACATGCTGTCAGCGTTCTATCTGACCTTCTCTCTCTATCTCCAGGCAGGACTGCACAACACTCCACTCCAAGCCGGACTCGCGATGCTACCCTTTGCGATCAGTTTCTTCTTTAGCTCCGTCGCATCCTCTCCGGCTACCCGCAGGCTCAAAGCCTATGCGCTTCCCGCTGGGTTCGCCCTGCAAGTGATTGGCTTCGGCATCGTTGCGGTTTGTGCTCGGTACCAGTTACGAGGCATCGAAGAAGGACTCGCGTGTGCGGGGATCGGCTATGGCATTGTCATGCCAGGCATCATCAAGGCGGTCATCGGAGATATCGACGAGCGTCACGCGGGATTGGCCGCCGGCATGGTAATGACAGCTCTTCAGATAGGTTCTGCCCTTGGAATCGCCATCGTTGGGGGAGCGTTTTACGCGATCCTCGGCACACGGACTGACATTCAGAGCTATGCTCATGCGTTTAGCGACGCGATGGCTTTGAACGTCGTGCTTCTGGCGTTGGGATGCGTATTGTCTCTATTCCTGCCCAATGAAACAAGAGTCGCGCGCGTGTAGCAGCTTGCTTACCGTCCGGATTCAAATTGCTCGTTAACTTTTAGGCGGAGAGGATCGCTGCCGTCTCCGGGGTAATGTGCCCCTGGCCATTTCCGTCGTCGAAACCACGCGGTGCAACTCCGACCAGGATACGGGGACGACACTACGCAGGTATTTTGCGAATCAAAGCAAGTGGGGCGATTGAGCGCTATTACGTGAGCGCTATTACGGGTTCTTCAAGTTAACGACCTTCACCTCGTCTCCAATGAAGTAGTTGAAGCGGCGCGGGACAGTCTTGTGATCGGCACAGGCTGACGTCGCGGACGCCAAATAATCCTGAAACATTACGCCAAATAGCTCTGAAACACTGCGCCAATTAAGCTTGAAAGCTACACATTACATTGTCGTATTCGATGATGCTTCCTGTCGTGAGGGGGTGAACCAGCACGAGATCAAATTGTTATCAGATGGAACGGTATCGCTAAAGCTGACCTGAGGCTGGGTAAGAAACGGATTAGCTAAGTTTCAAAGCGACAACGCTTACATGATTGTCGGGTGCTTGTGCAGGCAGCTGGATTACGACCCTACGATCTGTTTGGGTGAAAACTAGAGGCCGGTTGTTGCTCAATAAGCGCGCTGACATGATCTTTGAGTTGTAGTCCAAGATTTGCAATGGTTTTTCATCCCAATCAAAGATATGGAGAAAGACATCATTTTTCTTGGTTGTTGTGCGATATCCCGACTGTCCTTGAATCGGTCCAAAAGTGGTTCCGTAAATTGATTCACCATTCACTGCCATCCACTCGCCAATCGATTTCAGTCGCTCTTGAAATTCCTGTTGGATGGTGCCGTCTGGTCCAGGACCGACGTTGAGAAGGAAATTACCGCCTCTACTCGCCACTTCGACGAGGCCCCGGATTAGATCTCGGTCGGACTTATAGTTGTGATCATGTGCGTTGTACGCCCACGTATTGTTGATAGTCATGCATGTTTCCCATAACTGGAAATCTTTTTCAGACGGAACACCCGCCTTGAGTTCCTTCTGGACACTGGCGTCCGCTCCACGCATCAGCACGTCTTTCGTCGGGATAGATCTTGGAATGAATTGTTCGGGAGTGACATAGTCCGCGGTGAGTCCGATGCGGTCGTTGACCAGAGTTCTACTTTGGAGCTTCGAGATAAGGTCAATAAAACGCCGACCGTTGTACTTTTCTTGGTGGAAAAGCCCATCGAACCAGATCACCTTCACGTCTCCGTATCGCGTCAGCAACTCTGTAAGCTGGAGCTGCATGTAGTCCAAATACATCGACCATTCAGGCCTTTCCGGTTGACCATTCCAATTTTGGGATGAGAGCTTGGAAGTATCTCGAAACGCCGGGTGGTTTAGATCTGGGGGAGAGTAGTAAAAACCAAGTGGCATGTTGCGCCGCGCGCACGCATCAGACAGTTGTTTAACGATGTCTTTATGGTAGGGCGTATTTGTAATTTTGTATTCGGTGTACGACGAGTCAAACATACAGAATCCGTCGTGGTGTTTGGTTGTGAAAACCATATACTGCTGGCCTGCGCTCCGTGCCACATCGATAAAGTGATTTGGATCCCAGAATTCTGGATTGAAGCGCTTCGGTAATGCACGATAGTCCGCTTCAGAGATTCCCCAACTGCCAGGTCTCATGATTGGCCAGGAAGCCTCCACACTTGCAAGCGAGTAGGGGCCCCAGTGAATAAACATTCCAAACTTGGCTTCGCGAAACCAATCCGTCCTAGGATCGGACTCGCCCATTGCAGAGATCGGAAAATAAGAAGCGGCAGCTGCCGCACACACACCAAAAAATTGGCGACGAGTAGGAAAATAAGCGCTCATTTGAATGAGTACAATAGTGTGGTCTTAGAATGAATGTCAAGGTATTACTGTATTTAGCTTCTGTGTGGGCATATTCTCAGCGTATAATGAGCGCTTAAAATAGCAAGTCGGAAAAATCGAACAGAAACGCTGGCGGAGATGATGAAGATGATTTTGTTCAGCCCACCGGACGAAGAGCCGAGGCGCACGAAGGTTCAAGCGTACCGCTTCAATGCTATTCATCTAAAGAAAATCGAGCCGTTCGCTAAGTGGCCACTATTCAGTTCCTTGTGGGTGTTCATCGTTAGCCGCATGGGGTTTAATGAGCACTGAAGCGTGGGAGGTCAAGCACTTATGCTCAAGAAGAATGTGAAAGCAAAGGCACCAAACCTATCCAGTACATCGGGTGGGGCACTAGTGAAACATACCTTGGCGGACCAACTCCGTGCCGAGATTGTCAATGGTGCGTTAAAGCCAGGAACTCGAATTGTCGAGGGATTCTGGGGGCGGAAGTTTGGTGTTGCTCAAGGCTCGATTCGTGAAGCGATCAATATCCTCGCGCAAGAGGGATTTGTTTCGAAGGCTCCGGGTCGAAGTGCACGCGTCGTTCACCTGACAGAACAAGATGTTTTGCGCCTTTACGAACTTCGCGGCGCGTTAGAAGGTTTGGCTGGGCGGCTTGCCTCAGAGCGACGTGCCGATACCACGGAACTCCAGAATGCAGTCAAGATGATGCGGCGCGCGGTGAAGGAGAATAAGGCGGCGGAGTTGTTAGATGCCGATCTGTCCTTTCACCTCGAGCTCTGTCAGCTTTCGGGAAATCCTTACCTAGTCGAATACGCGAAAAGGATCTTACTTCCATTCTTCGCTTTTGTACGCATGCGTGTCGTGGCCAGCGGGCAGGAGACTACACCATGGAATCAGGACCTCGAAGCGCATCAACGCATCCACGACTTCGTACGTGAAGGAGAGGGACGCATCGCTGAGCAGTACATTCAACAGGTTATGGCGAAATTCTCTTCGACAGCCTACGACCAGTGGGAGAAGAAGCCATTACCAAATAAGCGCGCCAAGAGATAGAGAATGTTGCGACATACAGGCTCTTTGTTCAAGGTTGATTTGAAACAGAACTATTGCTGGGAGAGATAATGGCAGTCCATACGATCGACCACATTTCGACTTTCGATGCGAGATATCCGTTACCGCTCGGTGCTGGGAGCGATGCGGTTCATTCCGATCCGGAATATTGTCTGGCCGTGACCAGGTTGAGTTCGAATACAAATAGTATGTCCGGCATCGGATTCGCATTGACATTAGGCGAGGGCAATCGACTTGTGTGCGAGGCGATTGAACTTCTTGCTAGGCCGCTGTTGAACAAGCCGATCGAAGAGGTGATGGCAGAGTATGGTTTGTTGTTGCAGCAGATGGCAGATGATCCGATGCTGCGGTGGCTGGGGCCACATAAAGGTGTCGTCCATCTTGCGCTAGCATCGATTACCAATGCCTGCTTCGATTTGTGGGCGAAGAGTCGTGGCGTTCCTCTTTGGAGATTGCTATTAGACTTACAGCCTGAAGAGGTGGTGCGCCTGCTCGACCTTAGCTACCTTGAGGATGTGTTGAGTGTTGAGCAGGCCGTCGACCTGATTCGATCACAAAAAGATATGCGTAGCAGCCGTGAAGGGATCTTGCGCACTGGATACCCAGGCTACGACACCTCCGTTGGATGGATGGCATATGACGATGCTAAAGTGCGCGAACTGACAGAGCGGGCTATAAGTAAGGGATTCAGTGCTTTTAAGCTCAAGGTGGGATCGCGGAATTACGAACGTGATCTACGTCGGGCAAGGATGCTGAGAGAGTGTGTTGGCGACGCAGGAACGGTCATGTACGACGCAAATCAGCAATGGACTTTGACCGTAGCGAAGCGCATGTGTAAAGAACTGGCGAAACTTAAGCCGCTTTGGATTGAAGAGCCAACTCATCCCGATGACGTAGTGGCTCATGTTGCGTTGGCCCGCGAGATCAACCCAGTAAAGGTTGCAACCGGTGAGCATATTCCGAATCGCGTCGTGTTCAAGAACTTTATGCAGTTAGGTGCAGTGCACTATGTTCAGGCCGATTGCACTCGATTAGCCGGGGTGAGTGAATTTTTGACCGTAAGCCTGTTGGCGAAAAGGTTCAATTTACCTGTTGTGCCGCATGTTGGTGACATGGGCCAGATTCACCAGCATCTAGTGATCTTTAACCACGTGGGGATAGGGCATGAAGCGTTATTCCTGGAACACATTCCACATTTGCAAAAGCACTTCGTTCATCCCGCTAAGGTGGAAGACGGAGTTTATCGCACCCCACAGTTCGCGGGTTCGTCGTGCGACCTTAGAGAGTTAGTGTCGAGACCATGAGTGACCTGCTGCGAGGAGTTGGTTTGACGATGATTGCCGGCTTGATGTCCGGCAACTGCATGTTGCCAATGAAGTTCGCCAGACGTTGGAAGTGGGAGAATGTGTGGCTGGTATTCAGCGTTGCATCTTTGCTTGTGCTCCCTTGGATCTTTGCAGTCTGGCAGGTGGATGACTTGTGGAGCGTCTACCGAATGGTCAGCGTCAGAGTAATGGCTACTCCTTTTCTATTTGGTGGGGGCTGGGGTGTCGCGCAAATCCTATTCGGTATTTCAGTACGACGGCTCGGAATGGGTGTTGCGTACGCCATTATAGTGGGGCTGGGTGCCGTGTTTGGCACTCTCGTCCCGCTATTTTTAGCGCAGAGGGGATTTCTCTCAAACGCCGCGATAATCGAAATAATCACTGGCGTTATCGTGATGGTGATCGGAATTACACTAACAACTCTGGGAGGACATGAACGCGAGCGTAGCCCTAGTAAGCAGTCTAGTGCGTCGGTGAATCGCGAGTACGTCTTTGCAGTTCTGACAGCAATCTTGTGCGGCGTCATGGCGCCTATGCTCAATTACGGTTTTGCCTTTGGTCAACAATTAGCGCAAGCGGCGACAAGCCTGGGGAACTCCGCCAGTTCAGCTGCCTACGCGGTGTGGCCAATAGTATTACTAGGTGGCCTGATTCCGAACCTGCTGTATAGCGGGTATTTACTGCGAAAGAATAGATCGTGGACTTTGTTTGGGCAAGGTGGATCAGATGCGGGACTTGCAGCGCTCATGGCTGTTTTGTGGGTTGGGGCAATTTCTCTCTACGGTGTTGCCGCTGTATATCTTGGCCCACTCGGAACATCAATCGGATGGGGGTTGCTGCAGATCTTTATGATTATGACGGCAACAATGTCCGGGGTGCTGACGGCAGAATGGAAGAACTCTTCCCAAAAAGCGAGGCTTTTTTTGACGTCAGGTATCGCATGCTTGATTGGTGCGACTATGCTGCTAACGTTGGGGAGTCGCTGAAGAAAAGTTTGCATGGCGCGGTCACATGAAAATCGACAAAGCACGGAAGATATTAAAAGTAGTCCTCGCAACTGCGATCACTTCTCCAATGGTGAGTGGAGGGTTACTCAATTCGGATGCTGAAATGCGCCATGCACCGGCCGAATCACAGTCGAATGACGCGCAAGTCCTCTTAGAGAAAGGCAATCTTCATAATGCTATTTCTACGTTGAGGCGAGAGATCAAAGCCCATCCACAAGATGCAAAGAATTACTACTTATTAGCCATCGCATTGGATCGGTACGGAACGTTTCCCGAAGAGCGCAGAATGCTAACACGTTCGTTGGTTCTGGATGCCACCTATCCCCCGGCCCACAATCAGTTGGCTCTTTTGAATCTTAGGGAGGGGAAGCCAACTGAGGCGGTAATCGAACTCAAGAAGGCAATTGCGCTCGATCCTCATTATGCAGAAGCGAAGAATAATCTTGGTGTTGTATATCGGTCGACTGGCGATGAGGCAAAAGCGGAAGAATTTTTTCGGGCGGCAATATCCGAAAGTGCGGCGTACGCACAAGCAATAGGAAACTTGGGACTACTTCTGGCGAGCCAAGGACGACTGGAGGAGGCGTCGCGGCTCCTTCAGCGAGCTGCGAATCTTGATCCTAGCAATCGGGAAATTTTGACTGCTGACGCAATGGTACGGACTCGGCTGGGTGACAGAAACCATGCGATCGAGGAATTTCGTGCAGCAGTAAGTGCTGCACCTGAGAGAGCAGAAACTCATGTGAATCTTGGAATAGCGCTGGCCGATTCGTCCGATTTGGAAGGTGCGTTGCAGGAATTCAATGAAGCAATTCGCTTGGAGGCTAACAATAGCACCGCTCACTACAACCGAGGCCGTGTGTTAGGTGAAATGAATCGGGATAGTGAAGCGAAGGTTGAACTCGAAAAAGCTGTTTTATTGAAGAACAGCGATCCCGAGTGGTGGTCGACACTTGGAGCGCAATACCGCAAACTTGGAGATCGTGATGCTGCGGTTCGCGCTTTGCATAGAGCAGTCGATCTCGAACCTCAAAATGCCAAACGTCGATATGCGTTGGGACAAGTCCTAAGTGAATCTGATGACGTTCCAGCTGCAATCGAAGAGTGGAAGATCGCTTTGTCGATTCGGCCAGACTATACGGCTGTTCTTTATGTATTATCTAGAGCACTTCTTCATGACCACCCAGCAGAATCAAACCAATTACAAGCTCGGCTATTGGAGTTGAAGTCTCAAGAAAAATTGATAGAAGACGTGCATGTAATTGCCAACGAGGCGCTTGTCAAAGATGCTGAAGGCGATTCGGAAGCTTCAATCTCAGGACTCAAAGCAGCGCTGGCGAAATGCGGAGAATGTGCCGCCGCAGCGCAGCTGCATAAGGATCTAGGCTTGGTGTATTGCAGATCTGGCGATCTCAGACGTGGCGAAGAACAACTGCTTGAAGCAGAGAAACGTATCCCCGGCGACAAAGATGTCGCGAAGGCTCTCCAAATAGTGAGATCGAAGTAGCAATAATCATTTATCTCTCTGTGAACTGATCCGGGGAAGTGCTTGGGGGCCAAAACGGCCCCAGACTTCGTCGAGCTTTAACTCGATCGAAGCATCAGGTTTGCCATTTTTACAATTCGTGGTCGGGTACGACCCCCGATCAGTCATCCGAGGATTGGGGCGGTTGCAGCCCTGACCAAATAAAGCACTTAAGCGCTTGAAGTGATGGAATCCCTTGCCTTGCAGTTTGTGAAGTGGCGACCGAGTTGTTCCAAAATATGAGCAGCATCTTTCGTCACATAGGTTGGATCCGTGGGAGTGCCTTTTCTTGTAATAAGCGTATTGTTACCAACGTTTCATCCAAATGTCGAGCGTAGTTTAAGGATGAACGGACTTCTTTATTAACCAAACACACTGTAAATAATGACAATTGCTGCTGCAAGCTGTATAGTTCCTTTCGATCCATTATGAGCACTTAAAAGAAATAAGATATGAATTCGAATTCGGCTCAAGCTTTCGTAGAAATTAAGGGATCGCAATGAAGCGGAACGATGGAAACACTGTAGGAGGAGAGCACATGAGTGTTGCGGGAACGGCGCGAGGTAAAGATTGGTCCAAGAAAATCAGAGCGGC
>Ga0193742_1000566_pt1 | contig 24301 bp, 19 predicted proteins | sample L2c1metaG_FD_165511 | JGI IMG/M metagenome (GOLD analysis project Ga0193742, IMG submission 165511) | Soil microbial communities from a riparian zone of the East river system, Colorado, United States - L2c1 | ecosystem: Environmental > Terrestrial > Soil > Riparian zone | place: USA: East River... | reverse complement strand
AAGCCGGCCGTCGTCGTCGGCGCTGCCCTCCACCAGCTCGCGCAGGTCGCGAATGTGCGCGGCGAGACCGACCGCTTTCTCCGCGACGACCAGCGACACCTGCACCCCCGCATGACCGGACACGTGGTCGATCACCTCGACCACGACGTCAAGTTGGTCGGCGGTCTCGGCGCACCACTTGGTCAGCCGGTCGATGGGCATGGCCGCCAAGGCTTCCGCGACCGGCCCCAGGAGTCGCCGGGCATCCGTCAGCCAGGAGCGCACCGCCGTCCCGAGTCGTGTGGCCAGCGGCGGCAGGTCCGGGTCGGGAGAACCGCCCCGCCCGAGCTGTTTGGCGACAGCCGGACCGTCCAACTCACCGCCGACCAGGTTCAGGGCTTGGCGCGCGACCGATATCGCGTTGCCAACCCGGTTGAAGTCGACGCCCTCGCGCCGGTAGTAGTGCTCGCCGAGAAGTCCGGCGTGCACCTTCTCCTCCTCGGAGAGCTTCTTCGACAGCTCCTGCCAGGAAGTGGCTTCGAACAGCCGCTCCCGGACGGTTCTGTCCACCCTGCCCGTCACCGTGCACGCCGCGAGTGCTCGTTTGTCCTGACGGTAGGCCTTGCGCAGTTTGCCCAGCCCTCGGTGCACCTCGGTGAACCGGACGGTGAGGCCGTGAAGGTCGAGCGAGAGCACCTCGTCCGTGAAGACCGTCCGAAGCGCGTTCCGTCGGTTCTGGTAATCGGTGAGCAGTTCCCCGAGCACCCGCGCTGCTTCGTCCAGTGCCGCCTGCACGGTGGGGTTCAGCCAGTGCCCCTCGGGCGGGTTCGGTGTTCCCACCAATCCGCTGAGTTCCGCGAGTTCGGCGGCGCGAGCGAGCGTGACCGGCGCGGTGCGCAACCCAAAAGCGGCGTTCACGCGAGCGGCATCGGCGCCGATGCCGTCGAGCGTCGCCCTGCTCGCCCGCAGGAATTCCACCACTGCTCGCAAGTAACCCGCGTGCGCCGCCTCGTGCGGTCGCCATGGGGGCTTGGCGCCGCCCAGCGTCGCGACAGCACGGCCGAGCCGCACCGCCCGGTCCGGATCGATTCCCGGCGCGCCGGAGCCGACCAGCTCGGTCAGCTCGGCGGCTGCCGACGCATGCCTTGCCGCGGTGTCCGCGAGTTCCGTGCAACGGCTGCTGACCTCGTCGAAGGTGGTGGTGACGAGCCAGTCGGCAGGGACCTCCTGCCGCTGACCGAGCAGGGTGAGCAGCTCCAGCAGCCGCCGAGCGTCGGCAAGGTTCTCCGACCAGCCAAGACCGAGCTCGTCGTCGACGGCTTCGACCTGCCGGTGCAACGACCGCAGCGCTTGCCGACCGTTCTCGAGCACGTCGTCGAGTTCCTTGCGCCGCGACGCGGACACGTCGGTGGACGCGAGATCGCGCCACAGGAACTCTTCCCCTCGGGTGACTGGGCCCCACGCACGGCCGAGGGTCGCCGCGGTGTCACGAAGCCGGGTGTATTGCTCGAGAGTGAGTGACCGGCCGAAGCCGGTCGGCACCGGTGCCTGTGGCACCGCGTGGAGTTCCGCCACCGCACCGAGGACCTGGTGGAGCGAACGCCCGAGCGGCTGTCGGATCTCGTTCAGGGTCTGCGCGTAGGACGACAGCGCTTTCCGCTTGGCCGCCAGGTCAGCTTTGCTTGACATCTGGAAGGACTCGACGGCTCGCGGTCGTTGTGCGAGCGCTCGGCCGAGCTCTTGGGCGACGGTCTTGCGGTTGGCGTCGTGGCTGTGCAGCTGGAGGACGAAGTCGGTCAGCTTGGCGGCACTGAGCCGACCGTGCACGACGTCGAGAGCAGCGGCCTTCTCACTGACGAACAGCACGGTCTTCCCGGCGTGCATCAGCTCGGCGATGATGTTGGTGATCGTCTGGCTCTTGCCGCTGCCCGGCGGCCCGTCCATGACGAAGCTGCGACCGCCACGCGCCGTCAGAACGCAGGTCCGCTGGCTCGCGTCGGCGTCCAGGATGTTGACCAGGTCCTCCGGCGGGGCCTGCTTGTCGAGCTGGTCCTCGGGCACCGGATCGAAGTCGAACGATCCGGTGCCCGGTGCGTCCGGGCCGACCGCGAGAAGCTGGACCATCGGATCCGCGAGGAGGACTTCCTCGTTGGACACGAGGTCCTGGTACATCGCCTCCTTCTGGAACGTGAAGGTCGAGAACACTGTCCGATCGCTCACGGACCATCCCGCCTTGCCTGCGACGAGGTCCTCGAACTGGCTCATGACCGATTCGAAGCCGGACTCCTCGAACTCCTCGACGGTCGGCAGGACGAGCCCGAAGTCGGTGCCGAGCTTCACGGCGAGGGCCGGGTTGAGCACGGGGTCGTCATCGGTACGGCGGAGCCGGAACGACTCCCGAAGGCTGTCCCGGGCGATCGTCACCGGATACAGCAGCAGTGGGCTGGCAGACGGGGTGTCGTCGTCGGACTCAAGCCAGTTGAGCATGCCGAGGCCGAGGTACAGGACCCACACGCCCTTGTCGACGAATTCCTGGTTTGTCTTCCGTTCCAGCAGTTTCAATGCCTTCTCGAGCTGGTCGGCGTCCTTGTCCGCGATCACCAGCTCACGCCCGCCACCGTCGGCAGACCCGAGTGCCGGGATGAAGTCCCACGCCCCGCCCGCGCCTCTCCGGCCCAGCTTGCGCAGCACCTCCTCGGGGGCAGGCCGCACGATTTCCAGTGAAGCCGTCTTCGTGTGCTTGAAGTAGAGCAACCTGTTCCTGCGTGACATGTTGATCAGGTCGTCACGCTGTCTCCTCAGCCACGCGCGGACCCGGTCGTCGCTCGACTGCCCACCGCCCGGTCGAGACATCAGCCCCCCTTGTTCAACATCAAGTCATTCTGACTCATCGTCACAACCGGTGCCGCCGTTGCACGCCGGCCGGAACGATGAAAGGCAATCGTCCGTGCGCACCCGGGCCGACCGGTTCGATTTCCGATGACCGAGAAGCGGTCAGCGACCATGGGACGAGCCAGGACTCCTCGTATGACGCCGACTGATGATTGCCCGAACGTTCGTGTGGAAGGCCCGGGCGCCACGTCGACCACGCCGCCCGCCTGGTCTCGACAGCCCGAGACGAACACCTGCTCAATCGACAGGCGTCGCTTGGGTGGATGCTGTAAGTGCCCCGGCCGAATCGCCAAGGATGGAAAAGGGGCTGACCAGGGGATTCGTACCGGCAGCTTTGGTCATCGAGAGTTCAGCTCAAACTGCCCAGCCTGCAGAATTTAACCAAATGTGCCCAACAGAGGTCGCGATACGTGATCATGTTTTGACAGTGGTAGATGTAGCACAAATGGCATCTACCACTGTCTTCGTTCAAAAGAATTGTTGAGGTCGTCAAGCTGTACAGTCGGCGTGCGCCAACCGAAGGAGCGTGGAAGTCGATCTTCCAAGTGCTGACGCCTGCTGTCTCGGCAACGAACTTGTTGTTTCGCCCGGGATAGCGAGCGTGTGACACTCATTGTGTCGACCTGCACATGCGGGAGGACCGTTGACGAGCACTCATCGCATCACCGACCGGCAGGACAGCGACGCGGCACTGCGCCTGCTCAAAGCCGTTGCCGTGACTCACTCCTACAACCAGCGGGCGCAGGCATTGAGCTTCGGCGTTTCGATTGCCCTGGCCGTAGCTGGCCTGCTAACCGGGCCGGGTTTGCGGTACGGTACCGCCGCCGCCCTCGGTGGCACGCTCTGGGCCGCCGTCTACAAGATGGTGATGGAACCTTGGGCCGAGCGGTACCTACGGATCGCCGCGACGCTCCAGGAGATGTTTGACGCCGACGTGCTCGGCCTGCCGTGGAACCGGGTCGCGGTCGGGGACCGCATCGGCGAGGACGAGGTGAGCCGACTCAGCCGGCGTTTCCGCGGCGACGAGGACCGGCTGCGGGGCTACTACCTCGTGGCGAACGCCGCGGCACCTTACGACCTGCTCTTCTGCCTGGAACAGAACCTGGCCTGGGGCTCCCGGATCCGGCTCCGCTTTGCTCAGATGATGCTCGGCATGCTGGTGCTGTGGTCCGCGGCGGGCGTTCTGCTCACCCTGGTCACCGGCGCGACGGTGGGCGGGCTGGTCATCGGGTGGTTCGTTCCATCGCTCGGTCTGCTGCTCCTGTGCCTGGGGACGTACCGTATTCAGGTGACGAGCACCCGGGATCGGCTGCGTGTCCTCGGGTTGGTGCGTGCGGTCATCGGCGAGCACTCGTCGCCGGTGATCGCCAGTCCCGCCGAGGTGACTCTCTTCGCCCGCCAGGTGCAGGACGCGCTCTATCACATGCGGCGGCACCAACCGCGCCTGCCGACCTGGTACTTCCAGCGCTACCACGACGAGGACAGGTCTGATTTCCAGGTCAGGATGCGGGAGTTGGAAAGGCGGTTTCCCCAGTCATGACCGCCCTGGACGAGCTGACCCGCGAATTCGAGGACTCGGCCGTCGCTTCGGCGATCATCGAGTCGCTGCTTGACAATGGCCTTGAGATTCGTGGCGGCATAGAGCCTGTCCGCCGCGGTTACACCGGAGCGCGGCTCGCGAAGGCGCAGCTGGCCAACGCCAGCGGGAAACCAAAGCCGCGCTGGTGCATTATCAAATACTGCCCGCCGGTGCTGGTGAACCGCCAGCGGGAGAGTAGGCGGCACACAGCTGCCCTGCAGGACGCGCCCCAGGAATTCCGCGAGCGACACCTCACGAAGATCGCTTTTCCTCCGATTCCCTGCCCCTCGAACGCCCTCGTGATCGGCCAGTCCAACGCCGATGGCATTCCGCTCGGGACGGTGAGGCTTGACCAACTCGCGGACGCCTGTGAGGTGGTCTGGAACACGATTCTCGACCGGTGGGCCGGTCCGGAGTATGACAGCGAGCAGTCGACGCTGGCCGAGTTGCTGGCGTGCGAACTGGGCGACAGCTTTCGGCCCGGCGGCTGGCTGCATGACTGGGCGCAGGCGAACGACCTGCTCATGCCCGCCCTTCTGGAACTTGAGGGCGAGGAATCGCCACTGCCCAATCCATGGCGGCTGTTCATCGAGGACTCGCCCGCGACTCGGGCGGAGATCCACTATCTGGTGGGCCGGATGCACGGCGACCTGCACGGGGACAACGTCCTCATACCGGTGCGCAACGAGGCCATCCACCCAGCCGACTTCCGTCTGATCGACCTGGCCACCTACGACAGGCGGGCACCGCTGAGCCGGGATCTCGCCACCCTGCTGGTGTCGTTGTGCTCGCGTGAGATCGGCGCAGGCTCCGAGCGCAGTCAGGAGGCGTTCCTTGCCTACCTGGTGAACGATTACCGCGACGAGTTCCTCGACGGCCGCATGCCGGGCGACGTGCGGAAGGTCATCGATGCGCTGCGCGAACCGACGCTCCGGTTCGTCGTCCAGAACGAATGGAATCAGAAGCACTGGCACCGGCAGCTGAAGGTCTCCCTTCTCGCGCAGGCCATGCTGCACACCGCGTACACGTCCGGCGGTCCGCCCGCGAGCCGATGGTGCTCGCGGCTGGCGGGTCGGCTCACCCGGGCGCTGCTCGGGACGGCTGACCTGCCGGCAGGCCCACCGATGCGCTTCGACGCGGGAAAGATCGTCGAGGCGACAAACGCGACGGCGGCGCGGACGACCGACCGGTCAGCGCGACACGGATCCATCTTCGTCGACCGCACGGGTCAGCGGAGTCGCCTTCGCGCGACCCTTGAGGACCGGGTCACCTCCGTCATCGTGGTCAGCGGGCCACCCGGGATCGGCAAAACGGCGCTGGTCCGCGAGGTGCTCTCCGATCTGGGCCTGGCCGATCCGGACGACGAGACCCCGGCGGTGCGCTGGCACGACGCCACACCGTACGGCGAGATCGATGTGCCGACCCTGCTCAAGGACATCGAGCCACCCGGATCGGACCGGGTAGCCGGCCCGTCCGCGCGGGCACGCCTGGAGATCGCCCTGGACGGCCTTGGCGAGGCCGGCGGCATCCGGCCGGTGATCGTGATCGACTCGGCGGAGAACCTCCTCAAGGAGGGGCATGTCCTCCGTGACTCGGAGCTCGACCTGGCGCTGGAAGCCGTGCAGGGCCGGATGCGTCCCGTCGTCAAGGTCGTCCTCGTGACGCAGCATGTGCCCAGGGCGACGACGGGTGTGGCATGGCCGGGGACGGCGTGTCAGATCAGCCTCGACGGACTCGAGCCACCGTCGCTGCGTGAGCACTTCGCCGAACTCGATGCCGGCAACGAGTACGGTCTCGCCGACCTGCCGGAGCAAGATCTGCGGCACGTTCACGGCTTCCTGGCCGGCAACCCCCGGCTCGCCGAACTTCTCCACGCGGTCCTCAGCAGCGATCCGCCGGGACTGCAGGCCCATGAGGTAGGACCGTGGCTGTCCTCCGTGCCGGCGAGCGAGGTGCACCAGCGCCTGGTGCACCGGTACGTTGACCTCATTCCCGCCGAACAGCAACTTGTGGCGAAGGGCTTGGCGGCGCTCGGAATCCCGGTCAGCACCGACGCCGTCATCAGCGTCCTGGCGCCGTACCTGCCGAGGGCGCTGATCGAGCCGGCCCTGCGCGCGCTCGTTGCGGCCCGTCTCGTCCTGGAGCGCTGGGACGGCCGCAGATATCTGCGAAAGACCGAGGTCGAGGCGGTCCTCGGTCACCCGGGGTGTGACCGGCACGCGGATGACGGCGAGTCCCCCACTCGCCGTGAGCTCGCTCTTCAAGCCGCCAAGGTACTGGCGGCGATGCAGAAGGACGACGACGACATACACGGCATGGTGGACCTGGAGATGCACTTCGCGCGGGTCGACGCCTGGCTCCGGGCCGGGATGTACGAACAGGCGCACTGCCTCATCGAGGAGATGGACGACCTGGTGCGCCTCTGGGGCAGCGGCGCGGAACTGCGTACCCATCGGGAAGCCGTGCGTGGCCGGCTCGGCGACGACCGGGAGGACGAGATGCTGAACCTCGCCGGTCTGGGTCACATCTACTCGTACAGCGGCGACTTCCGCTCGGCGCTGGCGGCTTACCGGGCCGCGCTCACCATCGCCAAGGAGGATCAGCTTCGCGAGGCAATGCGCGAGATCTACATCAACATGGGCGAGATGTTCTGGGAACACGACCACCTCGCCGAAGCCGAGGACCACTACGGGTGGGCGCTGGGGCTGGCCGACGAGGACGACGAGGACGGTGGTGACGAGGACGGTGGTGACGACGACGGTGGTGACGACGACCGTGCCGTCGTGCTGCGCGGCGACCGCGCCGCCGCGCTTGTCGGTTTGGCCGACTGCCGGCAGCGGCGCGGTAGCTATCGACGTGCGGTCGAGCAAGCTCTAGAGGCCTTCGAAGCGGCTCGAGAGGTCGACCCCGGACAGGCGTTGGGCGCCGCGCTGCGGCTGGCGCGCTGGTACGCCGAGCTGGACCAGATCCCGGACTCGCTGACGATGCAGGCGAGGTGTGCCGAACTCATATCGGCCCACCCCGATGCCTCGGCGCGAGCGGAGTTGCTCACCTTGACCGCCGACCTGTACCTGTACCTGTACCAAGACTGGTACCAAGAGGCGCGGTCGGCGGCGGAGCAGGCCGTCGAGATCGCACGCGGCCGCCGCGACCCGATCAACCTGCGGCGCTCCCTCACCACCGTGGCACTCGCACACGTGCACCTGGGTGATTTTCCGGCAGCCCGCAGGGCCATCGAGGAGTCGGCTCGTTACCGGGTGGCCGGTAGGGACACCGCAGAGCTCGTGCTCCGGGCGATCATCGCGTACCGGTCCGAACTGCCAGGCACAGCGCGGGACCTCTTCCGGCAACTCCGCGACGAGACGAGCCGACGCACCAAGGCCGACAGCAATGATCTTGTCGCCTGGGACTTCGCCGGCATCGCCCGGTGCCACTCCGTCCTCCTCGATGAGGTGAAGCCCGCGGCGGCTCTGGACGCGTTTCGCCGGGCACGGCCGACGTCGGCCGAGCAGACGCCTGGGCTGGACGACCGGATGAGATTCATGGTGGAGACGCTCGCCGGCGGCGACCCGCGCCTCGATCACGTGCTCACGGAGCTGGCGCGCATTCGGCCGGGCCGTGCCGGTTAGTTCCCGAACCAGCCTTCCTCATGCGCCAGGATGATGGCCTCCAGTCGGGTACTGACGCCGATCTGTTGGTAAAGCGACTGGAGTAGCCGGTACATCGCTCGCTCGGAGTAGCCGGTATCCGAGGCCAGCCGGGACACGGTCCAGCCATCGGCGAGCCGTCGCAACCAGGCGACCTGCTGCGCCGAGGGAGCCGGTCGGCGCAGGGGCCGGCTGCCCCGCTCGGTTACCAGGAGGCCGGCCACGACGGCAGGCATGACGGCTTCACCGTCGAGAGTCGCGGCCACCGCACGCTGCAATGCCAGCACCGTCGCCGCGCGTGCCAGCACCGACCGCGCACCGGCCCGCATGGCCTGCACGCCAAGCGAGGAAACGTCGCCGGATGGCAGGGCGACGACGAGCGGGCGGGGGCGCAGGCGACACAGGGCGGTCAGCAGGTCCAGATCCTCGGCGGAGTGCAGGGTCAGTAGCACCACCCCGCCTGGGCGTTCGCGCAGCCAGGCCACGGCGTCCGCGGGCTCCTCCACGAGGTGCCCCAGGCTCGACAAAGCCGCCGCGACGCCACGCCGGAACACCGGCAGGGGGTCCAGGACCGCGACATGAACGGTCACCGTGACCCCGCACCTCCCTGTGGCCGCCGGACCAGTGGGAACGGCAGCCGACAGCTTAAGGCGGTGCAGGAATCTGCCAGCAGACGGTCACAGGTGCGCGCGATCGGTCATAGACCTGCGGCGCTTCGCATTCTTAGCGTCGAATCATCCGACGACGCTCGGAGGTGCCCGTGGTCTACTTCGACAAGTCTGGCCGCCCCGTCCGTCGAAAAGTCCGGCGCCGTACCCCACCGGCCGATCCCGGACTCGACGACGCCAAGACCCAGTACATCCTCGAGATCGCCGCGGCCCACCCGAGATTTACGCCGGACGAGGTGTACGCCGAGGTCTACTACGGCCGGCGCCGCCACGACATAACCAAAGCCATGGTGCGCAAGACTCTCTCCGGGCGCCGCCGCACGTCCACGCGGCGGCGGTGGTTCGGCCGGTGACGACCCTGCCGGTCGTTACGCACGCTCGTTGTGAGATCAGGGCCGCAATATCGCGTCGAAGCCTTCGGCCAGTAGAGAGAAGATTCCCGTGGCGCCGCCTCGTCACAACCAATAGTCAGGAGAACGGCGTAGCACCTGAATAGACCACGCCGGAGGTGACGAACGCGAAGCGGTGACAGTGGGACGGCGTACGGTCCGAGCGATCTTGATCGACGATCGTGGACGGCTGTTGCTGATCAAACGGACGAAACCGAGGCAACCGCGTACTGGACCGCACCGGGCGGCGGCGTTGAGGACATGGACACCTTGGTGGAGGCGGCGCTGCTCTTGATGGCCCAGGACGTTTTCGCCCGTGCCGTGGTCTACGCCGCGAGCGTGGCGGCCGGTGGGGCGACATCGCCGAGGCCCTGAACCTCACCGCCGACCAGGCACACGACCAGTACACCGCCACGATCGACCAGCGGGAGGACGCGCCCGACCGACCGTGGGAGCGTTCCGGACGGTTCCTGTCCACCGGATGCCGGACGGCACCACTGAGCCCGACGAGACCGCCGCCGACCTCGACCAGTGGTGTCTCCGGCGCCTGGAGCAGAACCGCAGTGCCCGGCACAATGCCCGGCACAATGCCCGCTACGACGGTATTGAAGACCGTATGGTGTCAGCCAATCTCCCCGAGCACACCCCGGTTGCCGAGATGAACAGCGTGACCCGCAACGCGGACTACCTCATTGGGCGTGGCAGCGAGGCGACGGAGGCAGAGCGCCTACCTACGAGGCTCGCAAGAAGGCGCTGATAACCGAGCCCGACCAGGTGGAGCCATAGGTCCAGAGCTCACCGATGTGGGTGAGCACCAAGTTTGAGCAGGAGAGGCCGAGTCAGCGCGGACCACCCATGTCACGTGGGTGGCCCGACTGCTCCTATATCGGCGGTGCACTGGGCAGGAAGGTGGGGCATGTCGGGGCCGATGGTCAGGACGGCCAGGAGCTGTCGGGCGGTATATGCCGAGGCGGGTGCGGGGCCGGACAGTCAACTCGTCGACGGTTCGGACTCCCGCTCGGCGGGGATGGCAGCCGCAGTTCCTGCAGGCCGGCGAAGGGCTCGCAGGGCCTGGCCGGTGTCGCAGGTGATTACTGTGACCTAGCGGCCGCCGGCACCATGTGCACGAGCTTTGCCAGACCGGTTGAGCTGGCTCGACCGCAGCTCGGCGATGGCTACCGAGAAGGACGGCGAGCGGCGTGTAGTTGCCGCTCAACACCGGTGATGCGCAGTCGGTATGCGGCCATCTGTTCGGAGACGCTGAATGTTTCGGCGATATCGGTGGCGGTCATGCCGCGTCCGGCTGCTTTGAGGAGGAGAGGGCGCGGGAGCAGGAGGCAGCCAGCGAGCCAGTTTGCTTCTTGTTCTTCGTCGGGGTCGCAGGTGAAGAAGGTGACGCCGCCGATCTGCTGGACGTCCTTGACGGCGTGCTGGAGCAGGATATGCGCGGTCTCGTGGGCGATGTCGCTGTGTCGACGTCCGAGGGAGGCGAGGGGGTTGACGACGACGATGTGCAGGTCCCCGAAGCTGAACGTGCAGGCTGAGAACGCGCCGGGTTGTAGTTCTTCGAGCGCTTCGAGCTTCGCTATGTCGGTGAGTTCGTCAGCCGACCGCACTTGTGCGCCGACGTGTTTGGCGAGGTCCATGGCGTCGAGGGGCTCGGATGGCCTCTTGCCCGCTTGCGAGCGGACCCGCTCGGCGATGCGCTCGGCCTCGGCTTTGAACCCGCGTCGCATCAGTGGCGCTCCTGGGGAGAAGCGAGCAGGGTGGAGCGCATGTCGGTGAGGATCTCCGCGAGGAGGGCACCGGCGGCTGGGGTAAACGTCTTGGCTGATCGGAGGTGTAAGGCGAGTTGTCGCTGATCGCCGGCCAGCTTGTGGTACATCTCCTCCACAAGTTGGGCGATCTGGGTGGCGGCGCGGTCGGTGAGCCGCTGGTCGGAGTGGAGGTGTCGGGCGATGATCTGGGGGGTGCTGGTCGGGGTGTCGGTCGGTTCGAGGAACGTTTCGGCCGGGACATCGAGCCAGTCCACGATGCGCTGAAAGTTCTTCAGCTCTGGCACGTAGCCGCGCTCCACGCGCGACAGGGTGTTGAGGGAGACACCGATTTCGGCGGCCAGGTCTCGCAGGCTGAGGCGTTTGGCTCGGCGGCGAGCTTTCAGGACGGCGCCGAGTTGGGTGATGTTCGGCTGGCCGTCTGCGGCGGATTCGGGGCCTGGTGGTGTGGTCATGGCGGTTCCCATTGTGGCGGATGCCGCATCGACAGGTGGGGTGATCGCGGCGACTCGCCGCGAGATCATCTATCCCTGGCGGGTGCGCCGCGGTCGGTCGCTGCGGGCTGCGCGGCGGTTGGCCCGGTTGCGGAGCAGCTCGACCTGCGGGGCAAGGTCGATTTCGTCGGTTGTGCGAGGTTCGCCGTCACCGTGCCACTGGCCGGTGGCTTTCCACAGCTCATAGTGGGCAAGCCACTCGGCGGTCCAGGGCAAGATCGTATCGACCAAGTGCATGGTGGGGGACCACTCGTGGTCTTCGTGCAGGCATAGGCTGCCGCCGTGGAACGTGTGCGGCAAGGCCTCGCCAGGGCGAGGTTCGAGCGGCGGATCCAGGACGAACACGATGGGGTAGTCGCCGACGGCGTAGGTGACGCGGACGGTGTAGGTACGGCTGAGCGGGGTTGGGCGGAGGGTGCCCACCCACACAACCCCGGTCGCGTGCACGGCGATAGAGGACTGCGGGAAGAGGGTCCGCAGGCCGAGTGCTTGTTGCGCCGGGCTAAGGGCGCGCGGTCGTCGGGTGGTGATCGCCATGGAAGGTGTGCTTGCCGCCTGTCCGTCCGGCACCCACGGCCAGCGTTCCGGTGGCAGCAAGCATGCCCAGTCGGCCGGCCTTGCGGTTCTCGAACAGCCCCGAGCCGATCGCTTCTGCGGCTCGCCGAGCTGGGCGCTCGCCGAGTGCGCTGACCGCGGCGTCGTGGACACGGTCCAGTCCAAGATCACTACTGACCTGGGCGAAATCGGCCTTGGCCTGCGCCATCCACTCGAAGAAGCGCTTCGCCCGGCGGGGGTGCTTCTGCCAGCGATCGGCGAAGTTCTCCTCCTGCTGGACCGGGTTGTAGACCGCGTAGCTGCCGTTCTCGTATTCGACCAACTCCGGCATCTTCCCGACGATGTCGCCGAGCACCTCGTACAACCTGCCCTGTCCGCGGTAGGCCTTCGCCGCCAAGGTCGTGATGATGATCGATGCGGCCCGGTCCTCCAAGTCCTCGGCGAAGAAGATGTCCCGGTGCCGCTTGAGCGCCTGCACGCTGCGCTGCAACGTGGTCTTCACCGCCCACTGCGGCACCGCCGCGACGTCCATGTCCCTGGTTTCGGCGTAGATGGCACGCCGGTGCTCCCATTCGGTCTTCATCCGCAGGTAGAACCAGTCGGCATAGTCGATGGGGTTGGAGTGCTGCCATTTCCACAGCGTGGTGTCGGTGAGGATGATCCCGTTCGGCTCCTCGTCCGGATCGGGCAGGGACGGCAGAATGTCAAGGTGGAACGGCTGGCCCAGATAATGCAGGGTCCAGCAGCGCTTGCCCTCATCCCGCGACGGGAGCCCGTCTGGCTCCGACTTCACGAACAGGTCCAGCGCGTCTCCGACCTCTTCCTTCAGGCCGGCCTGGGAGATGGACATCTTGTCCAGGTCGCGCCGGCACACCGCGTCAAGGTCGTACTCGTCGTTGCGGTGGATGACCCGCGTCACCGTGCCTAGCCGCATGGAGCCCTGCGGGTAGATGCAACCCCCGGCGGTGCAGTCAGCCCAGTGATCTGCCAGGAACGTACCGAGGTCGTGGTAGTACCCCAGCGCACGCTCGTTGTCGGCCGGAGAGATGTCCAGCTGCTCGATCGCAGTGCCAAGGAACTGATCGAGCTGTTCGCCGCGAGTAGGAGTTGCCAACGTGCTCACCGGATTCTGGCTCAGGCGGAGCCTACGCCCCGCTCTGTCGCATATGATACAACTGTCCCATGGATGGTACAAGCAGGTACTGCCGCTTCCTCACAGTGTGCCCCTGGGGTCTGACAGTTCGAGGGCGCCGAACGGAGCGTGTGCGGTCACGGCGGTGAGGTGTTGAGTGTGAGCAGGTCGAGTCCGGTCCTCGCCATCGCAAGATTCCCGTGGCCGAGGCGAGGAAGGCTTGGCTCCGTTCCGGAGCCTGCTGCGCGATCTGCAGAACCTGCTAGAGGGCAAGCTGACCCATCGGGAGTTCTCGCTCGGTGAGCTGGCGCACATTGTCGGCCAGCAGAACACGCCGGGGCCACCCCAAGGCCAAGTCAAGTCCCGAGATTGGAAGCTCGATTTGAGACTCGGTCGGGGAAACGCCAGGAACCACCTTGGCGACTCTTCAGCCAACTAGGTTCCCTGGAGGCAGCACGTGCAGCACACGGACTATTTCGGCAACTTCCTGACGAACATCGTCAACCTGAGCCAGTTCAAACTTGACGTCCTCGAAGGACGGGTCGATGCGATTTACAAGACCCTCAAGGCTGATCCGGACCTCGGTCCCAGGATCATCAAGAAAGTCCCCCAGGGCTCCTGGGCGCAGCGAACCATCATCAACCCGCAGAACGGCAAGGGGTTCGACGCCGACTTCATGCTGCAAATGAACGAGGAGTCGGACTGGTCAGACGACGTCAAGAAGTACACCGCGGCTGTTTACAAGGTGATCCACGATGACTCGGTCTACGGGAATATGCCGCACAACAAGAAGTGCCGCTGCGTCTACGTCGAGTACGCCAACAACGCGATGCACGTCGACATCGTGCCGTTCGTGGTCCTCGCCGACGGCACGCAGAACATCATCAACCGGGATGACAACGTCTGGGAGCGGACCGACCCTGCAGGGTTCACGCAGTGGATGCAGGGCAAGGACAAGATCACGGGCGGTTACCTGCGCAAGGTGATCCGGTTGCTGAAGTTCCTGCGTGACCACAAGAACTCCTTCACTGGTACTAGGTCGATTCTCATCACTACCTTGCTGGGCGTGCAGGTTGCGGACTGGAAGAAACTCAGCGACCCCGGCTACTACTCGAACCTACCCACGGCTCTGCTGCACCTCGTGTCGGATCTCGACGACTGGCTGCAGGCCCGCCCGTACAAGCCGTCCATCACGGACCCGTCCGGGACCGGAGTCACGTTCGATCACCGGTGGACCCAGGAGACCTACGCGTACTTTCGCACCCGCATCCACGCGCACGCTGCCGAGATCAAAGACGCCTACTTCGAGTCTGACGAGGACGCGAGCGTCGCCAAGTGGCAGGCCCTCTTCGGCGACAAGTTCACGGCACCCGGAACCTCATCCAGCAGCAGTAAGTTTGGTGCCGCCGGAACTGGTGCAGCCGCCGGAAGCGATGACTCGGTCGGTACCTTCTCCTCTGGTCGGTCGGGTCGTGCGGGGTGACGCGTCGGAAGGGGCCGCGGTACTCGGCCTGGCAACGCGCGGCGGTCCGGGAACTGCGGGCGGTCGCGGCGACGCTCCCAGGCGACTTCGCGCTGCGAGGACGACCCGGCCTGTCCCACGGAGGCCTTGCCCGTGTCCCCATCCGGCTGAAAACCGCGAGCCTAGGGCGGCGGCGTGGTGGGCTACGGCTACTCGATCACGAGGACTTCGTCCTGTGGATCAGCCCGTCTCGCTTCCTGCCGCCGATCGTTGAGGTTGAGCACAACCGGTTCATCGGTTTTCCTCACGTGCTCCTGGGGCGTCAGCTGTGCATCTACCTTGATCCAGCGCGCGAGTGGAACCCCCGCCACGGGGCGAGCAGGGCAATAGACCGGCTGTACGACTGGCTGGCCGATGCCGCAGCCAACCGATTCGACCCCGACTCATCCCTGTTTCACGCCGTCGGCGGTATTTCGTTCCACTCTGCCGGGCTACCCACGGTCGTCGTCCGAGACGACGTCACGGCGGTTTATGCCCAATCGGGGTACCTCACCCTGCGTGCCGACCATCGACTGGACCTGCACTTCGAGCGTGCGAGTCCTGACCAGATCCAGATACCGGTCATTGGCTTGTCGATGCCGCTGCCCCTGGGTATCGGACACACGTTCGCCGAGGTCCTCACCCGCCTCGACGTGTCGCAGACCAGCGGGTGGTTAGGCGCCATCCCGAAGATCTCGCCGCAGTCGCCCGGATTTCTCGCAGCCCTGGCGGCCAGTGCAGCCCGGATGCCCGTGGGCAGTCCTCAGATGTTCATCCTCACCGTGCCTCATCCGAGCGGCGGGCCGCCGCACCTGCTCGCTGGCCGCCTTCCCGCTGACGCTGCGGATCGGCTGCGGCGCCAGGCAGTCCGGCGCCAGAGCATCCTGATCAACGTCAGTGTCATGTCGTTCCATCCAGAGACCCTTGTGGAGTGGTGCCCCGTGTCTGATGAACGAGCGACCGTGACCACTCGGCGCGACACCGCCCGCCCGGTCGCTGCATTCCAGGAGAAGGCCGTGCAGATCTGGGGTTGTGGAGGACTTGGGTCCTGGATGGCCGAGTTCATCGCTCGTGCAGGAGCCCGACGACTTGTGCTGTGCGACCCCGGCCGCATCACCGGCGGTCTGTTGGTCCGCCAGAACTTCACCGAACTCGACATCGGCAACGGAAAGGCCGAAGCCCTGCGGGATCGGATCCTGGCGATCCGCGACGATATCGAGGTCGACGCATACTCAGGGCTTGTCCCGGACGACATTTCCGCGACCTTCCCGCTTGCCGATGTGGTGATCGACGCAACCATCTCACTGGGAATCGGGCAGTTGCTCGACGAGTTGGCGCCCGCCGGAACCCGGCCCCTGCTCGCGCAGATCGCCACTGACGTCAAGACCGGCACGCTCGGCGTCCTTAGCGTCAGTGCCCCTAGCAATCCCACTGGGGCCAACGACATTGACCGTCGGGTCGGGGAGATCGTAAAGGCCGACGGAACTCTGGAACCGTTCCATACGTTCTGGACTGACGTACCAACCGAGGACGAATTGATCCCAACACGTGGCTGCTCCGTACCCACCTTCCACGGCTCGGCCGCCGACATGGCCGCCGTTGCCGCGTCACTCGCGAATCTGCTCGGTAGCCACCTGGCATCAGCAGAGCCAGTCTCAGGAACGCATTTGATCGCCCTGCCCCATTCTCCGATCGGCCCGGCTCACAAGTTCATCCAGCTGGACTAAGCCACGTTTGGAACAGGAAAGCATAGTCGGCTAATCCAAGAATATGACGGCACAGCAGTATGGGCTCCGCCCTAGTCTCCATCCGGGATTAGGTGTTGACATCCAGTGCGGCGACGTAGCCAGTGTCGGTCCGTTCGTAAACCGTGACCACTGGTTGGGAATTGTGCATGAACGCACGGCCGCACTCAACGGCGACGGACAGCGGAACGGATGCAACGAGGTGCCACCGCCTCGCGTGGGGATGCGCGGCCTCCGCCTCCGCCAGTAGAATACGCCAGGACCTTGCAAAATTTGCTAATGACCGCTCGTTGGTGATTAACACCGGCGACGGGGCGTGCCCAGTCGGATGAAGGATGTGTCGAGGAACTTCGTGCAGTTCAGACGGCAGGTTTGCTAGGTTGACCGGGCTCGTGATCTCGCACGCAAGAACAACGTCAGTAGATGCCTTATTCGCGTCGATCACGTCGGTGGTGAATCCGACAGGATCGCTCAGATCTGTCCACGACCATCCCGCTTGTCGGTCACGGTGTTTTTGAAATATTCTAGTCGTTGTTTTATCGTCAAGCTGTGAGCCGAGGTACACGAGAAGCGGGATCGGGGCAAACGGGAACACGGAGATGTGCTCGACGTCGCCTTGTTCGACTGCTTGCTTGACCCGCGTGAGAGTATCATCGATATGCTGTTCTCCGGCGAGCCAATACCCTTTGCCGCCAGTGTTGCCACTGATGCTGCACGTGAAGTCTCCACTCCACTGACTTTCTACCAAGCCAAGATAATTAAGTGCAAACAGAGTTTCGGCGACCTCGTACTGTGAGGCAATCGAGTATGCCCCCCGAATGTTCGCGCCGACTCTAACGACTGCGGTACGGGTCAGTCCACCGTGCGCGGTAGCCATCTCAATTCGCCGCTCGTGGGCTCGTTTGAGTTCCCGCATCTTCTCTGGTGGGAAGAACTGCACATGGTCCCTGTGATCGACAATGCGGTGACAGTCATGGCAGACAAGAAGCAGATTCTCCTCACCTTCCCGATCCATGTCCGATGTTGCGGCTTGACTCCGCGGCGATATGCCACCATCGGTCGCGCCGATGTTGTGCGCCAACTCGGCAGCCGTCACCGAGTGAAGAAAGGTACGCGTATCACCGAGCAGTCGGCGGTTGCAGATCGTGCACCGCCCAGCTGTGCGCGCCCACAGCGCGTGCTGAACGCTCTCCTTGACTCGGCCCCGCGAAACCTGCGTGTTCCGGGTATTGCCCTTCGACAACCGACCTCCATCCCAGTCCGATCGCCAGACGTCCCCATCAAACAGCGGTAGTCCGGTACGTTAGTGACCAGCTTAAGGTCTGGCGGTCTCGGGAGTAGTTCACCATGCCCTCCTCTGCGCGCTGTTCGCACCCGACTTACCCAAACTGAACGCAACCCACAACCCAAGCCCCAGCCGCTCGCAGTCGTCGAACCAGGTCCTTCCGCGAGGTGATACCCCAGCTGACTGAGGCCCAAGCCGACCACCGGACAGCGTGGGTGCGACGCGGCAACAGTCGTAAAGCCGAGAGGCCGCAGAAGTCAGCTACATCTAGAACCGGCATACGCACAACAAGCCGACGAGCGCGAGATGGGCCAAATCGCAAGCCTCGACACGATCGCATTCGATGGCGGCTGCGTCACAGGCGATTTGGCTAACTCGCGAAGTTGGTAGGCGGGATGTCCTGTGCCACAGGTGATGCGCAGAATCGTAGCTCCGGGACGGCGTTGAGATCGATGTCGTAGCGTGCGTAGATCTTGATGGTGTTTTCGCCGGTCAGGTCGGCTTCGGTGTAGCCCAGCCGTGCGGCCGCCCTGATGACCTCGTCCTTGGAACCGGCCTCGATTTCCAGGTACGGCGGGATCCGCGGCCACGAGTCGATCTCGAGTTGGGCGCCGTCCAGGGTGAAGCTGGTTCGCTTGGTCTCCTGGTAGGACTTCGCCGTGAAGCCCATGACTCCGAGCAGCGCGTTGGTGGCCTCGAAGTCGTTGACCCCGACCTCGATCTCGTGGGTGCCGTCGATGGCGTCGCTGGTGATCTGTTTGACGGTCAGTGTGGTCTCGTCGCCTGTGTCGCGCAGCCTGATCCACTTGGACTGGTCGCCGGGGGTGATGTCGTAAACGTAGCGGCGCATGAACCGTTCGCCGAGTTTCTGGCCGCCCTTGTCCAGGATCAGTCGTTCCATGGTGTCGGGGTCGATGTCGAGGATCTTGGCTTCGTGCTCGATGGGCACCTACGTGCTCCTTCCCAGGTGGCTGGTGTCGACGTTATCCGGCTGCTCGGTTGGTGAGCCGGCGGTACTCGGCTTCGCGCAGGTCGCGGATCTCGGCCAGTAGTGGGCTGGTCAGGAACTCCTCCAGCGGCAGGCACAGGTCCATCCGTTGGATGCAGACGCCGACCTGGTAGAGGCCGTCGCGGTCACGGTAGAGCCGGACACCGTAGAAGCCCTCCTGACAGTCGGTGCCGTTGTTGAACCGGCATCCGCCGCACGTCTCGGGCAGGCGGACCGGTCGGATCTGCTTGAAGAACACTCGCCGGCCGTCGGGGAGTCGGTAGGCGGTGCGGGCGCCGGAGACGCCTGCGGTGACGTAGTGGGCCTCGGGCACCGCGCCGCGTTCGGCGAGGACTCGTTCGATGGCGGCGATCGACGCGGTGCCGTGGTCGAGCGAGTTGAGCAGGCGGATCGTCAGGTGCGGCGAGTACTCGTCCATCAGGCGGTGTACTCGTGGGCCGTGGGTGTGGTCGACGACGACGATGTTGGCGCTGGCCTTGATCTTGTACTTCTCGCACATGGCGATCGACCGTTTCAGCGCGTCGATCTTCCGCTGTGCCCGCGCGGGGACGCGGTAGCGGGCGTGCTGGACCTGTGCGAGTTCGTCGGCGGTGGTGCCGAAGATGGAGAAGTTCACCCGGTCGAGACCGGCGGCGGCGCAGGCGGGCAGCACCTGGCCGCCGCGTTCACCGTTCGACGTCATTCCGACCCTGAATCCGGAGTCGACGGCGATCTTCGTCAGCTGCGCCACGCGCGGGTGCAGGGTGGGCTCGCCGCCCGTGAGGTGGACCTCGGTGAGGTCCAGGGCGTCGCGCAACGCGGTGAGCGCCTCGCCGAAACCTTCGTCGTTGGGGATCGCGGCGGGTAGGAATGTCGCTCCGTTGGTGGCGGCATAGATCGACACGCGTCCGCTCGCGCCGTTGGTGGTGAAGTCGCCGATCGTTCTGTGGCGATTGTCCGGCGCTACCGGGGTGCCTTCGTTGTGGCAGAAGGTGCAGGTCAGGCCGCAGGGATCGTGGATCTTCGCTCGAAGCGTGGTGTCTTTCTCCACGTGGACAGGGATACCTGGGATGTGCATTTGCAACTCACCTTTGAACGGTCGTGCTGCGGGGGCGCGCGTGTCGACTCAGGGGCTGGGCTGATGTCGCCGAGTCAGGTGATCTCGCCGTCGGCGTCGTCGACCGTGAACAGCTGGTGGTGGCCATTGGTCCTGTTGGCCACCAGCACCACGCTGTCGGTGAGCTGCACCATCTCGACGAGGGTGTTCTGGGTGAACATGTCGGCGGAGAGCTGGTCCAGCGTCGGCACGACGACGGCGAAGGTCTCCGGCCGGCGCAGGGCCGTCAGCAGCTCGATGAACGCGCTGCGGGCGAAGCTGGTCCGCGGTACGCCGCGGTCGATGAACATGGACCCCAGTTGGTAGCGCCAGGTCGTGCAGAACCGAGCGATGTCCTTGCACCACACCGTTAGCTGGGTCTCGTCCGGTTCCTCCATGCAGACGTAGCCGAAGACCATTGGCCGCGCGCCCGGGACGAGGTCTTGGTGACGGTCGAGCCATGGGTGGTCGGTCATGTCAGAAGCCCTCGCGCAGTCGGTAGGCCAGTCGCACCTGCTGGCACGGCCACGTCCTGCCGCAGCAGCTACATGCCCGATCTGCCGACGGGGTGTGCAGGAGGAACGCCAAGGTGATCAGGTGATAGAGCCGTACCGGCTCGGGTGGTGACGTCTGCTCGACGACAGGGTTGGACATCGAGCGCACGGCCACGGCGTCACCCGTTGGCAGGCTCTGGAGGTGTCGGACACCCATGGTGGGCCACCTTCTTCGGGGGATTCGTGGGATGTGGTTACCGGGTCGGCACAACGGCCTTGGGATGGCGCAGCAGCATCGGCGCGACGTCGAAGGGTGCGTCGAGAACGCCGAACTCGAGCATCAGGTCGGCCACGCGTTGGATGCGCTCGGCATCCAGCGTCGAGCGGAAGCCCGGCAGGTTGACCAACTCGGCGGTGGCCTGGTCGATGGTGACGATCTTCGGGAGTAGCGCCTCGACGCGAGCCCGACCGTGGGTCGCTTCGGCAGCGCGGCGCATGACCTGTTGGAACACCGCGATGGTGTTCGGATGTTCGCGGACGAACTCCGCGGTGGCGCCGTAGCCGGTGAACGGCAGCTCGTTCGTCGGGCCAGAGGACAGGTCGAGCAGCGTGTCGGCGCCGATGGACATCGCGGCCGTCGTGATGAACGGCTCGACCATCATGGCGGCGTCGATGTCCCCGCGTTGGAGGGCGGCGGCCATGTCCGGGAACGGCATCGGTATCCACGCCACGGTGGTGTGGTCGAGGTTGTTCACGTCCATGGCGCTCTTGACCATCAGGTCGGCCGAGGTGTTCGGGCCGGGGACCGCGATGCGCTTGCCTTCGAGCTGGAGGACCGAGGTGAGCGTTGAATCGGGACGTGTCACCAACATGGCCGTGTTCGGCGCGGCGTAGGAGTTGTCGGTGACGATCCGCAGGTCAACAGCCTGCTTGGCCTGCGCGGCGATGAACGGGACGAAGCTGCTGTAGGCGATGTCGTAGTCGCCGCCGATCACTCCGGCGATGGTGGCCGGACCGCTGCCGGCGATCTCGACCTGCACGTCGAGGCCGGCATCGGCGAACCAGCCCTCCTCGATGGCCAGCATCAAGGGCGCGATCTCGACCGTCGGCAGCACCGCCACGGTGATGCGGCTGGTCTCCAACGCCCCGATCGTCGGGGCGGGCGGGGGCTGTCCGCCGAGCAAGCCACATCCGCCGAGCAACGTGGCGACGGCTATGAAGGCGAGCAGGCGCGAACAGCGGCGCGACATCGGATGCTCCTACGCAGGTGGGTTGGTGGGAGGCACCCAGCGCCGCGCGGTGTCCGGCCGAGAACGGGGGAAGGTCGGGGCCGGGACGACCTTTAACGACCAGGTCGCCCGGCGCCGGGTGCCTGATCACGAACGTAGGAAGGAATCGGACCGACAACCCTGACTGCCAGTCAGGGTTGACCGCTGGTCCGGGTCCTACCCGATGGGCACACCGACCCGTGTGGCCAGCTGCGCCGCCTGCCGGGCAACCCCGCCCCGGCCCCGTTGCACGACGGTATGAAGCGCTGTCCGTGCGGCCGGCCGGTACTGGATGTCCTCCGGCGCTTCGCCACTGGCGGCTTGGAGCATGACCAGGGCAGCGGCGTAGTCCTGGCGCTGGTTGTAGCCCTTGGCCTGTTCCAGGTGGAAGGCCACTCGACGCTCGATCGACATGCCGGGAGCCGGCTCCACCCGTTCGGCCAGGCGCAGCCCTTCGCCGGTGTCTCCGGCCTCGACCTCAACACTGACCGCGAACAACGCCACGTTCGTCGGCCCGAAAGCGGTCCAACAGACGTTGCGTTCGCCGGTACGTTCTGCCAGCGGCCACACAGCCCGCACTCGGTCGCGTGCGGCCCAAGCGTTGCCGAGCCGCACGCTGGCCACAGCGGCAAGAAGGTGAAGAGAACCCTGGAGTGCCAGAGCATCGAGGTCGTCACTGACGTGGCTGTCGAGGGCCTCGGCCGCGTGCAGCGCCACAGCTTCGGCGCCGTCGGGTTGGCCTTGGGCAAGCAGGACGTGTGCCAGGTTCCACCGCGCAGAGGCCACTCGGACGGGATCGTCGGCACCCTCGGCGGCGCGAACACCCCGATCAGCCGCCAGTAGCGCTAGGTCGACCCGGCCGACGCGCTTGGCGACGGTGCGCACCAGGCCGTAGAGATCAACGGCGCACTGCTGCGCTTCTCGATTGGCGGCTTGGCCACCCGCGCGGCGGGCGGCACGCACCAGCTGCTCTGTGTAGGTGATGAGACTCGGCAACTGATGGCCGAGCCGGCTGTAGCGCTGCTGGGAGCTTTGCCAGGTCTGCCACGCCGCGTCGACCTGACCGCGCAACTCTTCGACGCCAAGACCGTCGTCATCCGGCAGCGGTTGAGTCAGGGCCAAGTGGAGTGCAGCGCCGGCTTCGAGTGGCGGGAGCACCGGCGGCTGGGTTGGTTCCTCGCCGAGCAGATCGGCGAGCGGCACTCGCAGGACGCGGGCGATCTGGAGAGCAACCGGCAGCGCGGGCAGCTTCTTGCCCCGCTCGATCTGGTACAGGTAATCGACCGTGATGCCGGACAGCCCAGCGACCACGGCCTGGGTCTGGCGACTGCGTTGACGCGCGAACCGCACCCGCGCGCCGAACCCCGCTGCCAGTTCGCCGTCCATGCCCCTCGTCTCCCGAGACCGCCCACGACCAGCACCGATGGTACGCACGCGGTCACGTTCTGGGAACGGTGGCACACTGCCGTATGTGCCGCCCGAACCGCAGAAACCGTGTCTCCTGGTGCTCTGGGACGTCGATCACACCCTGATCGAAACGCGCGGCGTCGGCTTCGCCATCTACCAGCGCGCCTTCCCCGCCGCGACCGGCCGCCCGCTCGACGAACTGGCCAAAATCTCCGGCCGCACCGAGCTGGACATCATGCGCGAGACGCTGCGGATCAACGGCGTGGAGCCGACCGAGGACGCGGTGAACGAGCTGGCGGCGGCTCTGATCCAGGGGTACGAAGACGCTCGCGAGGAGTTGGCGACCACGGGACGCGCACTCCCCGGCGCGAACGACATGCTGGCCGACCTGGCTGACAACGCAGCGGTATTCCAGACCATTCTGACGGGCAATCTGCGCGAAGTGGCTCGCATCAAGCTGGAGGTCTTCGGCCTCGATCGGTACGTCGATCTGACGGCCGGCGCCTACGGTGACGACCACCAAGAGCGCGCCGAATTGGTAGCGATTGCGCAGCAGCGAACCGGTCGGCGGACTGGTACAGACTTTCCGAACGACGCCACGATCCTGGTCGGTGATACGCCGAACGACGTCACAGCGGGGCTCAGGGCGGGGGTACGGGTCATCGGCGTCGCCACCGGCAAGACGAGCCTCGACGAGCTGCGGGAAGCCGGAGCGACGTGGGCATGCGAGTCGATCGAGCAAGTCGGAAGCCGGATCGAAGAACTCGTCGCAGTATATTGAGCCTCCGATTCGAACCAACGACAATACAGCAACCCGTCGTGAGCAATTCCAGATTTCTCGACCGATACGATTTTCACCGGTAAGGTATCCCTAGCGGGATACCCGAATGATCTTCGTCGGGGAGGGCGGAGACGGTAGGGGTTCCGCGCGTCTGGGGGACGCGCCATGGCGTATGTGACGCCGATTTACGGGGGATCTGCCGCGCAGGTCGACTACCGGCTGGGTGTCACCCAGCATGGGTGTGGCTCGGATGTCCAGTTCCGCTATCGGGCGGATGCGCGGGAGCGGCCGTTGCGGTGGATCGGCAACGGGTTGCCCGAGTTCGGCCTGGGGGAGTTGACGCCGGGGGCGGAGCTGACCGCAGAGCAGCACGATCTGGCTCGCGCCCTCATGGCTGGGAAGCATCCGCTAACTGGTGAGCAGTTGGTGACGCCGAAGATGGCCGTGCCGGCGGATGCGAAGGTCCCGTTGGGACCGCTGGTGGCCGCCGTGCGGGACTTGGCCGGCGAGCGAGGCGCGGACGATCCGGTGGCGTTGTTCGGCAAACCGAGGCTCCGCTCGGCATGGAACACCGCTGTCCGCGCGGTGACTCGTCGCGGGGACGCGGCGTTGCTGCGGGTGGACGA
>Ga0193742_1000565_pt1 | contig 24337 bp, 11 predicted proteins | sample L2c1metaG_FD_165511 | JGI IMG/M metagenome (GOLD analysis project Ga0193742, IMG submission 165511) | Soil microbial communities from a riparian zone of the East river system, Colorado, United States - L2c1 | ecosystem: Environmental > Terrestrial > Soil > Riparian zone | place: USA: East River... | reverse complement strand
GCGACTCGGCGGCGAGAAGCTTTCACCATCGTTGCATTGAGTTGTGCCTCCTCAGAACTGAGACAGCTGACTCCCCATTTCTCGTCGATGCCGTCCGAACCGATGAAGAGCGTATGAATTAGCATCTGCTTCAGGCTGTCAACGGCTGTCTGGCCAACAAGCGAAAACCAGTCTCCACGAAGATGGCCGCCCGTAACAAATATGTCGAGGTCCTTCCTCTTCGAGAGCTCCATGGCTACATTGACTGTGTTTGTGACCACGGTGATGTTTTGGTTCAGCGGAAGTCCGCGGATCACCTCAAGAGTAGTTGTGCCCGGAGTCAAGGCGATCGTATCGCCTTTCTCGATAAGCGCAGCGGCCGCCTGGCCTATCCGTCGCTTCTCATCGGCAAGACTCTCGAGATGGGCCTGAAAAGTTCGATCATTCTTGAACGGCTCGTAGAAGAGAGGGTCCAGCAGGACAGCGCCACCATGGGTTCGCTGAAGAAGTCCATCACTCTGCATCTGATCCAGGTCACGGCGGATCGTCACCAAAGATGTCCCAAACTTCTCGCTGAGAGATTCGACCGTAACGTTGCCAGATTTGCGCAGGTGCTCGAGGATTGCATTCAACCGTGCCTGTTGCTTGCCCGGTGCGGATGGCTCAGGGGCTTCTCGCGTGCCTTTCCTGGGCTTCACTGGCTGCTTATCCTTCGTCATTATCGCTGACTCCAATACTGCTGAATTTGTTCGAGTGATCTCCCGCGTGTCTCGGGAATCCATCTCCAAACGAAAACGAATGTGATCAAGGATAGCAATGCGTATAAGCCGAAGGCCCCGGATATACCCATGCTGTCAACGATCGTCAGAAATGTTAGGGTCACGACAAGGCACGCGGACCACAAAGCCATAGTAGCGATTGAGGTGGCTTGACCGCGCACCCGCGTAGGAAAGATCTCCGCAATATAAACCCAGACTCCTGGCCCGAGGCCAACTGCAAAGAAGGCGATGTAGGAAAGGACGCAGCTGAAAACAAGGTACTCCCCGCCAATACCAAGCTTGAGGGATATGACAAGGACGGTGAGCGAGACAGCCATACCCGCGGTAGCAAGGAGAAACAGTCGTCTCCGGCCCCACCGGTCAATGAAAAACATGGCGACGACCGTAAATATCAGATTCACTAGGCCGACCACTACATTTGCGCCGATCGCGAGCTTCATCGACTGACCGTGGAACTGTTGCGCGAACAATAGGGACCCGTAGTACAGCACCGTATTGATCCCGCAGATCTGTTCCAGAACGGCTAGAGCAATGGCGATAAATAGCCGTGGCCGCATGTGTTCGGAGAACAATTCTCCGGCCCCACTGCCTTCTTCGGCGATAGCATGTTCAATGGCCATCATCTCCGTTTGCACGCGAGTTGGTCCGGTAGTCCTTTCGAGGACTTTGTATCCTTTTTCCCTCTGGTTGTTAGCCACCAGCCAACGGGGACTTTCTGGAATAAAGAACAGTCCGACGAGGAAGGCGAGCGAGGGCAGTGCTGCTACGCCGAACATCCATCTCCAGCTCGCCGCTCCCTGAGTTGCGAGTTGCCAATTGCTGAGGTACGCGACGAGAATTCCAGTCACAATCGCGAGTTGATTCAGGGAAACGAGCCGACCGCGGCTCTCAGGTGGAGCAACCTCCGAGATGTAAACAGGGGTGAGAGCTGAAGCAAGTCCGATTGCCAGACCGCCTATACCGCGCATAGCCGTAAAGAAGCCGAAACTGCCAGCGAGAGCGCTTCCGAGTGCGGAGACTGCAAAAAGCAGGGCGGCGCTCATCAGACTCTTGCGACGCCCGAAAAGATCGCTACATTTGCCGGCCGCACCCGCTCCGAGGAGACATCCTAGAAGAAGTGAGCTGGCTGCAACCTCAGTCTGGAAGCTGTTGAGACTGAAATGGACTCTCAAAAAGACCAGAGCGCCATTGATGACCGCTGTATCGAATCCGAAGAGAAATCCAGAGGCAGCTGCCACTGAGGCGACAAACCAGACATAAGCAGAGTTGCTCTTTCCCGGGCGGTCAGGTCGCACCGTGGCTTCACCTACCCGCATTTTTGCCCCGATTCAAGAGAGTGTGATGGCCTGAGATCCATTTTCATTTATACGGTGATAATTCGTTTCGACAACGCAAGTCAATCGTTATGAGACATTTCGTAAGTTTTTGTGATCGAATCATGTCATAACGCAAATGGTGTTCCGAGAAATGGTTGTGTTCCGAGCATGAAACCGGCTAATGTAAAGTCGCAGGAAGCGGTTCAGGATTATGGAACTCGATTGGCTGGGCGGCAGAATCGCGGGAACGGAAGTCCTCCGGCTCTCCAAGAAAATCCGTGACCTCGAAGATGTTTTCGAGGATCACGCAGCCTGGATGTCTATGGACCCGGAGACCTCGGTCTATTCAGTTGAGTGGACACAGCCCACCGCGCAGGATACGGAAGGCGGACTGTTTTGGGGAGTCACCGCGATCGAGCCAGGTCGCGTAGGGGATGAGTACTTCATGACGCGGGGGCACTTCCATGCGAAACGTGATCGCGGAGAGTACTACACCACCGCTCAAGGGACTGGGATATTGCTTCTCATGGACGAAACTCGGAGTGGCCGGTGGGAGCAGATGATGCCCGGCTCGTTACACTACATCCCGGGATACACTGCGCACCGAGTCGTGAACACGGGTGATGTCCCCTTGATCTTTTGGGCATGCTGGCCGAGCGATGCAGGTCACGATTACGGGACCATTCAGCGGGAAGGATTCTGCCATCGCGTGATCGCCAACGCAGATTGTCCACGTCTCATACCCTCCACGCGGCTGTGAGCCACAATTGGATCGGATATGTCGTTCTCACCCAATCTCGAACTGCAATGGAATGAATCAACCCAGATGTTCGAGTACGGTGCGAACGTGTTTGGGCCACTTCCAGAACATCGACGTTTGGATGCTATCCGTGCCAGCCTACTCGATCCGCGATGCAGCGGACCCGACCCCGTCTACAGCATCGTCATGGATGTCGGACGAGAAGAGCACAAGAGTGAATTGAACAGACGCAATCTCTTGTTTGGAGTTGTCTCGTATCCGGCCGGTAGGCTGGGTCGCGAACCAGTTCGCAGTCAAGGGCACGTTCACAAGATTTCGGCGCACTCCGGATGGTCAGCGCCCGAGTTGTTCGAGATATGGGAGGGCGCGGCGATCATCTATGCTCAGCATGCTACGAACGACAGCCCAGGAAAGTGTGTGGCAGTCAGAGCACAGCGAGGCGACCATGTTGTGGTCCCTCCAGGTTGGGCCCATTGCGTGATCAATGCTGATCCGAATGAACGGATGACTTTTGTTGCATGCTGTGATCGTGATTATGGATTCGTTTACGAGGGTGTGAGGTCGCGCGGAGGCCTCGCCTGGTTCCCAACTCTGGATGAGAACAACCTCATCCGTTGGGATCGCAATCCTCGCTATAGAAGTTCCCATCTGGTAGAACATCCGGCGAGATCGTATCCGGAGCTTGGACTGGCCGCTTCTAGATCTATCTACGGTCAATTCGCTCAAGCCCCGGAGAGTCTCCAGTGGGTTTCAGAACCATCGTTGTTCGTTTCGCTCTGGCCATCCTTCGAGCCCTAGAGCCAGCCCTATTCGGGTCGTACATAGGCTTTGAGCGTGGCACACTGCTTGCCGAGGGATGGTCCATGAGGACGAATCTGATAGCTACCTACTGCTGCAGGAACGATAAAGGTCTCGGCGTAGTGCACGGCGAAAGGAGCAAACGACCCGGTCGGGCTCTCGACCAGGACTTCCTCGCCCTCGACCAGATTCAGCACGTTCACCGTGCCATTTGTGTCGTGCGGGACAGTGCCGATAAACCAATGACGACGGGTCTCGATGAACTCGAGCTCATGAAGCCCAGTTCGTTCTTCTCGCCATCCTTCTCCTTGTGCGACAGCCTCTACTCTATTGATCAGATTCGCCTTGACCCATGCCGTCTTGCGATCCCATTGGATGTTCTCCTCTCCACGTGCGAGATGGATTGGTCGCGGTTTCCCATCCATACCGAGCCGGCCCCAATCCCATAGTTTGAGCGTGAAGATATAAGGGGTCGCACTGATCTCGAGCACCATACTGCCGGCTCCCGAGCAGTGCACAGTTCCCGCCGGGATGAGGAAGTGATCATGTTTACGCGCGGGCCATTGGTTCACATAGCGCTCTGCATCGAACGGCGAACCACCTTCTTGTGCTGCTCGTAGATCCTGAAGCATGGCAGGCGGATTGATATCTTCCTTCAGCCCAAGATAGACGTTCGCGCCGGGCTCGGCATCCAGCATGTAGTAGCTTTCGTCCTGGGTGTATGCCAGACCGAAATGGCTTCGGACATATTCGTTGAGCGGGTGTACCTGCAGGGAAAGGTTGCCGCCCTCGATGGTGTCAAGGAAATCGAAACGAATTGGAAACTCCGCCCCAAAACGATGGTAGATGTCTCCGCCCAGAAGTTCCATGGGATGAGCGAAGACAAGGTTGATAGCCGGTATTTCGATGCGGGTTTGGCCAAAACCGAGTAGGAGACTGTTTTCCTCCGGTACACAGTCGAAGCACCAGGCGTAGTTGGGAACATCTCTCGGAAGGTCGAACTCGCGTTCCATCCAATGTCCACCCCATGGCCCTGGATCGAAGAATGGCACGACTCGAAATGGGCGGCGTGCCGCCTGGTCAAGACCATCTCTCAAATGAGCGCCCGTGATCATCTTTGGAGTAGCTGGATCGTTCGTGTCGAGAAGAAGATCGATGTCTTTGAAGAGCTTCCGTTTGATCCGATCTGCTGCCCGCCAATCGAGAAAATATGCACGCTTATATTTTTGTGCCGGGGACTCCTCGATGTTATCCGCTCCGAGATTGCCAATCCTGTTGGTGCGCTGTCGCTTTTGTATCTCCCAACGGGCCAGGTCGGCGTAGACGAGAACGTCATAGTCGCTGGCAACCTCGGAGGCACCAGTGCCGATAACCAGCGCGACTCCTCTACGGAACAGCGTGAGTTCTTTCTGTGCTTCCGATACCTTGAGTGGGTCAAAGAAATCGCTCACCTCAATTGAGTTGAAGGTGCCGAAGACTGGATCATCCGTAAGAACTGCTGCTACTCGCTGGTTAACAACTTGAGGAGGCAGAAGGAGCGACTCAGTCTCGATCACGAGCTGGGGCGCCATCGCTGCCTCAAGGTCCCGTTTTACGTCGCTCACGAATACGCCGGGATAGCACTCTACGCAAACGATGCAACGCTCTCCACTTGTGAATGTGCGGAGATTATCCCGGACAGCGTCCCATCCAACCTGGCAGTCAGTCTCGTTGGATGAAACAGGAACATAAGGCTGCTTATCGTACATCTAGTTTGCTCCGTTCATTAATTCGATCAATGGCACCGCTCCAAGCAGCGGTGCGTTGTCGCCCAGCATGGCTGGACGTACCTGGACTGTTCCCCAAGGCGTCCAAGTGTGTTCTTTTACGTACTGCTGGATGTACGGCACAATCAAATCACCACGACGCATCACACCTCCTCCGATAAGGAGTAGCTCCGGATCGTAAGCATGAATCAATGACGCAGCAGTCCGAGCCCAAACGCGGACGCAGTGTTCACGGACTCCCAAGGCGACACGATCTCCCTCATCAGCTGCCTGAAACAAATTCTGAAAGTTCAACTCCGAATCGGCGAGAGAACTCGATGCGAAATTCGGCCAGTCTCTGCATATTCTGGGTAGAGCCCAACCGGATGCCTCTGACTCGGCGCAGCCGATTCCGCCACAATTGCATGCGCTGCCATCGAAGCGAGCCGCTAGATGGCCGCCAAGGCATCCCGCCTGGAAATGCTTTCCAACAAGCAGGCGTCCATCGATCATGGCAACGCCACCGATTCCAGTGCCGAGCGTCATCATGACGATGTCATTGGAACTCGTTCCGCTTCCTGCATACCATTCACCCAGGAGAGCAAGACGGGCATCGTTTTCGACAGCGATCGGAAGCCCGAATTCTTTTAGAGCCCAGGCTCTGAGGTCGATCTCGGTTGCGTCGATGTACTTCAGATTGGTCGACGTCACTCGAACGTTCTTGCGGTCCACAAGGCCGCAGAAGCCCAGGGCTACTCCTTCCATCTGGCTCAGTTCGAACCCGGCATTCGCAACAAGCTTACGGAGTGTGTCTGATAGCTCCGGCAGAAGCTCCCGAAGTTTTCGATCACCGTGAGTTTGTATCAACTGCGATGAGTGAATGGTCCTGTCTTCGACGACAGCGCAGGTCGCGTGTGTGCCGCCCAAATCGATTGAAAGCGCCCTCATATGGACATCCTTACCTGCCGCACCTCGAAATCAAAAACTTTCTATATTCGGCACCCTGGACGGCTGCTTGGCGGAATCGCCTAATCTTTCCAATGCAATATAACAATCATATATGACTTACGTTTTATCTATAAACAAGCATAAAAATGACCTTATTGACAATAAACGAACAAATAAGCTATGTTGGCCAATCAGTCTAAGTTTCTGCTTTCCTTCCCCGGTCTATGAAGAAAAGGCAAGTCCTATTCCTCGGCTTCGGAAGGTCCTCAGCAGGGCACTATGCGATGTCTCTTGGAGGCGACAGTGGACTTTCAGAACAATGAGCAAGGCATTTTAGTTACAGTCACGGGAACTCGTCTGGACAGCAGGGGACTGATGCCTGGCGAAGCAACAAGCACTCACATTCAACGTTCATATTCAACACAAGCTAACTTCCGTGTGTGGTTCGGTAAGCTTCTCTTCCTTGTGTTCGTTTGCCTGAGTTCGGCAATGCTTCGGGGCCAGACAACGAACGGTTTGATCACTGGCGTGGTCACCGACTCGACGGGAGCGAATATCTCAGGGGCCGACGTTGACGTCGTCAACACCGGAACCGGCATGCATCGGATAACAAAGAGCAATGCAGGCGGAGAATACATTCTCCCTCAGCTCAGTCCAGGCAATTACAAACTGACTGTGACGATGGATGGATTTGCTACCGTCAACCGGGATAATATCCAACTCCAGGTTAATCAGAGCGTCACGCTGAACTTCCAACTCGCTGTGGGGCAAACCTCGCAAACCGTAGATGTCACGGATGCGCCTCCGCAACTCAACACCACCTCGGCTACGTTGAGCAACGTAGTGGGCCACGAAGACACGGTCAATCTTCCATTGAACGGGCGTTCCTTCACTCAGTTGACCCTGCTGACTCCGGGTGCCGCGCCAGTTCAGAACGGGCAACAGAGTTCGTTTACGGTCTCTTTGGGAGCAGGCGGCATCAGCCCGTCGGTCAACGGACAGCGCGGCGAGCAAAACAACTTCACCATGGACGGCATATTCAACAATGCCACCTATACGAATACCTGGGTGATTGCGCCTCCACCGGACGCGATCCAGGAGTTCAACGTGCAGTCCCACATCACGGACGCACAGTTTTCCGTCTCCTCGGGTGCAAACATCAATCTGGTGACACGTTCCGGGACGAACCAGTTTCATGGTGCACTTTGGGAGTTCCTGCGCAACGACATTCTCGATGCGCGAACCTTCCCGGAGATCGAGCGCCTACCCTATCGGCAGAATCAATACGGTGTTTACTTTGGCGGTCCTGTAACGATACCTCATGTTTATAGCGGCAAGGACAAGACCTTCTTCTCGTTTTATTGGGAGGGATTCAGGTCGGCGCAGACAAGATCGTATCTCGCGAGTACCCTCACGAACGGGATGAAACAGGGTGACTTCTCGGCGGTTCTCGGCGCGCAAGTTGGGACCGACAGTCTTGGCCGTCCTGAATATGCGAACCAGATCTACGATCCTTTTACGAGTCGCCCAGATCCGGCCCACCCTAGACAGTCTCTTCGTGATCCCTTCCCGGGGAATGTCATCCCGAAGGACAGGTTGAACTCTGCGAGTCTCCAGATCCTGCAGAGATATTACCCAGCTCCGAACCTGAATGTTCCCGATGGAACGTTGCCCAACTATCAGTTCTCTGGGGCAACGAATACAGACAGCGATATCTTTGGTTTCAGACTTGATCATCAGATCACTCCCAACGACTCTGTCTTCCTTCGCCTCAATCGCTCGAATCAGCATGTAATCAGCCCTCAGGATCTGCCGACGTATGTGCACACGTTGAGCAACTACACCCAACAGGGCGCTTTCGGTTATACGCATATCTTCGATCCGAAGACGATCCTGAATCTCCGTTACGGATACTCCTATGTTAACTTCGCGAGTAACGATGAACCCGCTGGTCAGGCGTTCACGGATTCGATCGGCTTCACGGAGGCTGCCCCGGAACATGCCGGCATTCAGCTCGGGCCGCAAGTCAACATCTCAAACGGATTTAGTGGCGTGGCTCAATTTGCCATTCCGCTGGGACCACAAGAGACGATGGACTATCACCTCGACCTTTCCAAGGTGGTCGGAAACCACACGCTCGGTTTTGGCGGTCTCTACTATCACCTTCGGAGCTATGACGATGGCTGGCTCGCGAATATGAGCTTCACACAGAATGCCACTGCACAAGGGGCGACAGCGGGTCCGACAGGTTATGGTCCTGCCAGCTTCCTCTTGGGCACGCCTGACAGCTACGCACCGTGGGTCGGGAATCTCGGCGCGGACCAGACGGTGAACTGGTATGGCGTCTACGCGCAGGATCAGTGGCAGCTCACAAAGAAGCTTGTCTTGACTGCTGGTATTCGTTGGGACTATGTCACTCCACCCAACTATCACAAGATCGTTTCAGGCCTGGATGTGCTGACCGGCCAGTTTATAGTTTCAGGTGCAGTGCCGCCGTACTATCCCACCGCGACAGGACCAAGCGGCTATTTCCATCCGCAGTACAACGGATGGGAGCCGCGCTTCGGTGCGGTTTACTCCGCGACAGACAAGACTGTCGTCCACGCAGCCTTCGCCATGCTGGATGATCACAACAACACCTTGGTTCAAGAAAATCAGAACCTTCGGTTGACTTGGCCCAGCGGCATCGCGGCAAACTTCACCAGTCTCGACCTTGGGGTCCCGACGATGTTTTTCGGCAACCTTCCAACCGCGGCGTCATTGCTCGAGAATGTGGCACCCTATGCAAGTTATGGTGCCAATCCAAACAACAAGATCCCTTACTCGATGCAGTACAACCTCGGTGTGCAGCAACAGCTAATGTCCAACCTCACGATGAAGCTGGACTATGTCGGGTCTGTGAGCAGGCATCAATACATCGTGCCGACGGTGAATACTGCCCTCTATCCGGGACCAGGTCCGATTTCAGATAGGCAGCCGTTTCCTGAGTACGGAGGTCCATTCTCTTACGCCTGGAACGCGGCACCCGCAAGCTATAACGCATTGCAGGCTCAACTACAGAAGACTCTGTCCAATGGCCTTTCCTTCCTGGCGTCGTACACTTGGTCCAAGTCTATGGACTGGCAGTCTGACCCTTATGTGAACCAGCAGCCAAACTTCTACAACCTGAAGGAAGATTGGGCAGTTTCCGATTACAACCGTGCCCACATGTTCGTCTTCAGCAGCTTATATCAGCTTCCTTTTGGACGGAATAAGGCCTTCCTGAACAATGCCGGCAAGCTGGTTCAGACATTGGCCGGTGACTGGAATGTCGGAGGAATCATTACGCTCAACTCTGGTGCTCCGTTCTTTGCGCAGGCAGGTGGTGATATCGCGAACACTGGTGGTCCGAGTCAGCGAGCACAGCGAACAGGAGCGGATCCGTACAGCGGTCCAGGGTTCCATCAGACACCAGCGACCTGGATCAACAAAACAGCCTTTGCAGTACCAGCGTTGTTCACCTATGGCAATGAGAAGCGAAATGACCTGGTCGGTCCTAGCTTCAAGAACGTCGACTTCAACGTTTCAAAGAACTTCCCATTGTTTGAAAGCGCACAACTTCAGTTCAGGGCGGAGATGTTCAACCTGTTCAACCACACCAACTACAGCACGCCGGATAGCGGCGTTCAGGACAACCAGTTTGGCCAGATCCTGAGTGCGGCAGGGTTCGGTCGACAAGTACAGTTCGCATTGAAGCTGGTATTTTAGGCAAAACATAAGAGGGAGCATTGCACCCGATCCTTCCTCTTCTACATTCCAGAGCCGTCTGTTTAATGCGCGACTCTGAGGGCACATAAATGAAACGTCGAGATCTCTTGAAAAGCATCACCATGGTTGCCGGTGGGGCTCTGCTGCCTCACGAATCGCTGACTCAGACAGCCAAAGAGTCAAACGCAAAGAGCCCATCCGTCGTCCCAATCCGCGGTTTGATTCAAAAGGATGGCAAGCTGGTTCAACCCATACAGATCAACATTGAAAAACCCGGCGATGCAATTACGGCTGTGACAAAACTCGATGGCATCGAAATCGATCGCATCACCGTTCCTGCAGGCGTAGGCTCATTCGAGATTTACGTAAAACCGGTCACATCGAATCAACGCTCAACGCTGATCGTCGACATGGCCGGCAAAGAGATTCGAGAAGAGATTGAATTGAAGCCAGTGCGGCAGATGCAGATCTACGTGCTCCCGCATTCGCATCACGACCTTGGATACACCGATCTGCAGGCGGACGTCGAAGCGAAGCAGATCCGCAACATTAAGCGGGGCATCGAGCTTGCGCGCAAGACAAACGACTATCCCGAGGGATCGCGATTTGTCTGGAACCTGGAGGTGCTTTGGGGAGCCGACCTCTATATGAAGCGCGGGTCTGAAAGTGACAGACAAGAACTCATCGATGCGGTCCAAAAGGGCTGGATAGGCATAAACGGTTCCTACGCAAATGAGCTTACGGGGCTCTGCCGCCCCGAGGAGCTGTTGCAGCTGTTCCAGTACTCCGGACAACTGGGAAAGACATGTGGAGTTAAAGTGGACTCGGCGATGATGAGTGATGTTCCAGGCTTCTCCTGGGGCACAGTCACTGCTATGTCGCAAGCGGGAATTCGTTATTTTTCTGCTGCTCCCAACTACTTCGACCGTATCGGCACATTCATGGTGTCGTGGCAGGATAAGCCCTTCTGGTGGGTCTCGCCTTCCGGCAAAGATAAGGTCCTGTTCTGGGTCCCATGGACCGGGTATGCGCTCTCTCACGTCATGAAACTTGGTTCGGACCTGGTCGCGAAGTACCAGGACCGCATGGACGATGTTCAGTATCCATATGACATCTCCTACATACGCTGGTCGGGACATGGCGACAATGCGGAGCCAGACCCTGAATTGAGTGATTGGATTCGTGACTGGAATCAGAAATACGAATGGCCACGCTTCTCGATTGCTTCGACCGGTACAGCCTTCACGGCCTTCGAGAAGCGTTATGGCAATCAACTTCCGCAGTATCGAGGTGATCTGACCCCTTACTGGGAAGACGGTGCCGGCTCCTCTGCCTTGGAAACGAGGATGAGCCGTAATGCGGCAGATCGGATCATCCAGGCCGGGGCTTTACAAGCCATTACGAACAAAGCGGGCGACGACTCTGCAGAGTATTCCGAAGCGTGGCGCGATATCTTGCTTTACTCCGAGCACACCTGGGGAGCATGGAACAGTGTCTCTGATTCAGAGAACCCCTTCGTCAAGAAACAGTGGGACGTGAAGCGCGCCTTCGCTGTGGATGCCGAACGTCTCTCCCAGAAGCTGATTGATCAGTCTGTCGGTCAAGCGAGCGAAACTGCACATAGCAGTCAGGTCGAGATATTCAATAGCTCTTCCTGGGTCCGCAGTGAGGTGGTTTATATTTCCAAACAACTATCGCAACCCGGAGATCACGTTACAGGTCACGATGGCAAGCCCCTACCGTCACAGAGGCTCGCATCCGGCGAGTTAGCCGTGCTTGTGTCGCAGGTGCCCGCTTTCTCGGCTTCGCGATATACCCTTTCAAAACAAGTTGCGCATCATCCTTCTACGCCGGTGTCTATCAAGAACAACGTTCTTGATAATGGTATCGTTCAGGCCAAGATAGATCCGTCTACCGGCGACCTCATCGAGCTGCGCCTTCGATCGATTGCCCACAATCTAGTAAAGACCGATGGAGCGTATCGAGCGAACCAATTCCTGTTTCTTGCCGGCCGGGAGATGGACCATATTCAATCTAGCGGCGCTGCGAAGGTCACAGTAGAGGAGAACGGCCCACTCGTGGTCTCTATCCTTGTCGAATCCTCCGCTCCGGCTTGCAAAAGCCTCAGCCGACGTATTCGACTGGTAGCGGGAACCGACTACCTCGAGTTGGCAAATACGATCGACAAGCTCCCTGCCGCGCTGAACCCGCATCCTGGTTCGGGCGGGCCTGGCGACGAGTTCGCGCAACGTGGTTCAAAAGAGAGTATCCAATTCGCATACCCTTTGGCAGTACCTGGCGGCAAGATGCGACTGGATATCCCTCTCGGCAACATGCAGCCAGAGACCGACCAGCTTCCCGGATCGTGCAAGAACTGGCTTCCAGTTGGACGCTGGATAGATGTCTCGAACGATGAAGTCGGTGTCACCTGCGTTACCCAAGATGCCCCGCTTATTGAAGTCGGGGAGATTAGCGCAACGATGCTTGGTTCGCAACGTGACCCGAACATATGGAGGAAACGCATTGAGCCGACCCAGACGTTCTTCTCTTGGGTGATGAACAATCATTGGGGAACGAACTACCGGGCGTACCAGGAGGGGCCGGTGACGTTTCGCTACGCACTTCGGCCACATTCACGTTATGACGCCGCGGCGGCCAGCAGGCTTGCCATTGGTCTATCTGAGCCTCTCAAGCCGCAGGCATTAGCTTCTTCAGCAAGGCAGGTCGAATCTTGCTTGGTGATCGAGCCTGCCGATGTGCTTGCCCTCACCTTCAAGGCAAGCGAAGATCGGAAAGCTTGGATCGTGCGGTTATTTGGAGCTTCGGGGGAGACAAGAACCGTGGGCCTGAAATGGTTGCGCCAAGGGGAGGCCAAATTCTGGCGGAGTAATCTCGCTGAGGAAAAGTTGGAGTCTGTAGGAAACGATTTCGAGGTCGCCGGGTGGGATCTTGTGACGATCCGCGTCGAAGGCTCGGGATCACCCTAGACCGCACAAAATGAGTCTCTAAGATAAGTCCCGACAAATGCGCTCGTCGCCAGGATCAATTCTGGATTTGTGCAAAATCGCCAATGCATTCATTCACCAAAGATTGGTTAACAGAAGACGACTTTTGGTATCAGCGAGTGTTATCGGTGGATGAGTTCATCGAGAGGGCATGGGAGCGAGGCTGGCTCTCAAAGAAATCGAGTTAATAGCAGTCGACTCCACGCCCATCCCGTAGGAGAGGACCGTGTACATGAACGCTTCCGCTTTGTTGTCTGTGGTTTCGAGTATTTCGCACGATCGGATCAACACTTGTCTTTTGCGCTGCTGCTCGTGCAACAACACGCACGCACAACATCCCAGGACATCCTGCATCGCAGGCACCTATCGACGGTGCGTATGTTGCGTTTGCGTTAGACAGCGTTTAGCGTGCTGCAGCTAAGAAGAAATGAGCCATTACTGAGGGCAGGCAGCGCCTGTGTTCGCCCATGCTTCAACCAGTGCTTTGGCTTGCTTCTGTGTGCCAGGAGCAGGCGTTCTGCCATAACCCGGATGCCATGCCCAGCCGACAAGCGTATCGTCGCCGATGTGCTCGATCAGGTCTTTCACAGAGCGATTGCCGTTACGTTTGGGATCTTTGATCTGCTCGCAGATCTGCGGGATGGTCTTGCCCTCCCACGCCATCTCAATCGGCGCAAGTTGCCACTTCGGATGCCCTGGAATGCGGCCCTGTTCGAAGGCCGCATTCCCATGGCAGGTATTGCAACGCATCGTCTCTGTCCCGTGCCCATCAGGTCCACGTGAGACAGGAGGCTGATGAAGGCGCTTTGAATCGCCCTGATGTGGAACGTCACCAGAAGGATGGCAGTTGATGCATCGTTGATGGGTAAGCACCTTGCCGAGTTCCGCGAAGTATGCGGCGGAGCGCTTCTGCGGGTCTTTGATGGAAGCGAAGCTCTCCGGCGATGCAAGCGTATTTGCAGCAGTGGTCTTTGCAGGTTCACCTGCGGCAGCGCCTGCTTTGACGATGAGAATGAGGGCCACTGCAATGGCACCGGGCAAAATCCGAAGCTGGTTCTTCATCGGCCACCATCTTTCAGATAGCGCTTCGGCTCGGCAAGGATCGCAGCCTTCACCGCTTCGTTGTACTTCACATATCCGGTGCAGCGGCAGATGTGGCCATCCAGAGCCTCTCCGATGGTGGTCTCCAGATCTTCGCGTGCGACTGGTTTTTTCTCCAACCGCTCAAGCAGAACCTGCCCCTCATTGAGGAAGCCGGGAGTGCAGTATCCACACTGAAATGCGAAATGCTCAATGAAGCTCTTCTGCAGGATGGTGAGTTCACCGTTTTTCGCGTGACCTTCGATGGTGCGGATCTTCTTGCCATTGAAGCTGGCTGCCGGAACGATGCACGTCGGATTGGTATGGCTTGTGCCATCGGGATTATCGACAATGACCGCACAGCTAAGGCACTGAGCGGCACCGCAACCGAACTTGGTACCGGTCATGCCAAGATACTCGCGCAGAAAGTCGTTCATCGTCAGATCGTCGCGCACATCCATCGGCCCGTAAGCGCGGCCATTGATGGTCAGGTTGAGTGTTGTCATGCGATGGCTTCCTTGATCATTTGTTGGGTGACCGGCAGCGACTGGAAACGGTGGCCGATGGCATCGTAGATCGCGCTGAGAAGTGCGGGGACGACAGGAATCATCACAACCTCTGCCATGCCCTTCGGCGGTTCGGTTGGGCTTACCGGTGGCAACATCTCAATCTCGAGATCATGCAGGGGTAGATCCGACCCACGAGCGACCAGATACTGACCGAGATTCCACTGGCCATTGCCCGGGCCATCTTCGAAAGGCGGAAGCGTTTCCAACAGCGCATAGCCGACGCCCATAGCGAAGCCGCCCTGCGACTGCCCGACGACGACATCAGGTACAAGCGCTTTGCCACATTCGACCACGCTGTAGGCCTTGGCGATGCGCAGCTTACCGGTTGCCTTCTCGATCTCGATGCGAACCGCTGTGCCACAAATTGAGGCAAAGGCAACACCAATGCGGTTGAAGTCAGTCGGTGGGAATGAAACTGAGGTCCTGTCCAGAGGGGTGAAGTTCTCTCCGCCATAGCGGACGGCAAGCGCGTCGATATCAGCCGACCAAGACTGACCTGCGATGGAGAAGGTCGCCTGCGACCATGACCACCGGGAAAAGGCATGCGCGGTCGCGCCGGTAACAAGCTTCAAAGCATGTGCCTTTGCGGCGATCTTCTTTAGAGGAAGAGGATCGACCCCGGTCATGACCAGCGTATCGCCTTGCCAGTATGCATTCTCGGACTGCTTTGCCCTTGGATCTGATGGTGAGATACCCCAGATGGAGAGTGCCGCAGGCCACAGCCCAAAGCGGAAAATAACGCGCGCAGCTTCTGCTGCAGCCTGGGTTCCGACATGGGCCCCGACGGATCCACTTGAGGGCGAGCTGATCTCAGGTACCCAGCGTGGGTTCTTCGCGCCTTCGTCCTGCGCGACCTGGGTCATGGTGAAGGGGTCGCCTGTCTTCACAAGTGCAAGAGCATCGAAGGCATCTACCTGCGCGACCGTAACTTCCTCTGCGACTCCGCCAATGTAATGTGAAACACGGTTTGCCAAGGCCGTCCCGATGCCGTTGCCCATCTCCACCGAATCGCTATGAATCGTAATGCGGCCCTCTGGATCGATCTCTGCTCGACCGAGCGAACAGTCGGCACCAGAGCCATAGTCTTTGGAGGCGATAGCAACACCTGTGCCGACAAGAAAACCAGCCTTCGCACGTGCTTTCTCATCCGCACGATTTGCCCATATAGGATGAGCCTCCAGCTTGTCCAGAATCTCTGGCGTGCGCACCGAGACGGAATAAGCGTGGCCAGTCATAATCTTCCCGCCGAGCGGTAATGCATTGCGACGGCGAAACTCGATCTGGTCCATCGGAAGTGTAGTGCAGATTTCATCGACCAGGGTCTCAAGTGCCGTCATCGTCTGCAGCGTGCCGTAACCACGCATGGAACCAGCGGTGACGCCACGGGTGTGTTCGGCAACCGTAGTCACATCGACTTTGGGAGCTTCATAGATGCCAAGCGCCGCAGTCGCTCCGACCGTCGCAACGCTGGGCGAATAGTTCATCAGGCCGCCGCCATCGAGAACGTGATCTGCAGCGAATGCGGTGATCTTTCCGGTTGCGCGATCCACGCCGATCTGCGAACGCATCTTGAAGGCGTGACGCTTTATGCCGCCCTGGAACTGCTGGAAACGATCATGCGCAAGACGTACCGGATGCCCGGGGAAGAATATTCCCGCCAGAGCAACATACAGCGGAAACGGTGTATGGTCGCGACCGCCAAAGCCGCCGCCGATGTATGCGAATTGAGCATCGATGATCTTCGGTTTGAATGCAGGGATTGCTTCGCTGAGAAGATGCGCGAGCGACTCGGTCGTCTCAAACGGGCTCTGCACACCAAGGACAGCTTCGAGCTTCTTTGAGGATGGGTCGTACCATGCGAGTCCGCACTCTGGCTCGAGAAACATCGGATCGATCGACTGCGTTTCGAACTGGCGATCGAGCATGAGAACCGCGGGGTCTTTACTGGCGAGCTTTGCGCGAATCTCTTCCCCATAGGTCGCGCCCTTTACGTATTCGCCACCTTTGGCGACGGGTAGCGGCTTCCAGATGGGGCGGCCTGAGGCTTCGAGAAAGCCTGGGCTGATCCAACCCGCCTGCATCGGCGAGTAGACATCCTGATCTTCAGGCGTGGCTCCTGCAACGCGCGTAAAACGGAAGGCACCATAGTTAGGAAGTTTTGCCGGGCCGGTCTCTTTGCCGAACTTCAGAAAGTTGCCATCGCGCACAGCAAGCCGTGCCTGATCGTAGTCGTCGAATTTCTCGAAGATCAGCATGGCAACCGGCTGCCCGAGATAGATCGGCGTCGTGCCTACGGGACAGAAGAGATCGCCCGCAAAAAACTCCGGCACACGAATGCTGACGCGCTTCATGTCCTCTACCGTCACCACGACAGAAGGCTTCGCGATCTTGCTCAAGCGTTCAAGATCCAGGCCAGCATAGATATGAGTTGCATTGGCAGCACGAACGAGCAACGCGTGCGAGGTTTGCTGGGGCCAGCTCGGAAAATCGGTCGCACGGAAGTCCGAAACATACAGCTTGGCTCCGGTGGTCTTCGCAATGCCGTCCACACGACCGGTCTTCACCTTCTTCGCGCCGCAACCCGGAAGAGTCTCATGCGGAAGGAAGCCCGGAATCTCAGCCATGCCAATCCGCGAGACTCCGAGCGAGATGCCGCTCGCAACCGCCCATTGCACAAACTCTCTACGAGTTGGCTTCATACGATTCCTTCTCAACTTGATCGTTCAGGTGTTATTCGCCGGCTAGAACAACAGCCTTCGAGCCAGCCACAGAGAATCCTTCGCCCAGCGGAATCGCCTTCAGCGTTGTCGCCTTTTCATTCGCGCGCTCGAAGTCGAACTTCAAGACGCGACTTCCCTGCGCAGTGCTTCCACTTACAAGCAGGTTGGCTCCGGTAGTTGTGCTTGTGGTTGCGATCTGGGCTCCACCTACAAATGGATTGAAGCTGGCGATTTCGCGGAAGGTCGCTCGGTGCGAATGCTCCGAGGGGTTATGCAGATACATCTCCGGGCCACCATCAAGACGCGAACCGCTAGAGAACACTTTTACTGTTCCCTTGTCCGCAAGCTGGCTGACGACGATGCGTTTCGCTCCACCGAGTGAGCCAGCAAGCCAGCCAATACCCAGTGAGACACCGCCCTTGTAGTCCTTGCCAAAGGGCGTGAACGTTGCGGACAGAGTGGGCTGGTCAGCGGCTTCCATCTGCATGCCAGCGTGAGCACCTCCGGCAATCGGCTTGAGCAGCGGGAAGACATAGACTTTTACTTCTGCAGCACTGCCTTCACCAGATGCAGTAACAATGCTGTTTCGTCCGGTTGCAAAGTCAACCATGCCGGCAGCAAGGCTTACGCCTGACTTGTTTTCACCGTATGGCTTGAAGCTGGAGAAAACTGTCGGCGCTGTACCGATTGCAGCAGGATAGTTCGTGCTGAAGACCTTGATCTCACCCGGCATCCCCGGGCCCGAACCGACGATGATGTTGTCCGAGGTGCTGCCGTCAATCGAAGAGGTCGCAACATTAACTCCGCCCATGAACTTTGGAGAGAACGCCTGGAAACGGGCTAGTTCCGTACCGAACGGACCCCTGCGCAGATTGCCACCCGCATACGCAACGACCTGAGGTGCCTGACCCTTGCCCGCACCCGCCACCAGGTCGAGCACACCATCGCCGTCGACGTCACCCATGGCGACCGAAACGACGCCGGAATATCCGGCGAACGGGATGATCGTAGAAATCTGCTTATCATCCTTTGCGTCGAAGATACGAACCTCAGTCGGCGTGCTGCCCGAACCCTGCACTACTACTGCATAGCTCGAAATAGTCGGGATGACATTCACGAGCGCCATCAGGCCGTTGTCTTCATGGTTGAGACGATGGCAGTGCATGACGAAGAGACCCGCGTAGTCATCAAATCGCGTACGGAAAGTGAGGGTACCGGCTGCAATCAGGCTCTCCTCTGGCCCCAGCTTAGGAGCGGGCACATTCACGTTGTCCAATCCATAGTGCTGTGGTCCAGTCTTTATGCCCCTGACCGGGTCGGAGTAATCCACCACTTCGAAGTCGTTCACATGGATGTGGATCGGATGCTCGTCGTTGTTGTGGTTCACGAACTTCCACTCTTCCACCGAGCCAAGACGAGGCTGAATGAGCGGCATATTGGGGAATGCTGCGCCGTCGAAGATGTAGGTGTACGACTTTGGATCGGCGGTCGTCGCCAAGGTGTCAGAGAATCCGCCGGTGATGAGAATCTCGCGCTTGAAGTCGGGCTTTACATCGGCAAGCTCAACAAACGAGTTGTAGCCCTCGAGCTTCTGTCCAGCAACAAACGCCGTGGTCTCGCCCTTGCCCACGGAAGGAATAGCCTTCACCAGCATCTGCGTTGGGAACACGAAGAACCCGTCTGCATAGCTGATGAACGATGGATCTACGGTCAGTTTTCCAAGCACGCCCGGAGGATTCTCAGTTCCGTTCGCGGTGTAAAGCACACCCAGAACGGTAAGCGCCTTTGTACTCCCGCCGCTTTGCGCCGGCATCTCTAAGATAAGGTCGCCCTTCTCGGGCATAGTGACGGCAATGGCGGCGCGACTCGCTGGAGAGAGCACCAGGCGGATGCCATTCTCTGTGATCGGATACTGCACCTCTGTGAACGGATTACCATCCATTCCCACAAGAGCAATCTTGGGATGCTTTCCAGTAGCAGTTTCGGTCAACTGGAGATTCATGTAAGCGAAGTCGCTGACATTGGCCAGCACCCAGATTTCCGTCTGGCCCGCCTTCGTCTTAATGGTTGGCTCGAACTGTCCGTTGACCGTGAACTGGATATCGCGCTGGCTATCCGGCAGCGATGGGTTCGCCTTGATCACCTTCCCGGACTTCGCATCGGGTGTGAAGGTCTGCAGGTTACTGGGAATGATCTGCATCAGACCGCGAGTGTTGTTGATCGACAAAGGACCGGCATACCAGATGGTGAAGAATTCCGTCCCTGGCTTCATCTTGGTGAAGTTGGTAGGAGCCAGCAGCGGACGGTATGTACCCGTCTCAAGTTCCCCTTCTTTCGGAGGGATTGCGCTGCTGACGAACTGAGGCCAGTTCGCATTATTCAGCACCGCTGAACCGCCGGCACGGTTATAGACCGCGTTGTACTGAAGCATCATGTTCCGGATGGGAATCTTCTTGTCTGTCACCAGCGGAAATCCGCCATCTGTACGACCGATAGAAAGTAATCCCGCGAGTCCCATATAGGTCTGCGCAGCGGTCAGCGTATGCAGGTGCGAGTGATACCAATAGGCACCCTGCGGCATGTTCTTCGGAATCTCATAGGTATAGGTATTCGACATACCCGCAGGGATATGCAGCATGACATTGTCTGCATTGCCCTTCGGGCTCACGTGAATGCCGTGAACATGCAGGTTCAATGGTGACGACTTCAACTGGGCCGGATAGATCGGCACTGTCTTGCCGGCCTCGGTGTACTGGGGGCTGTAATAGTCGTCAATGGTGAGATCGCTGAGGCCATTGTCCATATGGACAATCAGTGTCTCGCCGGGGAAGACCTTCAACGTGGGCGCCGGGTACGTTCCCTTTCCGCCAGTCTTGCCATCGGATGCCGTGCCTTTGATGAGTTCGTAGTCAAAGAGCAGGAAGTTCTCAACCGGCTTGGCCACCGTATCCAGGGACGCAGTCCCCTGGCGAGCGGTCAAGTGGACTTCAAGAAGACCATCCTTGCTGGCAAGAGTTATAGGCTCGCGAAACTCGGGCGACACGCGTCGAGTTGCTGCAACTTGAGCTTTTACTTGAATGGGCAGGCTTGCCAGCATGAAAAAAACGGTAGCTATCGAAAAGCCACAAAATAATCGCGAATACGCGCGCATGGGGTAGCGCATGGGCCCTCCGGAGGCAGAAAAAGACTTCAGATACGACAGATCGGGAACGCCTTCATCCTAGAAGCGTTCAGCGGAAAGTACTAGTTTTTATTTGTGTTTCAGCCAGGTGCGGGAATCGACCAGGTCTTGTATGGCACGGATTTTCGTATCTCCGCCGAGACCTGTCTGTAAACGCGAAACAACGGATCTTGGAGAGCGCCGAGTTGAGTGATTTGGAAAAGGATGGCATTCTCGGCACCAATGCGACGCACCTTTTTCCGCGCCTGGATTCCTTCATTCGCAAAATGTGATCTATAACGAAGGTAAAAAATGCAACCTAAAATCCTCAAGGAGACGGAGACCTACGGGATGTGGCTAGAACCTAGTTTACTAGCTATTTTTTCGGTATTTTGGCCCGCGACTATCGCTTCTTCGTAGTTCCCAAACGCTCGAGGTGTAATGGGGTTTTCGGCAAAAGGCTGCCAGGAAAGGTTCGCACACAGTGCGAACCTGATCCACAATTGTGGCGCGCCCTTGCGCTCGCATCACTTCGACCCACAAAGCCAAAAGAGACAGCTAACACAAACATTCTTCGATGGTCGATGCAGTACGTGATGCGATGAATGTTCTGTTTATAATTTCCTGAAAAAATTTAAAATAAAAATTAACTCTTGACAACGAAAACTAATAGCCATTATCACTGTTTGCGCTTTCGAAAGCTGTCAATGGAGTTTTTTCATGCCAATAAAGATCATCCTTCGGTCTGTGGTTGCACTTCTCTTTGTATACACATCAGGTTTGGCGGCAGTTGCACAGGTTAGCACTGCTAGTGTCACCGGTACTGTTTCGGATCCCAGCGGAGCTACGATTGTCGGCGCCGAACTGACATTGCGAAACTTAGCCACGGGCATTGAAAGAAAGACGATGACGAATGGAGCGGGCACTTATAATTTTGATTTCATTCCTATTGGCAACTACAGTCTGAACGTAGCCCACCTTGGCTTTCAGACTCAGAAGCAACCAGCCGTGTCATTATCGGCCGCAGACCAGCAGCGAATCGACTTCACCCTTCCGGTGGCGAGCGACAATACAGTCGTCGAGGTCAGATCGGACAATCTTAGTCTGGACACGATTACGCCGCAACAGACAGTCTCCATCGATCAAGTTGCGATCAATCAGTTACCGGTTGCTCGACAAGACTGGACCAGCGTTCTGCAACTGGGGCCAGGACTTTCCACGGAGGGAGGGGGTCCTTCTCCTGCAGGCACATCACTAACAATCAACGGGCTTCCGCCTGCCGGCTTCAACTTGACAGTCGATGGCACCAATGCGACTTCAGACCCCGAAACACCCGCCTTTGGGTTCTATCAGGGGCCAAACATCATCAATACGATCAACAACGACGCCATTGCTGAAGTCAGCATCGTAAAAGGAATTGCTGGTGCTCAAATTGGGGGAACGATGTCGGGTAATGTCAATATCATTACCAAGTCGGGCGCCAATCAGTTTCACGGTAGCCTATACGAGATCAACGACGTTTCGGCATTCGACGCGCGCAATCAGTTTGTCACCAAGAAACCGAGATCCACGTTCAATGAGTTCGGCGGATCGATCGGCGGACCTATTTTTTACCGGAACAAACTGTTCTTCTTTGGAAGCTACGAGGGCGCTCGCCTCTCAGCATTCCAGGCGATCTCATCCACGGTACCGAGTCCATACTTCAAAAGCATTACTCCCAGCGTTTTCAGTCCGATTATCAATGCCTTTCCAACCATCACTCAGCCATCGGATCCCACAGCTCTTACGGGACAGTATTTCGGCACGGGTTCGCTTCGGCAGACGGACGGCAATGGAGCGGTTCGCATCGACTATAACCCAAATGAGAACAATCTAATTTACGTTCGTTATATTCGGTCACGTCCTTTCAAGCTTTCGCCGAATGCGATAGCTATCAACTCGCGCAGCACAACTGGTCATACCGACGCGTTCAATGTGGGATACACGCATGCGGGGAATGGCTGGACCGCTCTTACCCGCTATGGCTACAACCGTATTCGTTTGCAGCGCCTTGATCTTGGCTTCGGAAACGATCTGGAACAGATCACAGTAGTGGGCATTGACTCGAATGGTGCAGAGCAGTTCGTGAAGTCAGGACTCTTCAATACCGGTGAGCAGCAGCTTGCGAAGACAATTAGGAATCACTCATTTACGACGGGAGTGATCGTGCAGCGCCAGGATGCCGGACGAAACGACTACAACACAGCAACGCTTGGCTATGGTTCGATGAACGACTTCGTTGCTAACAGTCCGAACCAGGTTCAAATTACGTTCGATCTGAGTCCGTTCAATCTGTATTTCTACCAGTACGGAGGATTCCTTGAAGATGACTGGAAGGTAACTCCAAACCTCACGCTGAATCTTGGGCTTCGTTACGATTACTTCACAGTGCCGAAGGAAGATAATGGGCGCATCTTCAACCGAGGCATCGATCCCGCAGCGCCTGCGCTCGGCCCAGGTTATGGAAGCTATCGCCCTGCCGACTCGATGTATAACGGCGATTTCAATAATGTGCAGCCACGCGCTGGATTTGTCTGGTCGGTTGGCCCTAACCAGAGTACCGTCATTCGCGGAGGTACGGGAACCTTCGTCAGCCCGCATCCGATCTTTGGCGGTCCTATCGATTTGGTACAGAACTCGGCGAGTCAACCATTTCGAATTACGCTGACAGGCGCACAGGCATCGCAGTCGGGCCTGAAGTATCCGCTTCCGCGGTCAACGTACAACCAGGCGCTCGCAAATCTTCAGTCCTCGGGAGTGATCTCGACCAACGTCGTAAACACCTCGATCAATGGGAATTTCCCGAATCCATACAGCATTCAGTGGATGCTTGGCATGGAACAGGCTCTGCCTTTTTCACATCGCATTGAAGTCGATTACATCGGCAATCGAGCATTAAAGCTGAACATGACAGAGACAATGAACCTGCCCGATCGAGTGACGGGAGTCCTTCCACGTGCGACCTACCCGCAGTTTCGGTACTACTACGCTGGTGATGCAAGCAACTATCACGGCTTGCAGGTTCAGCTTATAAAAGCACCATGGAAAGGCCTGAGCTATGGGGCGTCGTATGCATGGTCGAAAGTCCTATCTTTCGCCGATGCTAACCTGTTGCTGCAAACCCCTCCGCAGGACAATGACAAAATTCGTGCAGATTATGGTCCACCGTCTTTCGATGTCCGTCATCGGTTCACCGGCAACTTCCTCTGGACCCCGCCGATCACGCGATGGACGAACCTGAACTCACGTGGCGCTAAGATTCTGCTTGATGGATGGCAGGTATCGGGCATCTTCAAGGCTCGTACGGGAATGCCCTACAACATCCTGAACGGAAATTCGTCATATCCGAGCGACCGTCCCGATTTCGTTGCTGGTGTGAGTCAGTATCTTCCTAACTCTTCGACGACGCGGCAGTATTTGAATCCTGCCGCCTTCGCAGCGGTTCCGATCTCAGCAGCAAGCAAAGCCCAAATACGAGGAGGAACGCTGGGCAGGTACGCGATCCGTGCACCTGGCTCGATCGTTCTCGATGCAACGATTGGAAAGACTTTCTACACTACGGAATCGGTTAACTTCCAGTTGAAGGCTGACGCGTTCAATGCTCTCAACCATACGAACTACAGCGGCCTGGTAACCAATGTAGCTTCAGGAAGCTTCGGACAGCTAACCTCAGCGACCGCACGAACCGTGCA
>Ga0193742_1000564_pt1 | contig 24347 bp, 20 predicted proteins | sample L2c1metaG_FD_165511 | JGI IMG/M metagenome (GOLD analysis project Ga0193742, IMG submission 165511) | Soil microbial communities from a riparian zone of the East river system, Colorado, United States - L2c1 | ecosystem: Environmental > Terrestrial > Soil > Riparian zone | place: USA: East River... | reverse complement strand
GGAAGCTCTGCACAGGCGCGTGATTTGATGGTGGCGGTGAACAAGCTGTGTTGTTGGGTGGCTTCGGTGAGGTGATGAGGTGTGGGGATACGATTTGAAGTGTCGAGCGAGCCGTTTTTCGGCCTGTGGACACACTACGCCCCGTGCGGGGCCAATCGTTTGCGGTGCAGGTAGAGGTTGACCAGGGCGAAGTTGGCGCAGAGCCGGTTATGGTTCTTTTTGATGCCGCGGTATGTCACCTTCTCGAAGCCGAAGATGCGTTTCAGGATGCGGAAAGCATGTTCTACTTTGGCTCTGACCCGCGACTTAGTCGTGTTCTTCCTTTTCGCGACTTCGTCGACATAGTCTTTGTACTTGGTTCTGCGACAGGTCATGTCCTGAGCCCGCGGCGCAGCCTCGCGGATCGCCTTCGTCTGGCCTTGATATCCGCCGTCGCCCCACACCTTGCGTTCTTGGCCGTGCAGCAGGTCGGGCAGCATGTGCTTGTCCGCCACCGACGCCGCGGACGTGCAGACCGAATGCACCACGCCCTCCTTGCTGTCCACCCCGATGTGCGCCTTCAGGCCGAAGCACCACTGTCGGCCTTTGCGGGTCTGATGCATCTCCGGGTCGCGCTTGCCGCTCTGGTTCTTGGTCGACGAAGCGGCATGGATAATCGTCGCATCGACGATCGTACCAGTCGCAATATGGATGCCCTTACGGTCCAGATGATGGTTCACCGCATCCAGCATCTGCCCGCCCAGTTCGTGCCTCTCCAGCAGGTGACGGAAGCGGCAGATCGTCGTCTCGTCCGGTGCCGGCGCAACCCCCAGATCCACGCCAACAAACCGCCGCAGCACCGCCGATTCATACAACGCCTCTTCCACTCCAGGGTCAGATAGATTGAACCACTGCTGCACGAAGTACACCCGCAGCATGATCGCCAAACCTACAGGGCGACGCCCACTGCCAGCCTTTGGATAATGCGGCTCCACCAGAGCTTCTAACTCGGCCCAGGGAACAACCTGATTCATCTCATCGAGAAACAACTCCCGCCGAGACTTCCGACCGTACTTCTCAAAGCTCCCCTGAGACGCCAAACTCTGTTGCCGCATCGCAATCTGCCCCCACCTACAAATTTATCCAATCAGAGCATGGGTAGAAAACTTGTGCAGAACTTTCCTAGGTGTCGTTTTTCCTTTACTAGTAGAAGAACGCCCTTCTGCTGACCCTTATTCCCTTTAACTAGTAGAAATCCTGATCCGTAACTAGTAGAAAAGGGCTCAAACTAGTGGAACCCCGCGCGTCGATCAGGTCTGCTCTCCAGCACGCAGTCCGCGCCCAAAGTCCTTACGGTCGACCAGTTTCTCTATAGCAGCGATTCGTGTAGAGCCTGTTACCCAACCGACGTTGGAAGCAGCTTTGGCATCCAGCATAGCGACTTTGCTGCCCCTGTAAATTGCAGGTCCGATTGTTCTACAAGTAAAGGAATATTTCTACTTGTTACGGCATATTTCTACTAGTTACGGGAACATGCAAGAGCTTTGAAATCAATAAGAGCATTCTACGAGTAAAGGAAAAACGACAAGAATGGATCGAATATCTGTTCGAGCGCGTGTTCTGGAACGCCGCTTCCTTCGTCTGTCGTAGTAATTGCCAGAGCCTGAGAATCAGAATTAGAGATGTCTGCAATATTGACCTCAACAACCCCGCCAGCCGGAGTATGTTTCACGGAATTTCTCACAATGTTCTCAACACAACTATGCAAAAGCCCTGTGTCGGCCGAGACATAGCGTTCAAATACGCCTGTCTGAACAACGGTCTTGCTCGCCGTGACTCCCTCAAACGACGCGTCTTTGATGATCTGTTGCACCAGTCGGCCAATGTGTACAGGCTCTCGCCGGGTAAGCTTGTCTGAAGCATCGATCCGTGCAAGCGTCAGCAGATCAGAGATCATCTTTTCTAATGCTTTGATGTCCGACTGCATGCGCGCTGCCGCAGCCAGGTCGCCTCGCTGCACCAATTCGGCCGAAACCGTAAGTCGCGCCAGAGGCGATCGCAATTCGTGAGAAATATCCCTCAGCAAAAGTTTCTGCTGATCCAGCAGCATGCGTCAACAAGTGCGTACCAGACAGCCTAGACCCGACTACCGAGCCACTCTTCAATCGACTTTTCAACCGCACTCAGGTTTGGCTTCGATTAAGCAATCCATGCGACAAAGCCATCCGGCCTCACCAGGGCCGCAGTGAGTTCCTTGCCGTCTTTCGCTTTAGGGAGACACACTTCAATCGGTCTTTCCGTCTAAAGCAGTGGCAAAGATGGGATGGGCATGAGTCGAATCGGACCTGACTCCCTCATCCAATGGGGGATACATGTGCCAGCAAGGGGAAAAGATCGAATGGCCTGACCGAGTGCCATTAGCCAACAGAAATAACATGACGATAGGCCCATATGAAGTAGATGGCACATGCTGGCAAAAGAAAAAGGGCTGGAATATGAATCACTGTAGAAAAGGCGGTGACTAGAATTAACGGTATCCAGGGTGCGCTGGATCGCCACGCGAGAATTCTAGACTTTGTTTCCAACTCCACCAAGCAGAAGAATGTGACAACGAAGCTGACCAATCCCAGACAAATGCAAGCCGAATGCGCACGCCAACTAGGAAGTCCCGGAACTTGATATCCGCCAGGTCCCTTCAAGGCTATGTAAAGGACCTCACCGCCAGATAACCCTCCCAATCCTCCAATAACGCCCGCGACCTGCAAGGTGGATGAGCCTGAGGTCGTGTCAGATTTCCGCCGCCTTTTATTCTTCTTCATCGGCCACGCCGTCACTCGTATTTATTGTAGCGTGCGGTTTTCATAGAATTGGCCGGGGTAAAGGGACTTGCATGCGACTTCTGTACTGGTCGCCGGTAGCTATCTCGTACCACGCGAGCCATTGATAAGGGCAAACGCAGGCAGCAACCGTGTTTCTATCTCAATGTACTTGAGATAGGGCCAGAACTATCTGATCGCTACACGGAAGGGGACAGTTCGTCGGGAGCGCAGTGGTCCTGCCGATGAATCGCTCAGTTGGCGATTGTCCGACAGTGAGGATTCCTTTTGAGATGTCCTTGCCGACCAATCGCAAATAGCGGATCTGGCGCTCGCCTTGGGGAACCAACGCAGGTGCCAGAAATGTGTCCCTTGGTAGCGATGACCTACGAGTCCGCACTGCAAACGAATAATTTCGCGCGAGAAAGTTTTTCTGATGGCCGCTCCGGACTTTCGACCCTCTGAGTGACCGCTTCGAGAAGTCTCATTTCCGCTACGGTTGTTGTCGCGTGAATCAATGCATAGCGACGTGATTTAGAAACCATGTGACAGTAGCGCAAAGGAATATATTCCGAGCGTGCCTGACCGAGCATGAGATGGCATTAACTTATCTTCCATAATAGATTTTGCCTTTGCAGAATTTGTTGAAGTCAATCATACTAAAAGCTACCTGGTTGGAGTCCCTACGGACATACTGATCTGCGATGAGTGGCTTTTGATCTATGCGGATAATATCTCCAGATCGTCGTGCATCCGCTGTCACGGTGTTCGCAATTCTGTTTTTGGCGTTCACCGTCTTCGGTTGGGGGATTGGATACAAACTTTCGCTCTACGATCCGCCTGGTAGTCCGTCGACCATAATTCCTGCGGCGAAACTTCTCTCACAGAGAGAACGACCGGAGACCGCAAAGGTCGCAGCCCAACTTCCTCCCGCTAGTCCGGTTCACGAGCCTACAAAGTATTACCCAGCGATCGTCATTGTCGCTCTCATATTTAGTCTACGACTGCTCATATCCACCCGGATACGAGTGACGACTGAGCATGATTCGATCGCGCAGCGATCCGCTCATTCGAGTTTTTTCTCGTTCCGCCCCCCACCCGCATACCTTTCCTGCAATTAAATAGTTCCCCTTCAAGTAGATAGTCAGACCTTCACGAATCGCTAGGGCTGTGCTCCTTTGAAGGGCTTATTGAACCCATACATTTCCTGTACTGCGATAGGTGTCTTCACCATGTCTACGCGATCTGTTTTGATCGTTTTCAGGGGTGCGCTTCTCATTGCGCTTCCATGTCTTGTCTTTACTGGCTGTAAGGAAAAGCAGGCAGATTCCGCGCCCATTGCGACTGCTTCGATAGCTCCAGTGACACGCGGAGACCTTTCGAGCACTCTGACCGTTGCTGGTGAGTTCCAGCCATACCAGGAAGTGGAACTTCACGCAAAGGTCTCCGGCTACATCCGAAAAATCAACGTCGATATAGGAGATCGCGTAAAAACCGGGCAAGTGATTGCCACACTCGAAGTCCCTGAGTTGAGTGCGCAGGTTGCCGGGTCTCTGGCAGAGGTGAGACACAGCCAATCCGAGATTGCTCGTGCTCAAAGTGGTGTCGCGCTTGCCGAGGCCAATTATGCCGCGGTTCACGCTGCGTATACCCGATTGTCCGAAGCCTCGAAACGTCGTCCGGGTTTGGTTGCAGAGCAGGAGCTCGATGATTCGCGGGCCAGAGATCTGGATGCCCAAGCCAAGATCAATGTCGCCAAGTCCGCTCTCGAAGCCTCCAAAGAGCAATTGGGGATCTCGCAAGCCGACAATCAGCGCGTTCAATCCCTCAAGGACTACTCGGTGGTGGCCGCGCCGTTTAACGGTGTCATCACCATGCGTTACGCCGATGTTGGCTCGCTTATACAGGCTGGAACATCATCGAACACGCAGTCTATGCCGGTTGTTAAGGTGGCGCAGAGCGATCTGCTTCGTCTGCGGATGCCTGTGCCGGAAGAGGATGTCCCTTTCATCAAGGTGGGTGGGGACGTCTCGATCAAACTGCAGGCAACGGGCAAGGCATTTACAGGCAAGATTATCCGCTTCACACGTGCACTCTCCACATCGACCAGGACGATGCTGGTGGAAGTCGATGTTCCCAATCCCGATCTCGCCCTCAGCACGGGTATGACAGCGCAGACCGCAATCGTCCTTGAGGCGCAAAAGAATGTTCTTACCGTTCCAGCCGGGGCCGTACTCAAGGGAGACAATCAGGCCTCTGTGCTGATTGTGGATACAGATAACAAAGTGGAGAAGGTGCCTGTCACTCTCGGGATTCAGAGCCCCGAGCGGATCGAGATCACGCAAGGACTCTCCGAACGTCAGTCGGTCATCGTCTCCGGGCAGACGAATTACCAGCCCGGTCAAGTCGTGCGCCCGCAACTCAGCACGATCTCGATGCCGAAGCAGGGGGACAACCAGTAATGTCATCCTTCGCCATCAAGTACCCCTTCTTCGTTCTGATGATGTGCCTCTTCGTGATGGTAGTTGGCATCACGACCGTGACCAGTATGCCCGTAGACCTCTTTCCCGAGGTCAATATCCCTGTTGTCGTCGTGGCAACGTTTTACGCGGGCATGCCGCCGCAACAGATTGAATCCGACATCACGAACAGCTATGAACGGTTCTTTACCCTGGGGAGTGGAATCGACCATATTGAATCCCGCTCTTTGCCCGGTGTCAGCCTTATTAAGATTTACTTTCAACCAGGAACCGACGCGAATGCAGCAGTAAGTAATATCTCGAATCTTGCGATGGCGAACCTCCGCCGTCTGCCTCCTGGAACCCTGCCGCCTGTTGTTCTCAAGTTCGACGCCGCCAATCTGCCTGTCTGCCTCATCACCTTGAAGGGTGAGGGGCTCAACGAAACACAGCTCAAGGATCTCGCCCAGTTCACAGTCCGCAACCAGGTCGCGAATGTCCCCGGCGCATCGGTCCCGCAACCCTATGGCGGACGCTATCGCCAGATCATGGTGTACGTCGATCCGGTCAAGCTCGAAGCGCACCAGATGAGCGTGACAGACGTAGTGGACTCTCTCAACAAGTCCAATCTGATCCTTCCGGCAGGTGACGTTCGCATCGGCATGAAGGACTACAACATCTATGCGAATAGCCAGGTTCCTGTCGTCGATCAGATCAACGATCTACCTTTGAAGACCGTCGGCAATGCCTCGGTCATGGTCGCTGATATTGGTCAAGCAAAAGATGGTGGGCAGCTCCAGACCAACATCGTTCGGGTAGACGGCCAGCACTCCGTATACATCCCCGTCCTGAAGCAGGGCGGCAACTCCAACACCATCACGATCGTAAATGGCGTCAAGAGGGCAGTCGAAAACCTGCTGGATATTCCGTCCGTGTTGAAGACAGACGTCGTCTTCGATCAATCGGTCTTCGTGAAGATTGCGGTCAAGAATGTCATCAACGAAGGAACGATGGGGCTCTGCCTGACGGCATTGATGATCCTTCTATTTCTAGGGAACGTTCGGGCAACAGTTGCCGTCCTCATTTCAATCCCGATCTCCTGCCTTGCGACCTTTCTCGGACTGAATCTCGGGGGAAGCTCAATCAACACGATGGTTTTGGGAGGTCTTGCCCTGGCGCTCTCCCGTTTGATCGACAACTCTGTTGTCGTGCTTGAAAACATCTTCCGTCACATGGAAATGGGCGAATCGCCCGAAGAGGCAGCCGTTAAGGGAGGTAAAGAGGTACAGCTCGCGGTGCTCGCAGCCACGTTCAGCACCTGCATTGTTTTCTTTCCCGTCATCCTGCTCGTCGGTGTAAGCAAGTATCTATTCACGGCACTTGCCCTCGCTGTTGTGCTTGCGCTCTTCGCGTCCTATGTCGTCGCCATGACTGTCGTGCCCCTTTTCTGCGCGAAGTTCATCACGGTCGATCCTGCCCATCTTCATCATGCGGCAGCGATTGAGGAAGACCTCGGCTCGCATCCTCCTAAAAAGATAAAGGTCAACTTCTTCCGCGTCATCATCGACAAATTCAACCTGGGATTTCATAAACTTCAGACGCAGTATGAAAGAGCAATTTCCATCTGTCTGAATCGTCCTGTGCTCGTCGTTGTTGTCTTCAGCCTGTTTGTCGTGTGCAGCTTCGCTCTATATCCGTTCCTCGGCAAGGCATTCTTTCCTCGCACCGATCCCGGCCAATTCGTCGTCAACGTGAAGGTTCCGGCTGGAACGAGAATCGAGGTGACAGACGACTACATCGCGAAGATGGAGCAGGACATTCGGAGTGTGGTTTCGCCGGAAGACCTGAACATGATCGTGTCCAACATCGGCATCACCCCAGATCTCTCCGCCATCTATACCTCGAACTCCGGAATGCACACGGCCTTTATTCAAGTCAGCTTGAAGGAGGAGCACAAAACTGGCAGCTATGCCTATATGCAGAAGGTCCGCGAAAAGCTAACCAAAGACTTCCCCGACGTTGCCACGTACTTCCAGGCCGGCGGTCTCGTCGATTCGGTTGTCAATCAAGGTAAACCCGCCCCCATCGACATTCAGATCGGCGGCAACGATCTGCAACAGGCCTACGACATCGCCCAGGCGACAGCAGCCAAGCTGAAGAAGCTGGGCTCGGTCAACGACGTGCTGATCCCACAGGACCTCGACTATCCCGGACTAGAGCTGAACATCAACCGCGTCCAGGCCGGTCTGCTTGGCGTGTCGCCCAAGAATATCGTCGACAACGTCATCACGGCGCTCACATCGAACGGCGTCATCTCTCCCAGTTTCTGGGTTGATCCGAAGACTGGCAATAGCTATATGTTGACGGTTCAGTACCCCGAGAACCTGATCAAAACGATGACCGACTTCAAGCAGATTCCTCTCCGGTCTCCCGATGGAGCGAATACCACCCCACTTCAATCGGTCGCCGACATCAAACAAATCAACACACCTACAGAAGTGGACCATTACCAGTTACGGCGTGAGTTCGACATCTATGTCATGCCGAAAAAGGAAGACCTCAGTAAGGTCAATGAAGAAGTCGAATCCATTGTTGGTCAGATTCAGAAGCCACACGGCGTAACCGTCAAGGTCCGTGGCGCGGTCCGCGATATGGACAATTCCTTCTCCAGTTTCGGAATAGGTCTCATTCTTGCCGTGGTGCTGGTGTACCTGATCCTAATGGCACAGTTTGCTTCCTTCTCCGATCCGTTCATCATCCTGTTGGCAGTGCCACCCGGTCTATCAGGAGTGCTGATCTTCCTGCTTGTCAGCGGCACTACTCTCAACGTCATGTCCCTCATGGGAGTGGTCATGATGACGGGTATTGCCGTGTCCGACAGCATCTTGATTGTTGAGTTCGTTGGAACGTTGCGGCACGAGGGAATGGCGCTGAAACAGGCTCTCTCAGAGGCGTGCAAGGTGCGTCTGCGCCCGATCCTGATGACAACCTTGGCCACGATTCTCGGGCTAATTCCAATGGCGCTTGCTCTTGAGCCTGGCAGTGAACAATATGCACCACTTGCTCGCGCCATCCTCGGAGGATTGTCGGTATCGGGCCTTGTCACGGTATTTCTAGTGCCTACGGCTTATCTGCTCATCCACCGAAATGAAGAGCACAGCGCCGTAGCAGGGGAGGTTTAGCCATGCAAGCGAATCCAATCATCTATACCGCACTCCTTTCATTCGTTCTGGGGGCTCCGGAGGTGCTTGCACAGAGGGCCTCGACATCACTTCCAAATGTACCGATGGCGCAATCGTTCCTTGTCGCGTCGGCACAGGCAGGATCAGTCACGAACTCTCCACCGGTCGGGGCGGAAGGAACTCCAATAGCTCTCACTCGGCAAGAGGCTGAAAAGCTTGCCCTGGCGAACAATCCTCGCATTCGCATCACTGACTTGATCGCCCGTGTTCAGCATCAGGCCGTGAGAGAACGCCGAGCCGACGAGCTTCCCAACTTGAACGGAAACTTGACCGCGGTGGAGGCGAACGACGGAAGCCGAATCTCCAGCGGTTCACTGACGGCATCGCGGCTGCTTGAGCACGCTGGTATGGGTGTCCAACTCAGTCAGCTCATCACCGACTTCGGACATACACGGAATCTCGTGGCCTCGGCAAAACTGCAAGAGAAGGCCCGGCTGGCGGATGCTGAGGCAAGCCGCCTCGATGTAGTTTTGGCCACCGATCAAGTCTTCTTCGCGGCGATTGAGGCGCAGGAAACACTCAAGGTTGCCACCCAGACTGTCAACGCGAGACAAACGCTTACTGATCAAGTGAGTGCGCTCACGAAGGCCAAGCTAAGGTCAGACTTAGACGAGAGCTTCGCTCAAGTGAATTTATCCCAGGCAAAGCTCCTGCAACTGGATGCGCAAAACAACCTGGATGCCGCTAAAGCCGCTTTCAGCGCGGTGCTTGGCTACGACAAGGAGATGAAGTTTCACCTCGTTGACGATTCGGGCTCTCTCCCGGCAGTTCCTCCCGATTCGGACACGCTCATAGCTCAGGCTATTCAGAATCGGCCCGACCTCCAAGCGTTGAAGTATAGCGAACAGGCCGCCCAGAAGTTCAGTAAGGCACAGCACGAACAGTTGCTCCCAACGATTAGTGCTCTTGGAGTCATTGGCGGAACTCCCGCCGGTTCTTCGCAATACTTCACGACAAACTGGTATGGTGCCGTGGGTGCGAACGTAAGCATCCCGATCTTCAATGGCTTTCGACTCACGGCGCAGGCATCTGAAGCTGCGCTCCAATCGAAGGCGGCAACAGAGCAGACTCGTGCGTTGCGAGACCAGGTTGTCCGTGATGTCCGTACAGCGTGGCTCAACGCAAACACAGCAATGCAGCGGGTAACGGTGACGGCCGAGTTGCTGAAACAGGCAAACACCGCGCTTGATCTGGCCAAGACCCGATACGATCTTGGCCTCAGCTCCATTGTGGAGTTGAGCCAGGCAGAGTTGCAGCAAACGGAAGCAGCGATCGGCAATGCCAATGCAAGGTCGCAGTACAACTTTGCAATTTCAACAATCAACTTCCAGACAGGCGTCCAGCCATGATAGAAAACTTCAAACTCCACGTGTTCCGGGTTGTCGCGGACACACTCAACTTCAGCAAGGCTGCGGAGGAACTGCACCTCTCCCAGCCTGCTGTTACTTCTCAAGTACGAAGTCTTGAAGAGGGATTAGGGATCGCACTCTTCGATAGGGTGGGACGGAACGCAACGCTCACACCAGCTGGAAAGACTCTTCTTCCTTTTGTCCGCCAAATAGAGACGCTGACAAGCGATGCAATTGCAGCCCTCGCTCCGTTTGGAGTGCAGGAGGGTGTCGAACTGAACATCGGCGCTTCACATACAGTCGGGGTCTATTTGTTGCCAAGATTGCTTCCCGCTCTTGTGCGGGAGTGGCCGAAGCTGCGGATTCATATCGTCAGCGGCAGCACGACCGAAATCCTGAATGCTCTGGCGACGCATCAGGTATCGATTGGCCTCATCGAAGCACCAGCTCACCGTCCTGATCTTAAGATCGAAGTCTTCATGGAAGACGAACTCTGCCTGATTCTGCCGCCAAGCCACCGATGGGCAAAGAAACCCATACTTCGGGCGGCTGAGATCGTACAGGAGCCCATTCTTCTCCGGGAGACTGGCTCCGGGATGCGTCGATTCGTCGAAGAATACCTGGAACACAATGGGGTGTTGAGTCAGCAACTGCATACAAACATCGACATGAACTCAACGGAAGCAATTCTCTCTGCTGTCGAGTCTGGACTTGGCATCGGCTTTGTCCCCGTAATGGCTTTGGAGAAAGCCAAATCAACGGGCAGCGTCAAGGTCGTACCGCTTGAAAATGGTCCGATCACGCGACAGTTCAGCTTTGCCCTCTTGAGCGGTCCCGTTAGAGAAGGCCCACTACAAGACCTGATCGAATTGCTGCGGGCCATTCGTCCATCTCCGAAGAAGAAGGCTCAGAAGGCGGTCAAAGCTGGCAGGAAGGCCCCATGAGCGTTCTTCTGTTCACGACTCTTATTTTCGAAACCTCACTCTTTGCCGGATTGCTGGGTGCGCTAACGGGACTGGGTGGAGGCGTTGTCATTGTGCCGGCGCTTGTATTGCTGTTCAAGGTCGATCTGCGTTATGCGATTGGCGCTTCTCTGGTCACTGTCATTGCCACTTCGTCTGGAGCAGCGGCAGCCTACGTCAAGGAAGGACTCTCGAACATCCGGATTGGGATGTTCCTGGAAGTCGCCACCACTCTGGGAGCGTTGCTTGGGGCATACCTGACCGCAAAAATATCGAGCCATTTCATAGCCATTCTGTTCGGCGCCGTGTTGCTCTACTCGGCTTATGCCTCATTTCGTGGCAGAACCCGCGACAAGCTCATCACCAAAGAGACCCCGCTTGCGACCTCTCTTCAACTCTCCGGAACCTACCCGACGCCAGACGGTCCCGAACGCTATCATGCCCAGCACGTCCCACTTGGCTTTGGCATCATGTTCGGCGCAGGCACTCTCTCCGGTCTTCTGGGGATCGGTTCAGGCGCGGTTAAGGTGCTGGCGATGGACCAGGCGATGGGGTTGCCGTTCAAGGTCTCGACCACTACGAGCAACTTCATGATCGGCGTAACAGCTGCTGCAAGCGCCGGTATCTATTTGGCGAGAGGTTATATCGATGCCGGCATCGCGATGCCTGTCATGCTCGGGGTGCTCATGGGTTCCATGATCGGGTCAAAGCTCGCGTTGCAACGCTGAAAGTAGTGTTCGGTCTCGTCATCGTCGCGCTGGGGATCGAGATGATCTTCAGCGGCCTTACGGGGAGGATCTAAATGAGGACTATTACCGACAAAGAGATGGAACTGTCGATTGCGGGAATGCTCCGCTTCGGTGTCAGCCTCTCTGCCGTCCTTGTCTTTGTCGGAGGAGTTCTCTATCTCCGACACCCCTGGCTGACAGCTCCAACCTATGGACGCTTCGTTGCGGAAAGCGAACCTCTTCGAGGGATAGCCGCCGTACTGCGGGGAGCATTACATCTCGACGCGAAATCAGTGATTGAGCTTGGCATCCTGCTTCTGATCGCAACGCCGATAGTCCGGGTCGCATTCTGCATCGTGGGTTTCGCAAGGCAGAAAGACCGCCTGTATGTACTCATCAGCACGGCCGTCTTTGCAATTCTGATTTACAGCTTCATTCAAGGAGGACGTTAGTGTCCATTATTGGCAAGAGCATAACCATTCAACTCGACTCCATTCTGTTTGCCACTGACTTTTCGCCCGCATCCCAGAACGCGGGTTTGTATGCATCTGCCGTTTCTGTTCACTTTGGGACGAAGCTCGTTGTCGGTCATTCATTTACTTTGACACAGGCCGCGCTTGAGGTGGAGGTTGAAAAGGCACAGGCAAGCCGGCAACGGGTCGATCTGGAGCATGAGTTAGAGTTGGAAGCAGAGGTGCTAGATGCAGGCAGGGGCACAACTGAAACCGTTTTGGTTGAAGGTGACCCGTGCAAAACGATCCCAATCCTGGCGTTGCAGAAGCCTCATTCACTCGTCGTTCTTGGCACTCACGGTGGCGGGTCCGTGGATCGCTTTGTTCTCGGCTCCACAGCAGAGGGTATTCTCCGCCACTCGAGCGGGCCATCCCTGACGGTTGGTCCACACGTCAACATTCTTCGAGCGGGGGCTTTGCAGGTCAAACGAATCCTCTATGCTACGGATTGCTCTGTTGAGGCGGCGCACGCTGCTCCTGTCGCAGTTGCACTCGCAGAGTCCTTCAACGCGGAGCTCGACGTGCTGAATGTTGTCCGTTTGGGAGACATCGATCATCCAGAGCAGCTTCAACGACTTCAGAAGCATCTCTATGGGGCCGTAGAGGCCGTAGCCCATTGCAATGTGGGCCAGCTCTGCGAACCGCACACGTTCGTCAGTGTTGGCCATCCTCATGTCGAGATTCTGCGGCACATCGACGACCGAGAGATTGACTTGTTGATCCTTGGTCTTCGCAGAAATACGCATTTAGGAATGCAAAACCGCACCTCGGGCGCCTTTCCGATCATCGTCGAGGCGAATTGCCCTGTGATCACGGTGGCTTCTGGTTCGACCTATCATCCGTGACGTTTCTGGGGACACTTCAAGAAACGGAACGCAGCGTACGCTAAGGCGAATTCCGTTCACCTAAGCCTTTCGTAATCAGCAAGATCTAAGTAGAGAATGCGCCGTTCTTGGACAAGGCGCAATTCGTTGTCGCTGTCCGGCTAAAGAATTGAGAACATTACATCGACTCTCTGCAAAACGCACATAAATTTCCGTTTCGTGAGGTATCCCCCAGATGAGCAAGATTCGTTCTCTGTGGGATGGCAATCAGTATTCGAAGCAGGAGCTTGGCACGATGTTCAGTGTGTCGAAGTCCACCATTGACCGGATCGTGAGGCCGGGACCGGTAAGGCTGAAGGTTGCAGCGAAAGTGCGGAAGCCGAAAGGAAACCACAGACAGGCCGAGGGGAGGGAAGTGATGCGAGTAATTTGCACTGAGGGCGTCCGAAAACCTCTAAGCTAGGTAAGTCCGAGTCCGCCATCGACACCTAAAACCTGGCCGGTTACCCACGCATTTCCCGAATTCGCGAGTGAGACGATCCAGTGGGCTACTTCCTCGGGCAAACCACGGCGACCGAGTGGAATTTTTTCTCGCTCATGCTGCTTTACGGCTTCGGCTTGCTCCGTGGAGAGCCCCATCATGCCCGTCAGAGCCCCGGATTCTGTTGGACCTACAGCGATGGCATTGACGCGTATGCCTATTGGAGCTAATTCTAACGCCCAAGCGCGAGTCAGGTATTCGAGCGCAGCTTTGCTTGCTCCGTAGTGGGAAAGGCTGGCGCCTGGCTTGGAGCCGTAAGTGCTCGATATATTAATGATCGATCCCTTGCTCTTTTTCAGGTAGGGTAACGCTTCTTTCGCAAGGAGAGACGGTCCCAGCACGTTGACGGCAAAAATGTCGATCACGCGCTTAGCATGGACTTCAGACAACGGCATGATCGCGCCTGCGCCGGCATTGTTTACCAGGATATCTAGCCTCCCCCATCGCTCGATCACTTTTGATATTGTTCGGGAGGCATCATCTAGTTGGGATGTATCTGCGACCATGGGTTCGATATTGGGATGGTCTTTTGCCGCCTCATCAAGACGTGCAGCCCGTCTGCCAGTGATCAATACGTGAGCTCCGAAGGTAGCGAATTGAAGAGCGGCAGACCGCCCAATTCCCGAACTTCCACCTGTAACGATCACTACTTTGCCTTTGAACGTGTTCATCGTTGTGATGCCCTTTCATTTGGCAATGAGCGCGCATTCCCGAACTGAAATGGATTGGGAAAGACAACGCTTGCAAAGTTGCTTAAGAACTTCGATCCCTGCGATGGCCTGTGTCGTTGCCCACCACAGTCGCCATAGTGACTTCCTTTAGATCAAGAGCCTCAATATCAGCTGCCAGATCGTCAGCGTATCCATTCATGTCGTTCCCGGACCAGGCTTGGCTGGACCGACCATGGCCACGCCGGTCGTGCGCAATTACGCGGAAACCGCTCTGGGCAAAGAAATGTAGTTGGCCGTCCCACGCATCGGAATTTAGCGGCCATCCGTGCGAAAACGTGACGACCGGACCATTACCCCAATCTTTGTAGTAGATCGTTGTGCCATCTTTCACCTTAATCGTGCTCATGTGAATCTTCTCCTTGAGATTTGCGCAGCGAGAATGCTCCAGCTTGCGTTTCAGTTCACGGGTATCAGCACCGGAGCGCCTTTGTCCTTCACCAGGAACACTACGAATTTCGCCGGCTTGGTTTGGCTCGCGTTCCGGCCAACGACGTGAATGTCATCGGGGCCTTCGTAGAAGGCCTGACCAGCGGTCAGGGTCGTTTCCTTTCCGCCCTTCACCTGCATCACGATCGAACCTTCCAGCACGTAAATAAAACCATGTGCATTGTGGCGATGTACGGGATCCGAACCACCCGGCGAATACTCTACGGTGATCATTAAACCTTCCTTGCCGGGAAGATTGGAGAGGTCTTTCGACAAGACTTCTGTCACCTTAGCCTCCTGCGCGATTAGCGATCCAGAAGTCAGCCACGCCACACACAAGATTAGTTTCGCGATCTTCATAAATTGATCTCCTCGCATGTCTCTCTGTTCTTTGGTTAGTGGTTGAAGCCGAGTTCGGTCCGACTCGGCTCCTGTTCCTAACGAGATGCGGCTACTGTACTCGCTGCTGACTCTGGACTGGCACTCGTGACCGGCTTCGCGGACTGGGCGAGCCAGTCTTCGAAACGCACTTCGCCAAGCTTGGCGTCGTTGCCGGGGACGAGTGTGCGCTCATCGACTTCGACCCCGAAGTAGCCGGCGACGGGGTCCGCGACGACTACACGCGGATCGTTGCGCGCGAAGAGGCCCTTTCGTATGAGTTCGTCAAGGCCGAACTGTTGCGGCCCGGCCACTTCGACGATTCCGTTCGCAGGAGTGCCCACTGCAGTTCGTCCAACTGCTGCCGCGACATCGTCAGCCGCCATGGGCTGGATGAGCACTGGTGCCAACCGAACGGTCGAACCGTCGCTGGAAGCATCAGCGATATTCTTGACAAACTCGAAGAACTGGGTTGCATGGACGATTGAAAATGGGATAGGAGATTCGGCGATAAGCTTCTCCTGGGCTAGCTTTGCGCGAAAGTATCCGCGAATCGTTTTGTCGGCATCCGACGGCCTTCTTTTTGCCAGACGGTCAGTCCCTACGACAGACAATGCAACGTGGTGACGCACACCCGCTGCTTGCTCGTACTGAAGGAGATTCCGCGTGGCGGTGGTGAAGAAGTCCATTGCCGCCGTTTCCTCGAAGGAGGGGGAGTTCGATACATCAACTACCACCGAGGCACCTTTTAACACTTCGGCAAGTCCCCCACCAGTTAGTGTGTTGACGCCTGAATTGGGTGATGCCGCTACCGCCTCGTGTCCATGCTCACGAAGCTTGCTGACAACCTTGGATCCGATAAGACCACTACCGCCGATCACTACGATCTTCATGACTGTTCCTCCATTTCGACTGGCTATTTTGCATTGGCCGGTCGTACTAGCTAAGACCGAACACCCGGATGTTTTGTGACACGATTCTGGTGATTCGTCCATTCAGCGAGACGCACCGAGGGCCACGCGGGAGTCTCCTAATGTTGCCTAAACAGAGAGCTGCGAAGGTTGAACACAATCGGAGTGGAATACTTGCATTGGACTTCAAACGCAACACTACAGGCGACTTCTTACGATGAAAGTATGACCATCCCTTGTCATGTTTTTGTCGACTTCTTAGGCTCGTGACGTGACAAGATGCTTTTCGATGCGGCGGTCCGGAATCAGCCAGATCAGCGCCGCGAGCACAAGAATCGCTTGGGCGATCCGCGAGGAATGCAGGGTTGCAACGATTGCTACGACATACAAAACTGGCGACAACTTGCCCTTCCAATCGCTCCCGATCGCTTTCTTCAGAATTGAGCCCTGCCCCTGTGAGCGGATAATCGTCTGTTGGAGCAGGTAGTAAGCGATTGCAGCCATCAATAACACCACTCCGTAGAGCGCGGTGGGGATAGCGGTGAAATGGTTCTCTCCCATCCACCCGGTGGTGAAAGGAAATAAAGAGAGCCAGAACAATAGGTGCAGATTAGCCCATAGCACGCTGCCCGTCACCACAGTACAGGCATGGAGCATGTGATGGTGATTGGTCCAGTAGATGCCGACGTAAAAGAAACTTAGGACGTAGCCGAGAAACACAGGCAGCAGCGGCCCCAATTTTTCCAGGCCGCCGCCATGCGGAACCTTCATCTCCAGCACCATGATCGTGATGATGATCGCGATCACACCGTCGCTGAACGCTTCCAGTCGACTCTTCGTCATCTTTCCTCCGATGGCATACCCAAGAAGCCGCGCATCTGTGCTGCTCATCAAAAAGGCTACCTTCGACGTTGAACACTGCCACATCTCCAACCGGTAGAGCGGAGCTGGGAGGAATCTGACTGGTGAGGAACTATTTTCTTTGAGACCTCGGTGCTGTATGGGAGAAGCTGTAGCGTCTGCCTGCTGCGAAGTGATTTCCATGACTAGCCTTTCAGTAGTTGATTGAGGCGTGCGATATGAGAACGCCTCGCACCTTGTCTGCCCCTATGACAGGACAACTCCTCGAAATGTGACAAAGAAATGCATTTTTCAAAATAATCTGGATGGCAGTTGTCACAAATCGGGGTCGTGGCTGGTCTTTATATGCAGGCCGCGTCATCGGCCGTGATGAGTATGGCCATGAGCAAGCTTGATTTAGTTTCTCCTCTCGCCACAGCTGGAGGAGATCGTAGAACAAGGCGAAGGCGCTGACCAACAGATGCTTGGAAGCAATCGGAGCAATGTACACCCTGAAAATGCAGGCCCAGAAGTTGATGCACATGGGCTTGAGACCGCGGGGCCAGCCTTCGAATACGTTGCACCTGACCGTCGCATAGTGAAGAGCAATCCGACTGGTAAAGGCGTCTTGGTGAACTCATGACCGTAACTTTCGACTTAGAGGAGTGACAGCAATGGCCAACTACGAGCGTAATGAACAGAATTTTCCATCCGAAACAGAGAGTTACTACGAGACAGTTGCTAGGCAGGAGGAGGTATACCTCGAGGAGACGGAGGAAGAACTACGCATGATTTTGATTGCGGATGATTCAAATCAATCCCGAGTCAACAGCTTCATATCAATAGAGAATCGCAGAAAGCAAAGGACCAATTGGATGGTAACGAAAGCGACGACTGACATGAACGGTGATTCCCGAATAGCCGAACTTCTCAATGAACAGCTGAACCACGCTACAGAAGAACTTATCACCGGAGATTCTGACGATGCTCCGCTAAGCGAAGGAAAGGTCGAGGAAATGCTTCAAGACGAGTGAAAGTTGTAGACGCGGTCTCACTTTATATTTTCAACCCTTTGTCATTTCGATGTCTCATAGATCGGCGCGATACGATGACCAATCGCAATGGCAGAAGAGTAGCTAACGCGATCTGCGGGCAGCCGAACAGGTAGGTCGGCTATTGAGTGATCAAGGACTCGACCTGACCAATGGAGGTGGCAATGTAGGCTTTCTCGCTTCTAAAACTGGAACCTGCAGAATACGCCAACGCTCTTCAGCGTCCAGAACTCAGCTTCTTGTCCACGCCAACATTATATTGTTTCTGCGAATTATCTCCGCTAGTGCTTGTTTCGCGCTGAGCAGATGTACTCGCTCTGATGCAGCAGCGAATCCCGGGCTCGAAGTCGCTTTTAGTATCGTTCCTTCAATTTGTACGGTTGTCCTGTACCTGCTCTCGTCTCGCGCTATCTCAACCGTTAGTTTTGCTGTTTCCTGTACGTCTTTCATCTGTGTCCTCCGGTGTGCATTTGCTGCAGATAGTTCCACGCGCAGCTGTTGATTTTTACGCAGCAAATAGCAAATGAGCCCTTGCATGTCACTGAGTGAAGTCTGTAGTCCGCCTCGCCATTCCATAGACAAATCCGAGAATGTTGCGTCATCCAGAGCGGGCGGTACTACAGGCTCATCAGTGGACACCCGTGTTTTATCCTTTACCGAATCCATTTGACCCTCCCAACCCTGTCAATATGCGTAACGTCCGCAAGGGGCCATGTTTCTGGCTCTGAGTCTCTGGAAGAAACACTCGTACTTCGATTCTTCAATGTGCGTTGGCCATTAATGACTAGCGACTAAGCTCGGACGAAATAGTGTTGACACTATAATGACAGGGCACCTCACCATTTTGTGACAATGCACTGTTCACTTGTCCGAGATAACTTGAGGAGCAGCCACGTGCATCTTCACCGCCTCCGCCTCTTTAGCGAGATCAGTAATCGCGATTGGTCATCGCAGCCCCACTGTCGCGGGACGTAGCTTTTGCCACCACTCCGTCCAAGTTCCTGGATGATGCTGCTTCGCTCGAGTCAGGAAATTGGGCGCGGGTTGAAACAAGCGACGTTGACCCTAAAGTCATAGAAACTGGTATGTTTTGATTCCGCGCGATGTCATTTAGCTTTAGGGCTAACCATCCATAAAGCCGCGTTTAATAGCGATGGTCACCGCATGAGTACGATCGTTTGCGCCAAGTTTAGCCAGAATGCTTTTCATATGGCCCTTGATTGTGGCCTCGGAAACGGACAACTGTGCACCGACAATCTTGTTGGAATTTCCAGCCGCTACTCGTCGCAACACTTCGACTTCACGATCACTAAGAGCATCTTCCGTTACGTGCTCTGCGAGTTCAGCCGCTATCTCAGGCGGTATCCTCCGCCTCCCAGCATTCACCGCACGGATCGTATCCAACATCTCTCTACGCAGCATGTTCTTGAGGAGATAACCAGACGCCCCAGCCTTCAAGGCACGAAAAGCCTGCACATCCCCCTGATAGGTGGTGAGCACGACGAATCGAGCATTCGGAAATTCGTTTCGTATCGCGATGATTGTATCAATACCGTTCATACCTGGCATTTGTAGGTCCATCAACGTCACATCAGGATGATGCTGGCGGAAAAGTTCGATAGCCTCGTGTCCATCAGCCGCCTGGGCGACAAGTTCGATGTCATCTTCGCCCTCGATCACGGCCGCAATCCCTTCGCGTAACAAAGGGTGATCGTCCACAGCTAGAACTTTGATCTTTTTTGTCATAGCTTTATACCTCCCAGCATTCTTCCTCCCTCTGTGATCCGGCTCCAAAGAGAGCCGCGACGATACTGCCGATAGGCAATCGTGTCTGGAATTGTTACTTCGACCTCAGTGCCCGCATCGTTGTTGCTCCAAATCTTTATCTGTCCGCCGATCTTTTGTGCCCGCTCACGCATTCCGAGCAATCCCCAATGTCCTTTCTTTCCATCAGTTAATATTTGCTGGCTCACGCCTATTCCATCATCACGAATTCTTAAGGAAAGTCGAATCGTGTCGTAAAGCACCTCAACTTCTATCTTTGTAGCTTGCGAATGTTTGAAGGCATTGAACAGAGCTTCACGTGCTATCAGATACAGCTCATTGAAGAGAACGGGGTCAAGTTTTTTGGGTGTTCCAGATACTGAAAGCCTGAAGACAGCTTTATGATCCCGGGCCAGTTCCTCCCCGCAACTCGCTAAAGCTTCCGACAGTCGGCCATCTGATATCGCGTCCTCGCGGAGATTTCGTACGCTTTGGCGTCCCTCGAGCAAGACTTCGTCAGCTCTGTCCATCACGTTCACCATCATTATCCGACTCGTCCCATCCACTGGCAAAGTCTTCATGACAGCCTGAAAGCGCAATATCAAACCTTGGAATCCCTGCAAGAGCGTGTCGTGCAAGTCGCGTGCGATTCTCTCTCTCTCCTCCAATCGCGCCTCGAGCCGTTCTTGAACCTTCGCTGTCGCCTGCCTTAGCCGAATGAGGTAGAAGAGCCATAAGGTTGCGGCCACGGCCAGAACGCAGAGTGCCTTGAACCACATAGTCTGATAGAGAGTCGGTGCTACAGAAAAGTTGATACTATCGCCTACCTCGTTCCACACACCGTCGTTATTGCGCGCTACAACCCGGAATTTATAAGTGCCGGGCGGAAGATCGTTATAAAAAGCCTGTCGTCTCGGCCCACTTTCCGTCCACTCGGCATCGTGGCCCTCCAGTTTGTACCGGAAGACCACTTTCTTAGGTGCGACGAAACTGAGCGCCGTGTAGTCGATTTCGAGTTCTCGAGTCAGTGGGGGGAGACGCAATCCATTCATAGGTCGATGCCGCGTTCGGTCAGCGATAATCTCTTCAACATGAACAGGCGGTTGAATGGAATTGAGGTTCAAACGATCCGGATCGATCACTTGTAGCGAGGTCTGATTTGCGAGCCAGAGCCGACCGTCCGGAGATCGAGAAACACTCGGGCCAAACGGGGACCTCCCTGTTTCAGCACCGTCCAGTGCATCAAAAGTTCGAAACTTAATTCGTGTTTCTGGATCAGCCCACCATCTCTCTATTTCTTCTTTAGAAATTTGGATAAGGCCGCAGCTTGTGCTCAACCAAAGCGCTCCTCTGAGGTCTCTGCTCAGGTTATTCATCTCTGAGCAGGGGAGTCCGTTTTTTTCAGTCAGCGTCTGCACAACTCCCTTCCGTAGACCAATGATGCCAACGTCATTCACCGCCGCCAGCAACCAAGCTCTAGAATCGATCGAAAGGTCCATGACGGTGCCGGTAGGCGTAGCGCTGAGATTAACGATGTCGAGCTGCCCCTTCTGGTACAGGGCCACTTTAGTTTGTCCTTGCCCAATCCAGACTCCGGCGTGAGGGTCTGCCGCAATCGAGGGAGTCCCTCTGGAAACAGAGATCTCCTCCGTGATCGCCCGTCCTTGAATATGCAGTAGGTTTTTGGTAGGTCCAAGTGCCCTCGCCCAGACGCTACCATCTACGTCCTGAGTCATCGCAAAGATGACGCCCGCGGGTGTTCCGTCGGGTCGCCGCACTGCGCGAAATTTACCGCCCTCGTATAACCACAGCCCGTTATCTACTCCAACCCATAGCAAGCCCGGACGCTGTTCTAAAAGTGATGTGACCAATGTTCCAGGCAGACCGTCCTTTGCCCGGATTGAGCCGACTTTGCCACCTCGAATAAAGTCCAATCCGTACCGGTTCCCAATCCAGATGGTTCCGTCGGATGACGCGAAGACCGAACTCACTAGATCTGCACTCAAACCCTCCTGGGAAGAAAAGCTGAGTACCGTTCGATAGCTGAAGCAATCGAGTCCTTTGCCAGTAGCTACCCAAACATTGCCCTCGCGATCCTCGAAAATGCTGTTAATCGTGTCGCTGGAAAGGCCCTGTGCAGAGCTGAAATGGTCAGCTTTCCCGCGTTGGATGCGATAGAGACCTTGACCTTGGGTCCCTACCATCAATCCGTCGTCGCGAGTTTGAGTTAAAACGTTGACATCAAGTGTACTGCCGTCGAGCTCTGGAGTGACAAATGGTTTTTTTATCCCGTTGGATAGTTGTTGAAGACCCAAGCCTGGACCTTTCAAAGCCATCCCCGTCCACAAATCTCCATTGGGATTCTGAGCCATCGCTTGCACCCCAGCCAATCCCTTTGCCGCGGAAAGTCCAGGCTCAATGTACGAATCGGAGTGCCCCGGCCGCCAATGTAGAAGCATCATTTCGCTTCCCAGCCAGAATCCATCCTGATGATCTTGGATTAGGGATCCAGCATGGGGCATCGGAATCCCATCCTCTGCTCCATAACATCGCGTGCTATTGTCCGTGACTTGGCAAAGGGGACCTCCATCACGGTTTCGAGTGCGGACCGTCCAGATGACACCAGTGTGATCTTCAAGAATGGCGTCGATGAATCCCCCAATTTTAGGGTATCTCCGTAAGTTACCGTTCTTCCACTGCGCAAGGCCCCCGCTTGTCCCAATCCACAAGCTTCCGTTAGATCCGCCGAAAAGGGCTGTGATTTCCGAAGTCGGCAAGCCCTTTCCGTCTGGAGCAAGCCAGCGGACAAATCGAATGCCGTCAAAGCGGAACAGTCCGGATTGAGTGCCAAGCCATATATATCCGTCTTTGGTCTGGGTGATAGCTGAAGGTGTTCCTTCGAACAAGCCATCTTGTGTGCGCCAAACGGAATGAGCATATTGAGAGAGGCGCCAATCAGGATTGAGTCCGTAAACGAGCCGGCCAAAGCTCAAACCCCAAAAGACACATACGAGCAGGCAGGAAACGAATGTCGGAGTGTTTTTATGACATACAGAATTCATTGCATCAGCCTTCAAAGAAATTCTGAAATTCAACAATACGCTAGGAGAACCGGTTGTTTAGGCTTCTAAAGGATATACAAAGCCCCCTACTTTAGAGATTGCTCAGCTGCCTTGCTGTCGCTAGCCTTCAGAATGTGCAGAGACTATTTTCCATGTTTCCTGCGGGACCGGTCGGGGTAGCACTCCTCATATTGCGGGTTTCCGTAGCCATAACAATAGTCATCAACGCGGCTGAACGCTGGGCATTGGCGGCTTACTTCTGGATGGTAGTCGGATTAGTCTTGGCTGCGTTGTCCTTGTGCCTTGGCTTACTAACTCCATACTTCTCGCTACTCTCCTTACTTCTCCAGATGATTGTACTTGTGTCAGCGAGTGGCAATCGCTTTCAGTTGCTAACGTCTATTGTTGGTAGCGGAATAATCTCTGTGCTAGGGCCTGGAGCATACTCCATGGACTCCCGAATCTTCGGAAGAAGACTTCTTGAGCTCCCCCCTAAAAGGTAAGGCAGCGGCTGCAGCGGTTAAACTTTCCGAATGGTTGACATCGACGCTCTATCGCTTCATAGCAAGTTGAGAGGCACTCCTTCGGTATCCGAAAGAGGCTAACTGGCCAAGCCGAATGGGGATTTTGCTTAGGTTGAGCAGACCGGATACTCCAATCAACGCCAGTCGTTAGAGGAGCTCCAGATGACTCAGCTTGAAAGTGTGCAGAACACACCAGCCGATGATTTAGTATTTCCAGCCGATTCGCATCTTCGATTTAATACAAAGCCCAGTAAATATGATGACGGGGTTTCGGCGTTTCTCGATGTGCGTCGCAAGCTATTCGGGATCGCCTACCGCATGCTCAGAAGTGCAGCTGAGGCGGAGGATATCGTCCAGGACGTCTGGTTGCGGTGGCAGACTACAAATCGGAGCTTGGTACTCGATCCTCCTGCGTTCCTGATGACGATAGCAACTCGGATGTCTATCAACGTATGTCAATCCGCCCGCTCGCGCCGTGAAACATATGTCGGGACATGGCTTTCAGAGCCAGTTGATACTGGCGCCGATCTGTGCCGGGGTGCGGAACGCAAGGAAGCGCTGAAGTCCGCTGTCCTGATGCTCCTTGAGAAGCTCCGTCCGGCAGAACAAGCAGCATACGTTCTTCGAGAAGCTTTCGATTATTCATCACGTCAGATCGCAGACATTCTCCAAATGAAGGAACCAAATGTTCGACAGCTGCTCACCCGTGCTCGCAGACATATTGCCGAGGAGCGTCGAGCGTGGGCAAGTTCAGCAGAGCAACGCCGGATGCTAGTTGCCTTCATCGATGCAGCTGAGAATGGCAATCTGGCTGAACTGGAAGGTCTTTTTGCATCACATGTCGCCATTCATTCAGAAAGTGGTCATCATGGCGCTATGTGTCGCTTTCAGAATTATTTGGCGTAGTCCGGAGTTTCTTTGCAATACAAGCCAGAGAGTATCTGTTGACCCAGATCACGGCCATTTCGGATCGGAATCAGGAACTTACCTCGCAGGCGGAGTGTCTCGCGCTTTCAATGAAGGAACACTCTTCCCTCAGTGTCATTCGCCCGCACTTAGCGATTGCGCCAGATAATTCTGAAACACTACGCCAATGTATGGTCCGCCGCCTTGTTGCAAGCAAAAGTGAAGGATGACCGAATGGTCTGCGCAAATGTATTCGTCAATAAGGGCGAAGATGTTGTCAAGTGCGAAGATATCCTGCCGCTGCTGTGAAGCAACGCTCTGGGCCAAGGGTTAGAGACCAG
>Ga0193742_1000562_pt1 | contig 24376 bp, 32 predicted proteins | sample L2c1metaG_FD_165511 | JGI IMG/M metagenome (GOLD analysis project Ga0193742, IMG submission 165511) | Soil microbial communities from a riparian zone of the East river system, Colorado, United States - L2c1 | ecosystem: Environmental > Terrestrial > Soil > Riparian zone | place: USA: East River... | reverse complement strand
CTTGTTCAATTGGGTTCAAATCTGGTGAATAGGGTGGCAGAAAGATAAGTTTACAGCCTCCAATCATCCATTATTATCAGCAGTGATCGCAACAAGTGACAGAACAAGTAATTGATAACGACTGACCAGCTTCATCCTCGACAAGTTCACGGACAGCCTCGGAATGATGAATATTGCAATTATCTAAAATGAGAACGCTTCGAGGGCCAGGATATGGGTTTGTGAGAGGGATCTATGAGGTATTCAAGAAAAAGATAGTTTGTAAGATAGAAATGACATACAATATGTTCACGAACAAACTTGACAAATAAGTTGGATGTTACAGATCCCAGGATAATGTCATGGGCAATGATGCCGTCCAAAGTAAGGACTGGTAAGATAGAAAAGCGCTGACCACGGACAAAGCACCTCCTTTGAATGCATCGTCTTCCCCTTAGTGACCAACCCATTTTACGAGACGGAGTCTTCTTGTTCCTGGCTGCCTCATCAATGAACATCACCATAGCTGGATCTGAAACCATTTCGGCAAAGTAATTCATGTAGATGGAGCGGTCCATGTCGTTACGCTCCAAGGCACGAATAGAAACTTCTTTCCGTGAGAAGTGTATGCGGCGAAGGGACCGAAGAAGGGTTGGAATGGAAATGGAGGCACCACGACGCATAAGAAGTTCATCCTGCAGTTCATCAAGATACAGAGTAGGATCTTGACTGAGTAAGGACTTTATCAAGTTGAGATCAGTGTTGGTGAGAGTACGCGGTCGACCACGAGGGAAGCAAGAAAAAGCAGCAGGGTTGTAGGTGACCCCATAGTTCCTGTGATAGTTCAAGGTTTGATATATCATGGACTTCTTGATGTTTAGTAGCCTTTCGATCTCTTTCACTTTGAAACCTTCCACATATCGAAGATACGGAATACGATTTTTGAGATCCTGAGAAACGTGGCGGCGGGGCATTGTAAGGAGAGCGCAGGCCCGGCAGTTTCGGGGTCCACTCACGTGCGTGACAAACATGACCAACATAACTTTTTTTTTTTTGCGATTCCGTATAACTCTGAAAATAGCTGTAAAGTGTGTGTTTATAATGCCAAGTTTGAGAGGATTGGAGCCAGCCGTTGTTGCACAAATCAAGGTGGACGGTTGAGGGGGGTGGAAGAACATCCCATCCAATATAGTAGTCCGGGGGCTGCGGCTAATATAATCCCAAAACTATGGATTTTTCCCGAAAAAGGGTATGGATTGGTTATTGAGGACTTATGGGTTATGGTATGCAAATCCCCGCCCACCGAGTTGGTGGACCAAAAAATATATGGGATTTCGGGGTTTATGGGTTATCAAAGTCATGGGTTATGAGGGTGTCAACTGTATGTGCAAGGCAGGACAATTTTGGTACATGCCATCGTTGCAGACTCCCGGCTAGCAGGGTCTAGAGTCCGCCCAAAGTCCACCTGTACATGTAATTTTGAGTGTAGGCTTATGAAAACAGCTGTAAGCTTTCAAGCATCATGTTCCGAATTCACCGCAATATATCGGCATTTCATAATACAGGACAGCAATACTAAATATAAAGACAACACATAAAGATAGCGAGAGCAGGCATGTATAACCAGGCTTTCCTTCTCTAGTAACGAATACCAGAGGGACGCAGTTAGAGAACTTTGAAAAAAGCTTTTTTTTTTTTGGGACGTTGTATTGTTGAGTTTTTTTGTTATGTCGAGGGGAGGGAGGATCATTTCAAACAAGTCGCAGTTTGTCGGATGTGCTGAAGATTTTGATAGTTGGAAGTTGGTATTGGTGTCCAGTCGAGTCGGAAACAAGTCGAATCGGAAACAAAGAGCTGGCAAGAGATATGTTACAGGAAGAACGATTCAGCAATAATAGCGCATAAAGAAAAGAGGCGGAAGAGAAGAGCAAGTGTCGAAGATGTTGGGTCAAGATTTGGAACCGGCATTTCCTTGGTGGGGCTAGAAAGAGTCAGTAATGCAATTTCAATCACAATCTACCGCAGAAATTGCGCCACATTGTTCGCAGTGACTCCACATTGTGCGATGACCGTTGACACTGGAGGCACAGGCGATCCTAAGTTTCGGGATTTGTGTACAGTTTGCCCTGAATTGCCAAGCAAACAAAAATGAAAGCCCTTTGATGAGATAAAAAGTAGATACCAGAAAGAATTTTGCATCATACCCATGGTGGATAAAAGGGCTTGAAGGCTGCAGCAATCCAACCGGGGACGAGTTGGGGGGTAGAGTGGAGTTGTCAGAATTAGGGTCCACCAAGCCGTTGTTGCGGAAGAAAGGAACCGGATAGAGGTCAAAGGATGGGTACGTTGCTGCGAACGTGCATATGAATGGTCATCATATTCCTAGAGTCAGAAATATGCGTACGAATGCCTAAGATAGGAGAGTCCGATGCGCTAGATGAAATTGAACTAGCGCCGGATTGCAGGCGACTGTGATGAATGTTTGAATACAAAGGTTCAGCTTCTGACATTGCGACGTCTGTATCAAGCTCAATATTTGGGAAAGGGACGAGTTTCAATTGCTTGGTTGACTGGTAGCGAATGGACGATAAATACTACGTCGGCGATTGGAGAGGAAGTAAATACCACAGGGGAAACATCGTCGAAGTCGGCGTCAAGTTTTCTCTTCAAGGTCATAGCGTGGGATTGGAGGGACGGGTAAAGAGAGTGCGGTTTGGCAAGAGAGAGAGGTTAAGAGAATAGCTTGGGAGATTTCACGTCCTTATACGTCGGATTTGTTGTCTGATGTTTGTAAGTGCCGTTGAACGTCACGTGATTGACATTGCCTTTGTCCCGCTCCAGCTCAAACGCTCCTTAACATCATGAATAATGCCATCCTCGACCCTTTGCTCGAATACATGGCCACCTATCTTCCTCCTTCACTTTACTCAGTCGTAATCACCCTGCTCTCACATTCATTCGCCACCGCTACATCAATTGCCAGGCTGTGCAGTTTGCTCCTCCCTACATACTGGAATGTACAAGCATTCCTGCCTGCCATCATTAGCATCCTGGCGGCTTATCTTGCATTAGCAAGTCTATATCGGACCACTAGCTGGGTTTTAAGAACCGGTTTTTGGTTTATCAAGTGGGGCACTATTATCAGTATTTTGTTGGCAGGAGCGTCATATTACGTGGGAAATGATATTGCAGTGGGAAATAGGGGCATTATTCCAGACATCGGCAGATACATGATAAGTCTGGCGAATGGTGACCAGGGTTCTGCAGAGGATTGGCGGAGAGCCAAGTTACAACAAGGAAGGAAACAGAAGTCGCCAAGACCAAAAGCATGGGAATCATTCGAACGCCATCGTGAATGGCAATATCAGGAAGCAAACAACGGCCAGGTCGAGGGCGAGCACCTGACGATGATTATTGCAGACGCTGTTGACCATGTTCTCGAGAAAAGCGAATGGTGGGCTGTAGTGAGGAACATATGGGGTAAAGGTCAGGAACACTCGGAAGGAAGGTCTTCCAAAAATACAAAAAGTAATAAACCACCACCCAGAAGTTCTCGCTCGAGATGATAATAAAGTAGAATCAATTTTGCATGCCTCCATTATGTAAAATGGTGTAGGTACATAAGTGAATCAAAATCCATCATGGGTGCTTCCATTATGACTTTTCTGTGGCCTCAGGATGATTCATTCGATAACTGTGAGTTGAGTTTGGTTCATATCCTTCGAGTCATCAATAGTAGGCGGAACTTACTGAGTGATACGTCCTAGTTGTGAGAGTCCAGAAAGACCGACGAAGAAGTTGACCTGAAGAGATTTATGTCAACAAACGAGTAGGCATGGAAAATATGCTGCGTACTGCTGCCAGGCTGTAGTTGACGGGAGTGATAACAAGTGAGTATCGAACCCATATAAATCCAGTCGCAGCGAGAGCTACAAGAAGTACAATTTAGGATAACATTCTCAAAAGAAAACAGGAGCCTGCCTATGCATACCGAGGTTTTGGGATACACTCAGCTTTTCTGCGGGACGACTGAGATCTTTTACACCTGCAGCGACCAAACACCACTTCATCATAGGTGCCCAGAAGAACACAGTCTTGGGTCCTGCATGTTTATTGAAGATGAGAGTGCACCTTTACGTGGAAGTGCTGGGTCTTCACCTGCTGGATGGTTCATGAACGAGGAAAACTTAGAAACACTTGCGGATGCTGCAGCCCCAGACATATTGACGGAGTGTGATTATGCTAGTTGAGAGAGGTGCCAAATACTTCAACTATTATAATTATGTAATACGAAGATATTGAAAAGACTAGCGTCCATAGAGGGATGAGCTGGATTTCAGTACCAATGTCAACGCGAATATATTCCTTATAAAAACGACCAAATTTTTGATCCTAATTCGAATTGCTTCGGAATTAAAAATCTGGAACTTGAAGGCATACCTCACGCAACAGGTCGACGCATTCGCACAAGAGCAGGATAGGAGACCCTCCTTCAGAAAGGGGCTTTTCCTGCTCATAATTCAAGAGAGCCAGACTCAATCCAAGGGTTTACCATCCCGCCGGGAAATAATTGCTCATCAGAAAATTAGTGCGGCCGCTGCCAGTTGTTGACATTATAGTTTTGTTTCTGACGCTGCCATGGGATCAGACTGGTTCTAATGGTGTGGCAATCTATCCTTTCCACAAGGCTTCAATATTCAGTGATTACTGTAACGCTGTGTAAGATGGTTCCTCTTATTGCATCCTCCTAGATTATATATTGTTGGCTTACAGACCCACTAAATAATTTCTTCGGACGTTGCGGCACTTTTTTTTTGATTGTAATCATACTTTGTACTCAGTCTCTCAGTCTGTGATTAGGTCTGCGCTTACTCAAAATTGGCCCCAGCTTTTCGTAGGTGTATGTATGTTATAATGGTCACTTTGAGCTTACGTGCGCTTGACAGATTTATCGGCTTTTACTTGGTGTTGATATGGATGCAAAAGCTAGCACAATTCCTATCTATGTGGCAGAGAACACATTCGTCGGGGCTTCGTGTTCGCGATCCCAACGTAATTCTTTCCCTAGTATTTCATTAAATGGTGGATCTTCTTCCGCAAAAATACGTCTCTTCTTCTGTCCACTAATTTCGATGATGCCAGTGTGTGATGTATGTGGGTGTACTACTTGAAGTAGTATTGTATACCTCAGTGACAACTATACATAATTCACACGAATTACAACCCATTTGGCATGAGCAAGGATCAATAGCGTCTTCTGATATTAGTTCAATTCAAGTTTGTCTGTCCGATTATCTGCTTCAAAGCACAAAGACTACAATTCTTCATGGCTCAGACAACTCTGCTACAGTACGAAGCGCCTTGTGAGTTTCTATGCATTGTATAAGTGTTTTGATACCTATGGTTTTCCAGGGCCTGTTCACAGTCTTGACTGGTGTAAAACTTCAGCGCCAGGCCAACAACTACGGCCTAGATCAGCCTTTCGTCTTGGAGTCGCCTCATTTACAGAAAACTATCAGAATCAAATTGCAGTGATCGGTCTGCAGGATGAAAGAGTCCTTGTGGAAGATGATTTCACTGATTACCCCGACTTTGTAACGCTATGCGAAGCATATCATGGATATCCAGCGACTAGCTTGCAATGGCAGCCGGCCTCCGCTCAGAACCATTCATGGTCACAAAAATCGGCATCAACAGAACTTTTAGCTACCACAGGTGATGCTTTGCGGATATGGGAGTACAATGGGGAGGCACCTGCGGCATCATCAACTTATGTAGGACGCCAACCTGCGATATCTTCAGGTCACAGCTTGACCATGAAAACCGCGCTCTCCGGGGTGCGTACTATCTATCATCTTTTGCTTCTTGTGTATGCATAACAAACTTCCACTGGTTCAGCAGTCTAAAGTGCAAACCCAATCTGCGGGAGCACCTCTGACAAACTTCTCGTGGAACGAGAAAGCACCGAATCTAATTGTAACTGCCTCTATCGACACGACTTGCACTGTCTGGAACATCGATACATCCACCGCCATGACCCAACTCATTGCCCATGATCGAGAAGTTTATGATGTTGCCTGGTTACCAGGATCCACAGATATCTTCGTGTCTGTTGGTGCCGATGGAAGTTTGCGTGCCTTCGATCTTCGTAGCCTTGAACATTCTACCATCTTGTATGAGACTGAGACTCCCGCTCCCAAGAACGTTCCACCACCCACAGCAACCCCTTCAGCCTCCGCACGGCCCCCTACCTCTCCTCTTCTAAGGATTTCTTTTAATCCTGCAGATTCAAACTATATGTCTACTTTTCACATGGATGGTGCTGATATTCAAATCCTGGACATGCGCAGCCCAGGCCAACCGGTCATGGAACTTAGAGGCCATCACGCGGCCATAAATGCCCTCGGGTGGGGCTCCGCTGAACGACCTTTACTAGCTACAGCAGGTAAGAACGTCAGAGAACCACTTCCAACCAGGATTTACTCCATTTCTTGACAGCCGACGATTGTCAAGTACTGTTATGGGACCTTTCAAACTATACCCAGGGAGCGGCGTCACCACGCAGTGCAGGTTCAAGATTGAATTCTCCACGTCCAGATGCGAAGAAAAGAATTGTAACCGAGCCGATCATGGCATATACAGCGCCCAGTCAAATCACGAATCTAGCATGGTCACCTCAAATTCCAGGTATGACAATGAATTCGGGATACTCAACTGTTACAGGCGAATGGCTTGCCATCGCTTCTGGTAAAACGATAAAGGCGTTGAAAGTGTAATCTCTATTGGCCTGTACCAAGAATGGTTCAACGGCGGATTGATATGTACATGCTGGAATAGACGAGTCAGGTACATTGGCATGACAGGGGTTGCATTCTTCCACTGATATACTCGCTCCTTTGGTTTCCTGGGTACTTCACTATTCGTATTTTACTATCTAGTCATGATCTTGAAACAAGGCAGAGTGATATTCCAGGTCGCCGTTACCATTAACAGCACAAACTTTGTTCATTGCATTTCTGTTGCCATTTTTATGGATTAAACAATCTTTTTGTTGCAATTACAATATTTACCGCGAGAAAGGAGCGAACGAGTGTTCGAGAGGGAAGTAGTGGCACAACAGAACCTCATAGGAACCTCAAACAAGCATACCACTGATAAGTTTTTGGTCAGTTCTCTGCGGAAGTAATTCAATCGGTGTTGGAACTTACACAATGCCAGCAGTTTGAAGGGTAGACAAAAATCCACAAATCATAGCAGAAAGCGCCATGCGTGCAATGACCTTGCGACGGGTAGGTGCCAATGCACTAAGCACGCCGATCTGAATCCCAAGAGAACCGAGATTAGCGAAACCGCAGAGTCCATAGGAACAAATGGTGTATGCGCGGGGCGAGAGTGGGTTTGGACCATTTCTCATTAGGGTTTGGAGTGAAGAATACGCAGCGAACTCATTGACCACTAGTTTCGTTGCAAAAAATTCTGAGACAGCGAGAATCTCTCTTCGAGGAACACCAAGGAAAAAGGTGACTGGATAGAAGAGGTAGCGAAGGATTAGTTGGAGAGTAAGGTGATGGATGCCGAAACCCAAGCCGATCCATGTGAGGAGACCGTTGATCCTTGTATGAAAAACCAGTTCAAACCTTTGCAAACAAGAACACCATACGAAGATGTGACGTACATTGCAACAAGTGACAGCACAGTCAAAACGTTGGTACTTGAGAAACAGTTAGCAATCTGTCACTAGCTCACTTTCATTTTTTGAACTTACAGAATTTGTCCGGCCACAACAAGACCAAAGACTGCACCTTGGCTGAAGGCATGTAGTGCATTTGCCTATACCAGGTCATCCTATATTTCTTTAAAAATTTGCCAAATAACTCACAGGAGCGTTTGCACTGTCGAGCCCTCGGTCAATGGTAATATGCCCCCGGGTCACAGACTCCTCAGTTTCTGGTACGCGGAGTTTGCTGATTGCCATAGATGCAGGGATACTCATGACTGAAGAAGTAATGAGATTAGCTGCCGGCACGCCTAGGTTGATATATGCGGCAAGCACTGAGCCAGCAATCGTGGAAAATCCCGATGTCATAGTCAAATCTGTCAAAACTTGAACGTCAGATGCGACCGGAGAAAGTGAAAGCTGAAAGGACACGAACGCAATTCAGATTCAGTCATGACTTCATTGTATTGGCAGTGAGTCAATGTAATGTATCAGTTGATGGGAGACGCTCACGGTCGACGTAGGGTCTGACAAGACAAGCAGATTCTCCTGAACAATTGCGGAAATTTCAGAGGAGGAACCGAGTGCTATGGAGACATGACGAACCCTGTCCAATGAACGGCGATGCAGCCGCCACTACGGCCTCTGCACCTGAAACGTTCATTATCTTGAAGAAAAACCAGGCGCTTTAGGAAGTTCAAAATTTTGAGAACTTTATATTTATTGAGTAAAATTTGGTACTTACAAATGCTTGAGAATCCATTGCATGACTCCAAGGTAGTACATCATTTGTATGAACGCAATGAAGAAGATGATGGAGGCTAGCTGGGTTGTCGGTATATGTCAGTTTACTATGAAGGGGAACAGAAAAGACTGATGGCACCGTGTTGACGAAAAACCAATGTTTATTAATGGTGTCCGGGTCGAAAAAGAAGGCTGCGCCAGCAAGAGCTTGATCGAGGAAGTCCGCAGCCAGAGTTGCGATCCATTTAAATATGGAGAGCCCGGCGCTCGTCTTGAGAACGAACAAGGCAATAGCCTGTTGGAGGAAGAGACCTACTATTACGGTAGGCCTACTTTTAAATCAGCGTGCATTTTGCGAGAGGGGGGATTTCAATTGACCAAGATATTTCAGCCCGATTGCTGGAGGTAATATAGAATGAAACTTGGAAAATGAAGAGGCCGAGAACATTGATAGCGCGGTCTCCCAATGTAGTACCCTGAGCAAAGGGATCAGAACGGCCGATTAGAAATAGGCGGGATACCAACGGGCTGCAATGGAAAACCGAACGCCGAGCCGAATACAATGGCCAAAAGACATAGCCAACCAATGGTAAGCCTGATCCTGTAAGGCAATTTGTACCATGGTTGTTGTACGCCAAACATCCAGATAGTTCCTACGGGTTTTGCTACTATTGAATTCGGAATATATCTGAAAGCGATGATTCTGAGTGGATAATTGACCGCATGAGTCGGAGTCCAGAAGCCCAGAGTAACGTTAAGTATGCTTACAAAATGAAAGCCCAGGCGAAGAGGGTTTGCACGATCCTGATTCTATCCCTTAAGTGACTTTGATGGAAATGGAGCATACAAGGCTTACCATCGATGTCGGGTCGCTTTCAAGATAGTAGCACTAATCCACCAGCCAAGGATTAACAGGGCCAATGCCGTTAAGATATAAGGGCGAAATTTTGAGTACAGTCCAGAGGACTTTTCCTCGTGTGCAACTTGTACATCGCCCGTTATGTGAGCATTCGTAGGTATTTTTTCTTTTGGTGCTGAATCCAAGGAGAGACGGGACGGAGAGCGTTTCAATGAAGCAGGCGCTCTATCTCTGATGGACGGGCTGGTCGCCATTCGGTGGAGGGAGTTATGGTTTTTTTTGAAAAAAAAAAGAGGGTTATGGTTTTAAAGTCGGCCTTTGATCGTTTCCACATGGCTGTCAGGGGAATGTATGTACGCCGATAAGAACACAAGACACATGGTCCGATAACGAAAGGCTTACATAAGCTTTAGCATGTGAACGGCCCTGGATATCTGACAACCCAACAATGTACTTACATCTACTCGTCGCAGTCCTGGGATTCACTTATGTTTCTGCTATTCAACGCCGCCCACTTGTAATTTGGCATGGACTTGGCAAGAAATCACTCTCAGGCTTACCGGTCGAACAACAATCTAATCTCTTCAACTCCTAGGAGATTCACACTCGTCTCCGGGCATGCTGCACTTTATATCCATGATCCAGGACATACACCCTGGGATATTCGTTCATTCTGTTTATATCGATAAAGATTTGAACAAAGATAAGGACGCAGGATTCGTACGCTACTTCCTTAGTATACATAGCACATGACTCCTTGCTAACGGTTACTCAGTACGGAAACGCAAATGACCAAGTCGAGTTGGTTTCTGCCCAACTTAACTCAATAGAGGAGCTACAAGGGGGATTTGATGCTATGGGTCTATCACAAGGTATAAGCTCGATATCACTGTGACTCGGAACATACCCTGAGACATCCTGGCTGGCAGGTGGCCAGTTCCTTCGCGCCTACATAGAACGCTATAATAATCCTTCGGTCAACAATCTCATCACCTTTGGCTCTCAGCACATGGGAATATCCGATATCCCTGCTTGCAGATGGTATGACGTCCTTTGTCAAGCTGCACGACAAGCCGCCAAGGCTGCTGTCTACGGCTCATGGGCTCAGGAAAACCTCATACAGGTTTAGTATATTGCTTCAGGTGAAATTAAGGGATCTCACACTCGACATCATTTAGGCACAATATTACCGTGATCCCGCTGCTATGGACACATACCTAGCCTCAAACCATTTTCTTACCTCAATCAACAATGAAATCTTGACGTCTCGCAACCAATCTTATGCGCGTCATCTTGCGTCACTTCAAAAGCTAGTTTTGGTGATGTTCACGGAAGACAAGACAGTAGTTCCCAAGGAAAGTGCCTGGTTTGGTTCTGAAGCTACCCCAACCGAGGACATGCATTTCTCTATGCAGTCCGAGCAGACACCGTTGGGCCGTCGCCCGCAATCGAGATTGGCTGGCAGCATTATTCCTATGCACAGGCAACTCCTTTACCAAGAGGATTGGATAGGTTTACGTGACTTGGACGAGCGGAAAGGAGTAGTGTTTGAGGTATGCAAGGGTGAGCATATGCAGATGAATGACTGCTGGGAAGATCTTGTGAGAAGATATGCAGGTGGTATTATATAAATGTTAAGCGCTGAGCCCCAGTGAGAATTGGTTCTGCTGGGATCTGTAGAAGGTGAGATTAGCTGGGCGTCTATGAGCATGGAAATGTAAAAATAGATTTTTGCCATTGATTAGCCCGCCGCCTTTCCTTGTCAACTTACAATGAAACTCTGTTTATTCATTTCATTTCTTAATGGCTAAGGACAAGCTCTGCTATTGTCCAAATTGTAATGGTGGTATGCGAGCTGCGACAACAATGAAGGAGCATGCAACAAAAGCTGCTGAAGTCGAAGCCGCAAATGTAGTGAAGCCAAAAGCGCAGGGGAGGCAACACAGAAATAATATTTTATGAGCTGACAGGAGGAAGAAGCAGGCCAAATAAGTAGAAGGTGTCGAATTGGTAAGTACCTTGGTTTCGGTCGTATAGTCACGTGTTTCATTGACCATTGTGAAGCTGAGACTAGACGCGTTCCCATTAAAATGGACGCCGATAATCCTACATTTAGGCCACGGTTTCGTGTGTCTAGGCATTCCCCTGTGCAGTATGACCGGAGCAGCAGTCTGGCATTTACCTCAGAAGCCGGTCCTTCGCATCTCCCCAACTTTTCACAAATCCTTGATCTTGACACGAAGGACATGCCACTTTCAGACGACCAGCTCTCTTCTACCGAATTAAATACACCCAAAATTACTACGACCCTTGCCACAACACGCTCTGATAATCCCGCTGCTGTACTCCGAGCCCTAATGTCGCGCCTCCCTGCCCATCCACCAAGTCCAACACAATCCTATGCTCTCTCTGTACAAGATGGTACTGAGCGAGAATCTGATTTTGATACTGTCTCTGAGTCAAATGCTGCTCAGAGTATAGCCCAGGAAAGCCTCAAGCACATCTTCTCGAAGGCCCTTCGCGATCCAGGCAACACGCCGCAGAAAGCGAGGCGTAGGCGCAACAGCATCGATGCTAGTGAAGTGGAGGCAAGTCCAAGAGTCAAGAAAGAAAGGGCCACAAATAAGGGCAAGCGACGAAGCATGAGCGATGATGAAGTTGAAAATACATCTCGTGAGTTATGCTCCAGGCGTCCCTTTGGTCATTTTAACGAAGTTGGGTGCAGAAACCATCAACCGTCGTAATATCAGATCCAAACCAACACCACAGCCTATTACCATGGAATTTCTACGCGAACGCTTTAGTCACTCGCATAATCTGAGATCGTCTGTCGAGCCTCAAATCTCTCCCACAACTTCATCTAATCGTACGTCAGGATAATTGCATCTATCTTCATACGTCAACTGAAGACAACTATAAAAGATGACTTCAGTAACAACACAGCTACCATATTACGGGAATTGAATTCATCACAAGCGACACCTCCTGCTGCAACCAGTACTCCTCAACAATCGCTGAGGCTGTCCACAAGTTCACACTTCCAATTCCATTCCAGTGAGTTACAACTTGAGGACACGGTAATACTTGTAACTAATTTAACTAGATTTACTTGATCAAGACTCAGAAATGCAGAAGGCGATAGAAGGTCTAGATAGTTATGATGGAGGTGGTACTCATGGTCAGGCTTCCGTGAGTCGCGCCTCCAACTCTTCTAAGGCCCTGGAGATGAGCCCGGTTCTGCGTCACCATTGTAAGTCAAGTTTCGATCAATAGGGCTTTTTTATTCAAACATTTCCAGCATCTAAATCTAGTATTAAGTCAAAACCTACGCCTTCCAACAGCCGTGAGTATACTTCATTGCGCAAAAATCTTAACTGATCATACTTATCAGAGAGGCTGGCTGGTGACCAAAGCCCCAGCATGGATGATTTACGAACACCATCACAACATCCAGAACAGTTCCGTGCAGATCCTTCAAAAAGTCCTTCTCCTGCGCTGCAGCAAAATTCACCTCACAGTGACACTAATGCGATCTCCGACAGCAGCAAATTTTTCAAAGATAGATCACCCATATCTCGTTCGGAACGGCATCTACATAGCGAAGTACACTCACCGTCAGTTGTCTTCCCGCCTGCACACCTATCATCATCAAGTGACGAGCCCGACTATGACTCTCCACCGTCTAACGCGGCAAGTCGGTCGAACAGGTACAGTCAGTCCAACCTCAAATGGACAACTCCAAAACCACCGGGTGGGTGGTTGAACACACCTAAGCCTTCCCGAGAAGGTATGGAACAAGGCAGTCCAATCAACAACGTCACTCAGTGTGACGGCGATATCCCCCTAGCTACAAACAATGGCCTGTCACATTTGAAGACAGTAGCTAGAGCTGAAGCTACTCACACTTTCCAATCTTTTTCTAAAACACCAAAACCACCAGGAGGATGGGTGTCCACCCCTGCTCCTGCTCCGTCGGTTGACTCTCCACTAGATATCCCCGAGCGAAATAGGGGGCTTCTAACTCCCGCCGCATCGTTATCGAAAGGTTCAAACCTTGAGCCAAAGACGCCTGCCATTCCTGGAGCATGGCTGGCCACTCCTGCTGTCAAGAAGTCGATATTAAAAGTTCGCTTCGAGCCGCCAGTTTCAGAATTGACAGATAAATTGGTTGAGTCAGTCAAACATTCTGACCCGAAGTCACCCCTCTCCTTTCACAGACAAAAATCGCCAAAGTCGCCAAAAATTCGGGTATTAGATGCATTTGGAAGGGAGCAAGAGCCTGACGTATCCAACCAGGAGTGTGTCAATAACTCACCGAGCCCTTTTCGGGTTGTTGATGCTATGGGTCATGACATCAATGAAGGAAATTTTGTGGAAGGCACAGAAACCCCAGCTGCCAGCTACTCCGCCTCCAGTCGAGGAGAGCTTCTATCACGTATTCGAAATGGACTTGATGATCTTGTCGTTGGTATTGATGGCTTTGACAAGTAAAATTTTGTACTTTTGTTTTCTCGGCGGTACTTACACGCCCTTTTTCTAGGGATGACGAGGCGTTATCTATTGACCACGACAGGGTGCAACAGTTAACTACGATATCAAGACAGGCTCGTGGACTGAGAGAACGGCTGTATTCTCGAGCCGATAACAGCCGCTCCCTCGTAAGTACTCCCCTGAGCTTCCATTCCTAAACTCATCTAGGATTATCTAGTTCTCAAGCACCCTTGGCATGAAAACCTCGTGGTTCCCAGCCAACCCAAGGGTCTACATTTTCTTGTTTATCCTGCAACTTTCATTCATATGGTTGATGTACCGGTGCGCAATAATTTTGCCCACTTCTCTCTGCCGTCTAAACAGCTGCTTTTAGCATATCTATCATTCGGGCTCAACAACTTTTTCTGAATACATATTACGACCCATTTAATCCTGAACTTCATTTATACATATTTAAATCCGATGCATCACTACATGTTCTACGTTCGGAAGGTGCGAGGACGACTTCGTGGTCCTCTTTGGTTGGGCATATATTGGACAGGTGGATCCATTTTATTGGGAGTATGCTTCGGTTTTGGCAGGTTCGGGATAACGGCGCCGTTCTTCAGTATGACAACGCTTGGACACCGACATGATGATTCTACTTGTAGTAATCTTGTGCTATGCAATCAGTTGTAGATGCAAGTTATATTGTAGAGTCTATTCAGGATTTGTAGAGTCAAACGGTCTGCAAAAATGTGTCTCTTGCGCCTCTCTACACTGATCTCGATGATGTGTGATCCTAGAAATAGTTGATGCTTATGCTAATGAAGCCAATGCTATTATCGCAAAATATTGTGTCGTTTAAAAGCCAGATAGTGTGTAGAACCATCGCAGCCCTTTGCAGACGCAGCACTCTAAAAAAATTGAACAAGGAGCATACATTGTCACATATACTTAATATAGTATCGGCGTCTGCATTAGGAAGACTAACAGAGGCATAAACCATTCAGACATTCAAAATTGATCGTCGGTCCTCTCTCTGTCAACCACAACCATTTAGGCAGCTAAACCATGCCCATTCACCCACACTCTCCCTGGCAAACCCAACGCACCCCCCCGACGACAGATCTCCTCTAGATCAGTGGGTCTCAGATCCGATCCCATTGCGCCCTGTATTTCTACAGAGACGCCTCGTGGTTTTGTCTCATCATGCGTCACCGTGATCTCTACTAAACCTGAAATTGGTGGACGTTCGGGAGATGTCATCACAATCTTCGGCCTTGATGGAGGTGGGAAGTCAAGGTCAGCCGGTCCAAAAAGATTATCTGTTGCACTGGATGGAAGGGTCACATTGACCGGAATTCTGTAGGGTGTAAAGGTGCCTAGGAGAGACATCAGCCCACTTCATGCCAAAGGTAAAATTCATGCCAAAATCACCAGATAGAATGGCTTGTAAATCATCTTCCGTGGGAATGGAGTCATCTTGGATATTCTCCTCTTCTGGCTGCTGCGACCCTTCGGTTGTCCAAGTGCAACCGAGAAGTATCTCGTTCAACCAACACTGTTCTCTTACAACCTAAAACGGATTAAGATTACACGGACGATATGGTTTTATAAGATCTCTTACCTCTAGAATCCCCCAAACTTCTTTCATACTATGCACTGGAACTCGTTCAAGGAGGAAGCCAGGTTCTTCCGGTGTCATTAGCCGTAGCTGTAGAGGCGGATGCATAGAATTAAGCGATTTCTGGAAGTAAACGTTATGAGTTATACGCTCTTAGTTATAAAGAAGATACCAACATAAAGAGCTGTATATCGTTCTGGTGACACCGTCGCTCCGGGGTTAAGCTATGTCTCTATGTTTAAAAGGGGCCGGGATGCAAGAGATACGACGCACCAGAAGATCGATCCAGCTCACGGCACCGAAGGACAACATGTCTGATACACCGTTCAAGCTATCAATCCCTCCCAGAGGGTTGACAACGAGTTCAATCTCTTTCATCCTAGACTGGCTCGTCACTACGCCGGGTCGCTTACCGCTTTCAGTGAAGTCCAGCACCCAAGCATAAGGTCCTGAGAAGGCGTTTGAGTCATGAGGATCGACAGCAATGCCGAAATTATCTCCAAATTGCGGGAAATTGTGGTCTAATTCAGAGACAGCAGGCATCAAGGGAAAGGTGGGTCTTGCAGTTACGTTTGGCATGGACATGGAGGGGAGATAGAGATGAGCCTCAGACAATTTGTCGAGAGAGAGAGTTGCGATCGTGACGCCTTTGTTGAGACTGGGTAAGGAAGATCTAAGCTGCGAAAGTGTCAAGTCTAGAGGCGGAAAGCTATCATCTGTTTCTGGACCTTTGGAATCGCAAAGGAGGGATAGATAGGCAAGCGGAGACAAATATGTCAGAAAGGAAATGGAAGGGATTATTAAATATGGCAGAGGCAAAGCATGAGAGCGAAGCAGGAATATATCAAGTGGGGCCTTGGGCAAGGACAAGGATCTGCATACACATCAATCCATCTTTTCAGCGATAACATATAGAAAGGGACCTACGAAGCAACTAATCCCGCTTCACCCCTGGCAACTCCATTCAATGTTGGATAAAGTTCATCAAGGTCAGTAAACCATCGGATGCCACCGTCGTCCTTTCTGCTCGCTAATCCGTCGAGGAGCACAAGATATCGAAGTTGGCTAAGTATCTTCTTTCGAATGCTTGCGGCGAGCCTGGGGTCGCGCGAGTCTTCCGTTTTCTGCATCTCAGCACAATATTTTTGTATGTTGTCTGCAAGGAACATGTCGAGCATCGTAGAAGCACTTGGATTTGTATTCCCGGAAACCAACGCATTGGATGTCTTGATATTAATTACCTTTAGTCGTCGGCTCATCTGCTCATCGTGTTCGATTCCGAAGTCAACGTCGATAACCAGGACTTTTCCTCCTAAGACAACGGTTGCACCATCTTCACGACCGTCGATGAACGTTTCCATCCCAACAGAGGTCCCCCATGCTCCGAGTTGGTTGATACACCAGTCCGGGATGGAGGCTAAAAGCAAGGGGACGTTTTCACCATAACGGATTCCAGAACGTTCACGAAGAGTGTCAATAAGATGTTGATTATTCCTCACTGACTAAGACCTGGTGAGTCGTTCATTATCAACGATTGGAGTAATAGGAAGGTCCTAGCTGACAGAAATTGCTGAATATTCGATTGAAGAATGTTGACGAAGAAGAGAGACCACTTTAGTATTTGACCAAGGTATTGTAGAGTCACATATGTCCAATGAACGCGAAACTTGGTCAGTGGCATTGATTAGATCTTGTAAAAGAACGCAAGCATCTGGGGCTGTTGAAGCAAAAGGATGAACTGCGTGTGGCGGGAAGGCATCTTGTTTTTGGAAACTTTCAAGAGATGACAGAAGACTTTGCATAGGGGGGGTTATTGAACAAGAGTGATCGATACAAAAGTTTGATTTACATAAATTGCTACAGGGTGCACTCAAGCTATCAAAAGGTAGGGACTACTCCAGATGTAAATGAAGGTCCTGAAGGACGACCGTGTTCACCAGCTTGATAGAGTCCAGCGTTGCCAAGCATGCTGGGATCATGGTGATGCCTGGTAGGCAGAGGCGATTGCATTACAGGAACTGACGGTCCATAAGACGCATCACCTTTAGGTAAGAGCACAGGCTGGACAGGCATGGTGTAACGAATATCGAGCTCCTCTAGAACGGTTTTGAGATGACGCATGAACGCAGTTCGACGCGTCCATCTTCCTCCCCAGTCTTGCCAATTAGGCCGGTCTATAGGGATGGATATGAACAAATGAGGATTAAAAAATCTAACAGAACCGATACTTACGCTCCATTGCAACAATAAGGTAAATAGCGTTTTGGAATTCCATTTTGTCGATATTCAAGGAAAACCCTGACCATTCTCGACTATTAGTATTGACATAGGCACTGATCTTGCTTTTTAGATGCTCAATGGCCTCCATTGAAGTGTCGTAGGCGACCGTCAGTGTAGTTGATTCCCACCTATGTTTTGCATTAGCGATACTATTTGATGCTAAAGTGTAACTAAACTCACATTGATTTGCTGCGCCGTAGGTTATGACCAAGCTTTGTGCTTGCGAGTAGGGCATTTGGAGCAATGACTTCTTGACCATCAACCCGGCGAAACGTAGTTGAGAACAAACCGAATTCTTTGACGAACAAGACCTTATGAATGAATAACCTAGGCATTTCGTTGTAATACACATGAAACGAATGCATACCTGATCGTCAATCATCACAAGGTCTCCTACATCAAAGACATGGGTTGAAAATATGAAGATGAGCTGGGTAAAACAGTAAGGAACGAGTCCAGGATGTTCGAAACCTTCAAAATGACTTACAGATTCGAACAAAGTTTGGGCAGAATGGCCAAAAATGAATGAAAAACCCAAAATGATCGTGGCCAACGGGACAAGAGACGCAAGGGTATTTTTTCGATTGAAGATTAACAGAGAGACGAAAATGATGACAATAACCGTGATAGATAAGAGAACTCCATCAAGTTTTGCAACGATAGAGTCAACATCCTGAAGAACTGCTCTGAGCAATTTAGGTTGACAGAGGGTCAAGCAAAGGCCAACCTTGAGCCCTGCAATCAATGACTTTCGTTCTCTGTAGATACGCTGAACGGCTTCCCGCATTTCACGTTTCGATATGTCGCCATTACCGTCCTTGTCAAAGAAGGCGAAGGCGTCATGCTATAGATAATCAATAACTGAGGTTTGTTAGTTATGTTAAGTTAATGCTCACCGCTTCCGAGATCGATCGAAAATATGGATAGAAGTCTGTAGTATCATTAACACAAGGACAAGAATATTATAAGCGATAGAACTTACCCTCAACAACAAGATGAGACCTTGTTGGTTTCACATCACTGAGGACGCTGAAAAGCTTCCTAGCCAGCTTCCTGGCGGAATCTAATCCACCTTGTTTATTGAATCTGGAATTCTTCAGTGCGACTTGACCGATTGCTCCTCCCACCTAGATTAGAAAGCCAGTCAATTATCAGGACCTATTGGGGTTGAGTCTGATGAGCAAGATGACAGACCTGGTCGACAATTACACTTGTCACTTTCTTCCTCCGCCTCTTAGGCTGCAGTTCTGGAGTGGATTTTGATGAGAATATTTTAGAATCGTTGACCAAAGTTGTCTGGTGATCTCTGACTGTAGAAGTATTGATGGAGTCATCTTCTTGTTGTCCCTGATGAGGAAGCGTAGCGAAATCCATCGTCCCTAAGGAACCCTGCCTTTTATGGCCACGCTTGTGGTAAGGAGGTTTCTTCGAAGCCCCCGGATATGCATTGGAAAGACAGTCCAATGCCTTCAACCCAAGTCTATTTTCCTCCAGACGCTCGGCAAGCGCTTTCTGATGAAAGTTTATCGCTACGAAATGCAAAAACAATTTCTCCACGAAGACAATGATAGCCGCAGCCAAAAGGGCCTTTGACGAAATGCTGAGATAATTAAAAATGAGTACGATTTATAAGAGAACACACCTGCATGACACGACTGATGATTGTCCAATATGATCCGTCGGGACGATACACAGCTTGAAGGACAGATAGTGCAATCAATGCCCATGCGATGTCGAGAAGTAATTTCAGCCAAGGCTTGACGGCCATTATCAACTGGGCAACGATTGATTAATCTTATGCTGACCTCAATATATACGGCTTAGAAGAAGGACACACCTCTACTTGGACCTGCAAGCGTTCAATCTTTCCACCAAACAACCTCGTCACTGCGATGACGGAACGAGGGACCAAATCCACTACCAAGTAGGTGATGCAGCTAGCTGCCCATATAATTGTGAGCCAGAGAGACCAGACCTGCACCTGGGTCTTGGCAGCATTATTAGGAAAGCGAAATTTGACAACCAGAAGAGGAGTGACGGAAATGGCGACGCCAACAAGGCTGACCAGAATAACCCTGACGGGTCGAGCCAGTTTCACGAAAGCAAGCCAAAGACGGCGTCCTCGTTTCGCTCCGACTTGTGGCTGCGACTTATCAGCTTTCGCTTCTTCGTCCTCAAACCAGTCAAACTCATCGGATGAATTTGTGGCAGTTGAATCGGTATCTTCAAACTTTTCGTGAGTATCTTGGAATGATTGATTTAGGGTATATTCCTGTATTTCATGTTCGGGGGCTTTGGCACCCATGCTGCTTAACTGGGATATTAGGTGACTTTTGTCTATTTTGAAAAATCAGCAACGGCCAAGATTCAGAAGATAAGCAGATGGAGGAGTGGCATAAAGACACGCCCGAGAACGTAATAAACTAATAAGAGCTTTCGCAGAATTGTGGAGACCCTCATATCCGAGTATTACTACCGATCAACTACAACTTCGATGTGTGGCAAATAATAGCGATAGAGGGGTGCTAAAAAAAGATTCGGAAAAGGATGGATTCGTAGTTTTGACCCTCAAATGTACGATGTGACAATGGCCAATATCTATGGGCTTTGCCAGGAAAGGAGTATAGCGGATTTATATTATGCAAATCCCTGTGGACGTGGGCTATTAGAAGTACAGGTCAAGAGGGGTTCAACTGTAGTATGTCACTGAAATACTAGGGAAAAGAAGGTTTCGGCTTCATAACTTATAAGTCATATGCTTTGACGTTGGGATCGCGAACACGAAGTTAAGCTCCCGAAGGAGTACTTAAGTTCAAGGAGTCAATTTGAGACGAGGAAAGCAGGGAAAAGAAACCTCTACGTACCCACATCTGCCAGGACATAACCAACCCCCCACGAATGGATGGGGGTGTGATCCGCCGCATAGATAGGAACGGTGCTGGCTTTTGTACCCATACCATTGCCAAGTAAAAGCCGACAAATCTATCAAGCGCACGTAAGCTTTCTCATTGCCATTGTAACATATGTACACCCACGAAGAACTGGAGCCAATGTTGAGTTAGCGCAGATCAACGACTGAGAATGTACAAAATATGCCTGAAATAACAATAGTGCCGCGACGTCCGCAGAAATTATTTAGTGGGTCTGTAAGCCAACAATTGCAGGATAGGGTAGGATGCAATATATGGTCTAACACAATCACAATCGAGTCAGGTAGATGTTTATAAAAAAAAAGAGGAACCATCTTACGCAGCGTTAATCACTCCAACAATCCATTCATTAGTATTTTCATTTAGGATTTCTAGGATCCGTTGAGATATTGAAGTCTTGTGGAAAGGATAGATTGGCACCATTGGAACCAGTCTGAAAGGTCATGAATGAGTCGAGGGATGCTTGCTGGACAGCGGCTGCCACCGAGCATAGAATGACAATCCAATACAAGGCCTTGCTTCTCCATCTGTTTGGAAGGCAGCAGCGTCAGAAACAATACTAATACCAACAACTGGCAGCGGCCGCACTAATTTCTCTTGCACAATTATATCCCGGTCAGCATGATCAAGTTTTTGAATTGAGTCAGGCTCTGAATTTCGAGCAAGAAAAGCCCTCTTCAAAGGAGAGTCAAGATATCCTACTCTTGTGCGAATACGTCGACCTGCGCTAGAAGCTTGTCGTGAGATATGCCAGATTTTGAATTCTGTAGCAATTAGAATTGGGATCAATGAATTGGTCGTTCTTACTTGAAGGAAATGTACGTACACTGGAGTAAGGGCGCTCATCGAAGCTTTTGAAGTAGCAGGTAAATAGACATGTTCCCAGTTTGTTACATAAGTTATTACAATTTTACTTAAACTTGATTTACACTTGCTTTACTGGTCATGAACGATAGTAGCTTCAGGTGCGAAAAACATGCTCGAGAATGACTCTGCGGTTCTAGATACTCTTTCCACTGTTCCCATCGTCGTCCGATTTTGCATCTACCGCAGGCTGGGTTGGATCCGCGGGCGCGTCATCATTAGCTGGCTTGCAACCAACAGAGCTTTCGAACTAGCACATTTTGTAAAAAAACAAGAATATATGCAACGAAAGTCGAACCTTCTGTCGAAGTTGACCATACAAGTCTGGTAATCTTGCCATCGTCGCGTCACGTAGTGCTGCGGCTGCAGCCATGCCTTCGTTTACCCTTTTCTCTACTTCATACTTTTCTGCTATCTGTCTTAACTCCAGGCTTGTCGGTTGCAATTGTTTCACCAGATCTTGCATTACCCCCAGAATCTGGAAGGTGTGCTGCGTCACACGTTTCCCTCCATCCTGCTGTATGATGTCGCGAATTTTGGTATAGGCTGTGGTGATGATAGCATTGGCTTCATCCGCATGAGTGTCAACCGCGTCGTCTATATTATCGAAGTATATTATCGAAGGCTTTATCCACCACAAAGTTTGACCCCGGAAAGGCAACATAGGATTTAACAGCTTGTCGAAGGAACCCAACTGCTTGGCTAAGAGGTTTTCCTTTGGAGAGGTTGTCTCGTGTCTGTTCTAGATAAAAATTTATTTCTTGAATACGATCGACTGTCTTCTTGACGCCAGAGTAGTGATACCAGGCATAACCTTGAACAAGCACGCTCGGTGAACAGATCAACAAAAAAAGTGATGGAACAGACCAGCTGCAAGAGTGGTAGCTGCACCAGCAATACCAGCTAGGATATGAGTTGCAAAGTGACGAACATAGGGTCTGGCTGGAGCAGACGAGTTATACCTGATAGCGGGAATAAGGAAAGCCCTCTTCAACGGAGAATGATACACAAGTGGCGGCATTTGAGGAACATGCTGGAAAAAATGCGCACGGCACAACTGTTGGACTATCTGTACTTCCGATAAGCACCCGTTACTCTGGTTGATCAAGCTGGGGCAGGCATGCTAATACTCATCCGTGAAGTGAACCGATAAACCGTCACACTTAGTGTGTGCCGCAGAACTACACGGTAGACAAAGCGATTTCCCAAGTGATGATGAAAAAAGAAGTGATATAGGGTCGTACATGCAACTACTGTGAGGGAACTTCAATCTCTCCAGAATTGATACCATCGATAATGTCGTGTGGTGGTTGTCCATCCACAGTGCAGCCTATACTTTGTGCCGTTCCCAAAATCTCCTTCACACACCCCGACAGCTCCTTCGCGAGCGATTTTGACTTCATCGTTCGCGCAATATCAAAAATTTCGTCCAGTGTCACATTACCCGAGTGTTTGATGTTCTTCTCTTTTTTACGGTCACGCGGAGGCTCTAGAGAATAGTATATTCCTATCAACAATCTGGGGAAAAAAAAAGGGAGCAAAGTGTCCATTACCTTTGAGCGCCCGGATGACAAGAGAAGAAGCAGAAGGGACAACAGCGACGGCAGCTTGTCGATTTTGGACAGTCAGTTGAACAGTCACCCGTAGACCTTTCCATGCAGATGTAGCTTTGGCAATATCTTCTCCAACCTTTTTGGGTGACTGTCAAGCAAAGTCAGTAACAAGTCCATAGCGTGTATGTGGGTGCAAGAGATACAGACCAGACCCAATGGACCAATTTTTGGGGCTAGTGCTGACGAGGCACCGACTTCACCTCCAGTAGCACGAAGATAGATGATCTTAATTTCATTTGGGTCCTGGTCGAGAGAAATAAAATAAGTATATAATCGATGTTCTAAAGCAACAATAAGGATAATTACGAGCTTGGGTGCCATTTTTTGTGAGGAGGAAGTTGTTGGGTTGGGTGATATGGACCTCAAAATCTTGCTGGGACCACTGGGTATAATCACGAATTTAGAGTTCAAGCTCCGACAACCCAACTGTACAGCTGAAATAGGCTTACATACGCTAAGCTTTTAATCTCCGTGATCATCTGGTGTGCTCAAGTTTAGCTTAGTTCGGATTCGGGGCGCATCAACGTCTACTTATCTTGTGCAATGGATCCATGGAATCCGACAGCTCAGAAAGGGTTGAAATTCCCGCCAATTTTGAAGATGCTCCCGTAGAAGCTCTCGTACAGCTCATTGGTGAAATCTTCTATTACCTCGGACTTTTGCTCGTCGTCGTCGCTGACACGCCATAATTTTCTAGCAGATATGCTAGACCGACTAATGTCGCATAATGATCTCATACCTCTATCACCGTATGTCTTTTCATGTTGTTTTTTTGCTAGTCCATCTAAACAATGCGTGTGTTGTCTAGGGAGGCTTTAACACGATTTCATTCCCGTTCAACACCCAGCATAAGCATTCTCGATTACTTGAAGCGTATCATCAGATTCACCAACGTCGAGGTTGGTGGAACGTATTTCTCTCCTCAACTTTGAAAAAAGCATTGCTGAATCAAAAATACTCACCCCAATTCTGATTATCTCCAAAAGAAATCATGTTTACTCATCTCTCTTTTCAACATCGACCAGATCTGTGCTCGGATGCCTTTATTCACCTTTTCTTCTCTGACATGTCACCGATTTGTTATCACTTCTATAACCGTATCCAGCAAAGGCCTCTGTGATGCCTTTTGTCCGAATAATCTCTACGCCAAGGTGGGCGGTATATCCGTTACGGAACTCAATGTCCTCGAAAGAGAGTTTTTGGCCATGATCGATTGGCGTTTGATGGTTAGCAGAAAGTCCTTTCCCTCACCTCATTCAACGAACTCATAAAAATACCATCTTTTTTTTTTTT
>Ga0193742_1000558_pt1 | contig 24508 bp, 14 predicted proteins | sample L2c1metaG_FD_165511 | JGI IMG/M metagenome (GOLD analysis project Ga0193742, IMG submission 165511) | Soil microbial communities from a riparian zone of the East river system, Colorado, United States - L2c1 | ecosystem: Environmental > Terrestrial > Soil > Riparian zone | place: USA: East River... | reverse complement strand
TTGTCTTTTTCGCAGGAACTGCAGCGGACTTCTTAGCTACCGGTGTAACAGTCTTCTTTGCTGGAGCCTTCTTCGTTGCCATTTCTGGTCGAAAGTTTACGTATACGGAACGAGCAAGCCGTGTTCCAGCAGAATGTCAGCTGCCTTTCGGAGATCGGAAAATGCGAACTGGGACATTTCTGCGATGTCAAGCAGTGAGTGTTCACCATCGGAATAGTTCAAGACCCAGAATAGGTGAATCAGGTTCTGCTCGATTATTGGCCCGCCCATTTTGCGATAGATACCGCGTTTGCCCAATTGAGGTTCACCTTTCGGGCTTGTGTTGAGATACGAGGCATTTCCTTCAAGAATTGTGACGATCCTTGCTATGAGCGCAAGACCACCCGCGAGTTTTCCCGGCGACACGAGGGTCAAATCATCAGCAGAGGTATGATTTTGCGGGTAGTGATGGGAATAGGTTCGGAAGAGGCAACCCACAGGTAAATTGAACCCAGGTGAGCAAAATTGTCGCTCGTCGAAGCCGAAGGGAGTAAATCCCCAAAGCTCGTATTTTTCTTCGCTTTCACGCAACGCACACTTAACCGCCCGGTCAATTTCCATGCCCCCGCGCCGCGTTTCCTTCCAGGTGAACCCTCCATCATCTCCGATGCATGTCAGTGTGAAGCCATATTTAATCCGGTCAAGGTTTGCTTCATTGCGGCTGAGCCAGGTAATCGATCCAATCGTCGTTGGAATGAAAATAAACCGATAAGACAGGCGCCGATTCTCGACTCGAGATAAGTATGCGGCTAGAAATGTCGCCACAGCGACGCCGGAGAGATTATCGTTGCACATCGCCGGATGATCTATATGAACGGAAATAAGAAACTCGTCCGTGCTGGACCCTGGCAAGTAATACTCACCATAGGTAAGAGAACCATCTTCCAGCGACGAGTCGATGAGTACCTCGTACTCGCAGTCCTCCAGCTCTTCGAAGTCCCGATGGGCCAGACAGAACCCCCAGTTTGCGTCGTAATAGGAGTAACGGAACGGGATCCATGCAGGGTGTTCAGGTATGGTGAACAAATGTTTTTTCAGCTCTTTTAAGCGGAATTTCCCCTTCACTGGCACGCTGTACCCAACGACATGCAGACAGTTCCGTTGAAAATCAATCACTCGTTCCCCGCGTTCGTTTGCCACATATGCGTCGCGAATGTTCCACTCTTTCGGAACTGTCCAGTCGAGCACAGGTGTTCCGCTGGGAACTTCATGTTGCTGAAGCGGTATGAATTGTTCTATCACTGAGAGCGTCTGGCGAACTCCATCACCAGTGATGCTTCGACATATGGGGTACAGATCAACGATCAGGTCGAGAATCTCTTGACCAACTCCCGAATGCTCACAAAAGTGTCGAAGTTCGGTAAGCTCGATCAATTCAGTTTCGGAATCTTCTTCCGGCGACGTCCCAGGGGACATAAGATTAAAACTCGGAGATCGGAAATTGTTCATGCTCACACTCGCAAAGAAAGATTTTTCCAATCCTGATGTTTAGAATTGGACGGCGGTGCGTTCGCTAAGAGTCTGAGAAAGCGACAACGACGCTGAGGGCCCGCAAACTATCTATCGTTTATTTCGAGGTCGAATGGCCCGAGCCTAGGCAAGGAAGCGGAGAGAAAACGCCGAGCGGTGATTCAAAACGAAACACGCTTCGCGAAAGCATATCCCAAAATGGATTCAGGAGGCATCTGTAAGGCAGATCTCAACTTTTAGATGCAAAAGTCAACAGCGCGGCTAGACATCGCAGCAATTATTTTTGAGCAGGAGAGGAACATAGGAGATGATCGAAGAAAGCCTGGGGGAAACTCTGCGAGCCTTGCGTGAGCAACGAGGTGTGTCATTACGGACACTGGCGGCGCGGACCGAATTTTCACCGAGTTTTCTCTCGCAAATAGAAAATGGTCAGTGCTCGCCGTCTATATCCTCAATGGAGCGCATCGCAAAGGCCTTAGGCGTAACGCTCTGGCAGTTCTTTCGCGGTGCAGAATCAGCGAAGGCGCAGCTCGTTCGCTCCGACGAGCGTTCTCATTTGACGCTGGAGTGGTCACGAGCCGAGATCGAAGGATTGGGATTTTTGGGGGATGGCTCCCAGTTTCAGGCGGTATTGGTCCGCATCAAGCCCGGCGGTATCAGCGGAAAGCATACTACTTCATCGATCAATGATGAGTTCGTATTCATTCTCGAAGGCCAACTTATCCTCACCCTTGAAGAGGGCGAGCAGGTGGTTCGCAAGGGTGATTCTGTCACGATTCCAGCTGGAGCTCCTCGGCAATGGCGAAATGAGACGAATGGAGTGGCACAGATACTCATCGTTTCAGTCAAACTGCTCGCTTGACGGAGATAATGGTCCCTTGCTAGCATCTCCCTACTGTTCAGCCCTACTGGACATTTATCAGGCTCGTACTGAACAGTAGAAGGCTCTGTTGATCCCAATCCGCGATTCCAGAGCAGGCCCTGCTCTTCTTGGTCCCCAGAAAAAGACGGAGGCCCGATGATAAACCAGGCTTTTCCCAGCACCCTTTCTTTAACACAACTTGGTCATCATGCGGATATGCATCAGACGACCGAGGAGAGCGTTGTCAATGATCTTTGTGAAGCATTCGAGAACTCGTGTGTACCGCTTGCTCAGCGGCTCGAGACCTTCGCTCGGCATGTCCGCAGGCAGGACTTGGCACGTTTTCTCGTGCGCTACGAGATTTTTAAACTGAACCTAGGAGTACACGGAAGCGTCGTCGAGTGTGGAGTATTCGCCGGCGGTAGCTTGATGACGTGGGCGCAATGTTCATCAATACTTGAGCCTTACAATCACACCAGACGGGTGATCGGTTTCGACACCTTTGCTGGATTTCCAAAGCCCCACGAAAAGGATACCTCCTCAGGGACTTCGGAGTACCTTCATGAAGGAGCATTCGATACGTCCACGAGTATCGTTGACGAATTGAACTACCTTGCCTCGATCCACGATAGAAATCGACCCCTCGGCCACATCCCGAAAGTCGAGCTCGTTCAGGGCGATAGCTGCGACACCATTCCCCAATATCTGGAGCGAAACCCTCAGCTGTTGATCAGCCTTCTTTACTTAGACTTTGATCTATACGAACCAACAAGAGTAGCTCTTGAACATTTCTTACCTCGAGTGGTGCGAGGCGGCGTGGTTGCCTTCGATGAGCTGAACTCCCCGCATTTCCCTGGAGAGACGCTGGCATTTATCGAAGCGGCCGGCCTTACATCGGGACCGCTCTGCCGTTTTGCTTCTGATCCTTATATTTCCTATTTTGTGAAATAGAGAAAGCATCAGCTGTCTAAGATCGGTTCTTTATTGTCCGAGCGCGGGAGTTACAAATGGAAGGAAGTCACTCAGCAGGCCGCCTCCAATACCGCCAACTTAGCGGGACCACAAGCTTGGAATTCGGAAATAAGATTGACGTTCTAGATCTGCACGCAGGAATGGTTTCTATGCCCTCATGTCCCGTTTTGACGATTGGTATGCCTGTTTATAATGCCGATCGTTTTCTCGCCAAGGCGCTCGATTCCTTCTTAGGCCAGACCTTTAAAGACTTCGAGCTGTTCATCTCTGATAATGCTTCGACCGATCGTACAGAGCAAATCTGTCGGGAGTACGCCGTCCGAGATCATCGCATCCGTTATTTTCGAAATGAAAAGAACATGGGGGCTGGTTGGAATTTCCGCCGAGTCTATTCTTTGGCGAGCGGAAAATACTATAAGAGCGCGGCACATGACGATTTCATTGAGCCGACGTTTCTCGAGGAATGCATTGCAGCCCTTGAGGCTGATCCCGGCATAGTGCTGGCACACACCCGCACCCGGACAGTATCGTCCACAGGGGATCCGGTTGAATGTGACAACCCGCCGCTACGCTTCGATTCACCAGACCCTCTCCTCCGCTGGCACGACCTTCTGCTGAACGATCATATGTGCTTTGAGATTTTTGGTGTCTTCAGGCTGGACGCATTGCGCCAATGCCCCCCACAGGGGAGCTATGTCAACTCCGATGGCGTGCTGTTAGCGCAGGTAGCACTGCTCGGTCGATTTTGGGAATCAGATGAGGTGCTGTTCATCAATACTCGTCATGAGAACCAGTCGCAACAAACAGTCCCTGTTCGCCTCAAATCGCAAGGCTTCCGCTTGATACGACGGCACGGCACTCTCCCTTCTCCAGAGTGGTGGGACCCGGCGAAGACTCATGCAATTACCTTTCCGGAGTTTCGGCAGTTTTACGAATATGCAGCTTCCGTAAAAAGGGCGCCCCTTTCTCCGTGGCAAAAGGTGCGCGCCTATTTGCTCCTTCTGCCTTGGACGAAGAAGCATTTCCGCCGCATGATGAAGGACTTGCTTATTGCAGCTGACCAGATCCTCTTCAACTACCAGAACCGTCGCGCGACGCGGCTCTACGATTGCGCGTAGACTCGGTTTATGAAGTTATCTTGTCGTTGAAATAGAAGGAATGCTCAAGTAGACGGAAAACCTCTATCCGGAATAGTGAAGCTGAACTGCCTGAAGAATCGCCGTATCAGCAACTTCGCCTACAGTTCCGATAGTGCAGCTTATGTACAGTCGCGTTCGTCAGGTCCAACTCAGAGGTGCATACACCTCTCGTTCAAATGTTTGCCGACCAGGTTTCGAATTAATTCATTTCGGGAACGTATATTACCTCAGAGCAACGAAGTAGCAGTTGGGATTATCACCATCTTTAGCCGCCGACGTCGTCTATATGTGTCATTGCATCAGCTTGATGACATGCTCAGCCACGTTCTGGATGTCCTGGTCGTTGGACATATAGGCGATGTTCAGCCCCAAATCTCCGACCACGGCGTCGATCGCAAAGCCACCCGCATCTTGTGGTAGGAGATAGGCGAGATCGCCATAACCGGTGCCGTCGAGCTTCCGAATCCCATGCCCCCGCACCGCGGCCATCCGAGTCATCATGGCCATGAAAAACTGGTGACTTGCACCATCGATGCCGACCCTGAGCGGCAGACGCTGCCCCGGTATCGTCACCAGGCACATTCTGAGGACCGTGTAGGGCAGAGATCCCCCAACTTCCTGGCTCTTCGCCGTGCGATCCTCAACTGTTCCGATGGGGCCATGAGCTGCTGCGATAGCACGGCCTATGTTTTCGCAGCTCGGGGTCGATGCCGCCGGGGGTTTGACCGGGGCAGCAGAGGTGCTGAAAGGCGATACCAGCACACCAACGGCAATGATCATAAATAGGCTTCGACGCATGCTCACTCCTACCAGTCGCCCATCGGGCTAGTTCACCATTATGTGTCTCGAATACTGAGGCATCGAACTGTTGTCGCCTAGCCTCTGCTTAGACTATAGATTAGCCTCGGACACGACCAGCAAGCCGGTCTCGGGCAACTTTGGAGGGGTGTCCGGCACGGTTCGTCCTCCAGCTTTTCGCGGTCACATGGGTTTTCAACGATTCTTTCGGCGGAGGATGCGGTGTGATCTCGAAACCGGCCAGCGGATTGCAAGTCACCCGAGAACTGCGACCTTCCAAGCCTCAGTATTCCAAAAAATCGCCTGCCTTTAGCGAAAGCGCCCGTTGGCAGGACAAGCACGAAGAACCACCAATGAGCGCCTTTTTCTGCCCGAAAGTGTCTCAAAACCGGTCCGAGAACAATGTTTGAATAAGGGTAGGGCTGGACGAAGCTGGGGAACCTGCTCCAGGAGTTCTAAACGTACGTAAATTTCCCTTTCTTGAGGTGTCCCCGTGAAGGTCGACACCTCGATCTTTGCGATAAAGTTTATCGCAACTTTATCGCAACTAACCCGCTCTAGATATCTCCCCTGCGCCTGCCGGCCATTTCATAACCCCAAACTGTCGTTCACAGCGATCTCAATCTCCTGGTCAGAACCTAAGTAGCGTTCAGTTGTCTGAATTGAGAGTGACCCAGCAGAAATTTTATCTGCTCCAAATCGCCTCCACTTTTACGAGAGAGCTTGGCGCAAGTTCGGCGGAGATCATGCGCGCCGAAGTGTTCAATCCCAATTTGCTTGGATGACTGTGTTCAACTACGGACCAGATCGCCCAATCGCCAAGTTCATCGCCTACAATTTTGCCGGACTTAGATAGCGGACGAAGTAGCCGGCCCTTATCAATCTTCGCCGCCTCTAGCCACGCTTCAATTGCCCGCTTCACCCAGATCGGGACTGCCACCGTGCGAATACGGCCACCCTTGCCGCAGAGATCGATGATGACCCACCTTCCTTCTCGGAGCTGAATATCTTCGATCTTCAATGAAGCGAGCTCCTGCCGGCGCAAGGCGCAGCCGACCAGAAGGGCAATGATGACATAATCTCGCTTCCCTTTGAGCTTCGAGCGGTCGGGGACCGATAGCAGGTCTTTTGCTTGCTCCCGAGTGAGCCAGTTTCCCTGTCGAGTTCCCTTTTGCCGTACATTCGGCACGTCGGTAAGACTCGCTGCCTCTTCGAGCCCGATCATTCCGTTCCCCCGCGCTTCGCCCACTAGCTTCCATATCGCAGACAACCGTACGTTAATTGTGGACGGAGAGAGATGATCGATCGTCGCGCGGTATTCCATCAGCAGCGCGCGGGAGAGAGGTCGGCTGGCACAGAAGGCAAACAGATCATCGAGGGCCTTGGCATAGTTGCGCTTGGAGTGGATAGACTGAACTGTGTCTAAAACCATCTGTCGCAACCTGGCCTGAGCCTGGGTGAGAGCAAAAGGCGGCTCTGCGGGTGGCTGTTCGAGATGAATCAGGGAGGTGCTCATTGCCTGCCAGCCTCTCTAGGACAGCTGCGATTCCAAAAGTGCCACAAGCTGTGGCACTTTTCTCGCTGCTTTGCAGCCAGACTTCTCTCGGTCTCCGAAGCGTTTTGCTTATTCTTCATCCGATGCCCCTGGCGCAAAGTTTCCATCTCGTCCCGAAGCTTGGTGACGACTGCTTGCAAGTCTTCTACGGTCGGGACCTCCGCGCGGATCGGTGCCGGCAGTTCGCGAGTGACGCGATAGCTTGAGACGCCGATTGGCTTATCGATGCTGCGGAGGGTGTACTCCACGATTGGACTGCGATGACTCTCGCAAAGTAGGAGGCCGATGGTCGGCGCGTCGGGGCCGGTGCGAAAAAGATCATCCACCGCTGAAAGATAAAAGTTCAGCTTGCCGGCCCACTCCGGTTTGAGCTTCCCAGTCTTGAGCTCGATGACGAAGTAGCAGTGGAGGCGAACGTGGTAGAACAGCAGGTCGATGTAGAAGGTCTCATCCCCACCTCAAGTGGCACCTGGCTGCCGACGAAGGCGAAGCCGCGGCCGAGTTCGAGGAGCAGGTCACGGAGATGGATCAGCAGACCACGCTCGATCTCCCGCTCGTGCGCCTCACGGGTGACGGTCAAAAAATCGAAGTTGTACGGATCTTTCAAGACCTGTTCGGCCAAATCGGAGTCCGGAGGCGGGAGGGCCCGCTGAAAGTTGGTGATTGCCTTCCCTTCCCGCTCGCGAAGCCCACTCTTAATCTGAAGCACCAGGACGTTCCGGCTCCAGCCGTACTCGACGGCGGCACGGAGGTACCACTCCCGCTGTTGCCGGTTCTTGAGCTGGTCGAGCAGCACCCGCAGATGCCCCCAGGGCAAAAGTGCCACAAGCTGTGGCACTATTTCGGGGTCGGGCCAGGCCTCGGCCAGGCTGCGCATGTACTTCAGGTTGCGGGGGCTGTAGCCTTCGACTCCGGGAAACTCCTTCTGCAGGTCGGCGCCGAGCCGATCAATGACCCGGGCACCCCAGCCCTCGGTCTGCTGGCGGGTCAGGATCTCGCGTCCAATGGACCAATAGAGCAAGACCAGCTCCCGCTGACGGCAAACGCGGCCCTAAGTTGGGCGGACCGAATGCGGGTGGAGAGCTCGGTGAGCAATTCGTGATAGTCGGAGGGTAGCTGGAGGCCATTGTCGTTTTGCTAATTATTTGGCACATTCTTGTTCGGATTATCTGGCACACTATCGTTCCTGGCGTGCCCCGGTGATTCCGAGGAGCGCATGAATCCTAAATTTCCGGCAGAAATGGGCTTGCACCACGCATTCTCACCTCCGATTCGCAGCTGGTATGCCAAATAATTAGCTCAGAAGTGTGCCAGATAATGCGAAAAGCAACAGAAACCGGAGCGAAAAACGAATCGCATTATGCCGGTCGCGTAGAAACAGGCCGTTTCAGCTACAGTGACCCTCTCATGGGAGATACCGTCTGAATCGAAGAACACATAATCCATTTCTCGCGACTGCTATCTTTCGCCAGCTAACAACCTCTAGAACTAAAGCGGCCCGTCAATTCGGGCTGCTTTCTTTCATGACCACAGAACAGGCATTCCGGCTCTAAAATGCTTGAATGGCGCTCCAGACCATAAAACCGTCGCCCCTTCTCAATGGAGCTTTTTATGAGAGAAGGCTGCGTCTATCAAACTGGAAAAAGGCAACAAATGTGCTACTCGGAATCATGTTTAGCGTTGTATGTGGAATGAATTCTTTCCCTCTCCTGGGACAGGAAAATCTTGTCGCCCAAGCTTCAGATCTGATGAAGACAGGAGATTTCACACACGCTGAACCAATTTGGCGCCAGCTGGTTAAGGCACATCCGAACGATCCGATCCTTCATGGAAACCTTGGGGTTACCTTGGCGCAGCAAGGAAAGCTGGAACCGGCGATGGCCGAATACAGAAGATCTCTGGAGATCAAGCCGAACCAGCCGGATGTTCTATCAAACCTCGGAATCGCTGAATTCAAGCAAGGTCATTTTGTAAATGCCGTCGCGACTCTAAAAAAAGTAGTGAAAGAAAAACCAGGAGATCAGCGAGGTACCATCCTGATCGGCATGAGTTACTTTGGGCTTCGGCAATATAAAAATGCCAGCGAGTTCCTCAAGATCGCTGTTCACGATAATCCTTCGAACGTGGAACTCCGGAATGTATTGGCACAAAGCTGTCTCTGGAGCCATCAGTATGACTGTGCGCTCACTCAATTTCAGAACATCCTCACAGTCAATCCGAATGCTGTTCAAGCACATATGCTTTTAGCACAGGCTCTGGATGGAATGGGAAGAACAGAAGAAGCGACAAAGGAACTTGAAGACGTCGCTCACACCTCACCACAAGAGCCTATCCTTCATTTCGAGCTCGGATATCTCTACTATAAGCAAGGCGAGTACGAGAAAGCCTCTTTTGAGCTACGGCAAGAGATTGCAAATAATCCTGGCTATGCGCAGTCCTATCTCTATCTAGGTGATATTGCACTGCATACTAATGACGACAAGGCGGCCCTGGAGTTTCTCCAAAAGACTCTTCAACTGCAACCCGAGAATCGGCTGGCCTACTTCGATTTAGGATGCGTTTACGTCAATCAGAACAGGGACTTGGATGCAATGAAAGCCTTCCAACATGCCATCCAGCTAGATCCTTCGCAGCCGGATGCGCATTACAGACTTGCACGTGTTTATACAAAGGTCGGACAGAAGCAGAAAGCGGCACAGGAATTGGCTAAGACAAAAGAGCTCCATAAAAAAACCGAAGATACTCTGATTGAAAAAATATCCGGAGAGCAGCCAACACAATCGACCACACCGGTCAATTAATTCAGCGATGAACCAGTTTAAAAAGTCCGAAATCTCCCGTCGAAGTTTCTTATGGATGGCTTCTGCCTCCACAGTCGGCTTTGCTCAGGGAGTCGCGACCAGAAATGTTAAGCCGCTTCCTAGAGGCAAGCCTTCCGGTCTCCCTTTTACTTCCCGATTTACCGATGTTGCCGCCCAGGCTGGCCTCACCTCTCCTGTTATCTACGGAGGAACGGACCATAAGAACCACATCTTGGAAACAGTTGGCTGCGGCATCGCTTTTCTGGACTTCGACAATGACGGTTGGCTCGACATCTTTGTACTCTCAGGCACTCGAATGGATGAAAAAGTATCCAGCTCCAGCAATCGCCTCTACAAAAACAATCGCGATGGAACCTTTACAGACGTGACCGAAAAAGCTGGCCTGGTCCGTCAAGGGTGGGCGAGTGCGGTTACAGTAGGCGATTACAACAACGACGGCTTCGAAGATATCTTTATCACCTACTACGGACAAAATGTTCTTTACCGCAACAATGGAGACGGAACATTTACAGATGTAACAAAGGAAGCAGGACTCCTCTATGACAGTGCCACTCGTTGGGGATCGGGATGCACGTTTATCGACTACAACCGCGATGGTCATCTTGATCTATTTGTGGCTAATTATGTCGATCTCCATTTGGACAAAGTACCCAAGCCTGGAGCGAATCCCTATTGCAATTTCAAGGGTGTCCCTGTGAACTGCGGCCCGCGCGGCCTGCCCATGCCCCGCAACTACCTCTATCGCAATATGGGCGATGGTACCTTTCGGGATGCTTCTGTGGAAACAGGCATAGCAAAGGTAGAACGAACTTACTCGATGACCAGCGTTGCGGCCGATCTGAATGAAGACGGCTGGACCGATATCTACGTCGCTTCAGATTCGACGCCAAGCCTGCTGTTACTCAACAAGCACAACTCCGTCTTCAGCGAAGAGGGCGCTGAACGCGGAGTTGCATTCAGCGCCGATGGCGCGGAGCAAGCTGGCATGGGAATCGCAATAGGAGATTTCGACCTCGACGGCAGGCTGGACATCTTCAAAACCCATTTCTCGGACGACACCAACGTTCTCTACAAAAATGATGGAAAAGGAAACTTTACTGACGTGACCCTTGTCAGCGGCTTCGCCGTAGAGACTCGTTACACATGCTGGGGAACAGGCTTTGCTGACTTCGATAACAATGGCTGGCCCGATCTGGCGATTGTGACAGGTTCCGTCTACCCCGAGGTCGAAAGAGCCTTCCCCAGCTATCCCCTCAAAACCCCCAGATTCATCTTCAGAAACCTTGGCAATGGAAAGTTCGAAGAGCTCATCGAAGAAGCAGGTCCCGGTATCGCTGAACCGCATTGCAGTCGCGGATGCGCCTTTGGAGATTTCGACAACGACGGCGATGTCGATATGGTAGTGACCAATTTAAACGAGCCACCTTCTCTCCTCAGGAATGATGTAAAAAACGATTACAAGTGGCTCAAAGTCCTTTTGGTCGGCACCCAATCAAACCGCAGCGCTATTGGAAGTAGAGTCATTGCAAAGTACGGAGATAAAGTCCAGGCTCAGGCGGTTATGGGACAATCGAGCTTTTACTCTGCGAATGATCGGCGGCTGCACTTTGGACTCGGAGAAAGCACTCATGCCGATCTGGAGGTCCATTGGACCAATGGACTCGTCGAACGCTTTACCTCCATCGAAGCCAACCATCTGGTAACAATTCAAGAGGGTAAAGGAATCACCAGATCGCAACTGCCTATCTAGGCAAAATAGTCGTCCGAGGCGCCAGGTAGACTACATGGCGCCCGCACACAATCCCCTAAAACGAGAACTTCCCTCCTAACTGAAGTGTTCTCGGGATCATACGTAGACGTCACCTGACCGAAAGAAGGTCGAGCTGTCCGCATAGAAGCCAGAAGGCCCTATATTACAGATCTCCTCAGAAGGCTAGTTTTGCACCCAACTGCAGTACGCGAGGATCATATGCGGAGGTCACCTGACCGAAGTTTGCGTCATTTGTACTCGCGTTGATATTTTGGAATTGCGTGTGGTTGAAGGTGTTGAAGCTTTCGACACGCATTTGGAGATTCACTCTCTCAGTAATCGAGAAAGTTTTGAACGCCGAAAGATTGAAGTTGAAAAGTCCTGGAAGGACAATCGCATCTCTTCTGGCATTTCCAAAGCCCTGAGTCGTTCCACCGGCCCAAGGAGCGAGCGGAGCCGCGAAGGCAGTCTTGTCGAACCACGCGAGCTGTGTCTTAGGATATGAGATTTTACCTACAATATTCGGGCGATTGGTCGTGTCGCCCCCCAGGCCCAGAGTATCGGGGCCATTGTACGTGATGGATTGTGGAGTACCCGATTGCACATTAGTTACTCCTGAAACCTCCCAGCCGCCGAAGGCGATCCGTTGTAAAGCGTTGCCGCTCTTTGCGAAGAATGGGAGCTTATAGAAGTAGTTTGCATTGAATATCTGACGGCGGTCGAATCCTCCCGAAGCGCGGTCGTATTCTATGTTGAATGGGTTCGACACCACATTAAGGTCATTGGTCGCTGTATCAATCTCATGAGAGTAAGTGTATGCCAGCTGAAAGGTAAGCCCATGCTTATCCTCCATGCGTACTCCCACTTGGAGAGAGTGATAGCTGAAGTTGGTTCTATTCTCCTCTTGCCTGATGGAACTGAAGCCAGGGAATTGGCGATAGAGGTTAGCGTTCAGGGTGCCGTTGGCGACGCCCTGCCGGTGAGGAATATCGCTCAACGGCAAAGTATTAATTGCCCGCGCATTGTTCTGACTCCAGCCAGTCGAGCCAACGTACTGCACCACCCCTATTACGGATGGAGCAATCTGCCTTTGCACACCCAGGCTGAACTGCGCGGTGCCAGGAGGAGGATAATGGAAGGAGATGTTGGTTAGCGTGGAGGGGAACGCCTGGGTCGTCGTAGCTCCCGTTAAGGCGCTGGTTCGTGGATTCGAAAAATAGACATTGGTTGCGGAGGGCTGATAGGCGAACGGCGGATTCTGTGCCGCATTGTAGACATCATTTCCCTGAACACGTTCAAAGAACATGCCGAATCCGGCCCGAATGACTGTATCTGACCTGCCGGGGAGACTATAGGCGAACCCTACTCTCGGCTGCCATGTGTGATATTGGTTCTGGACCACTCCCCTCGGAAAGCCATTGACGCCTGCCAAGCTAATGCCATTAAGGTAGAACGGCTGGCCGTTGAACTGCGTGAGCGAAGCAGGATTGAGTGTGCCATCCGCATTGAGAGGGAACGGTTGCGACTTGTTGTAGTTCTCCGGAACGAAGTTTGCAAACTGGTTGTATCGCTCGTAAGTATGAGGCAATGCATCGAAACGAAGGCCGAGGTTAAGAGTGAGTCGCGGGATGATATGCCAATTGTCTAGAACGTAGAAACCATAGTTATCCTGGACCCAATGTTTGCCGGCGAGGTACTCGAGTTGTGTGAAGCTGGCCGCATTGCCGAGAAGAAAGTTGATATAAGAGTCTCGGGCGAAGGAGCTGTTGTCGAAGACAGCCGTGCCCTGAGTGTTGGCCTGCAATTCCTGATTTTTAGGAGCGTGCAGCCAGCTAAAGCCGAATTTGAGCTGGTGGACACCCTTGTTCCATGACAGATCATCTCGCGTTTCGTAACCCATGAAGGAGTTCTTCCATGGGAAGTAGCTTGAACTCCAGTTCCTGCCATAAGGAGCGCCCAACTGGATCTCCGGCATGCGATTGAGCCTGTTATTGGCAGTGGGGAAGAAGGTGGTACCGGTCCACCCTGATGGCTGCGTGAAAACGCCTACGGGATCGAGATTAATCTTGTTACCGCTGTAAAGGAATGCGGTCTCATTGAGCAATGTGGGTGAAAGTGTCTGGGTGAGTTTGATGGTTGCGGACCACGAGGGGTTCTTCATAGCCGTACCGACGGTCGGGAAATTGTTGGCAATGCCCCACAACGGCGGGTAGTACGTCTGATCCACCGCATCATGGAGATAGTGACCCATCAATTGCAGTTTGCTATTGATGGTGTGGTCGATTCGTACAACGTCTTCGCGGACATTGGTCGGTTGGGGAATGGAAGAGACGTATTGATTTGTGCCAAAGTTCGGGTGAGGAAATGTTCCCGCATTCAGTTGGAGAACCGCATTCGGATCGATTAATTGCCTGGGAATGATCTGTTGTGTGGGGCTATTGGGGGTAAATGGTTGTCCGGGAATCAAGCCGCGTTGGGCATAGATTGCCAGCTTGGCCGGGTCAGTCGTGACTGGAACGATTGGGGTGGTGCCGTTGGAGGGAACGGTATACACAAGATCTTGTCCGGCCACCGGAAAATTACTGTCGGCGATAGTTGTGCCCGTTGTAGGCTGAGTTCCCTGTACAAGTTTTCGCCACTCCTCGTTCACAAAGAAGAATGTCCTGTTGCGCGAATTGTTGTACACATGCGGAATCCACAGCGGTCCACCGATGTTCCCGCCGAAGTTATTCAAGCGAAACTTCGACCGCGCACGACCCGCGAGGTTGTTGAAATAGTTGTTGGCGTTATAGGCTTCGTTTCGGTTGAACTCCCAAATTCCGCCATGAAAATCATGGCTGCCGGATTTGAGCACCATGAGGATCGTTCCGCCTGAACCGATACCATAGTCAGCTTGATAATTACTACTCAGGACCTGGAATTGCGCCAGCGCGTCGACTGAGGGAAGAGAGCTGAAGCATCCACCGCATCCCCGATCATTCAGTTCGCCTCCATCCAGCAGGTAAATGTTATGGGTAGATCGGGTTCCGCTGAAGCTCAATCCGTTTGCAGCCGTTAGTGCATTCACACCGCCAAACGCCGGCAGGTTGTTCGACACGCCCAATCCCAAGGCCGCAAGCGACACCACATTGCGTCCGTTAGTCGCCAACTGGGTTACCTGCTCACCGGTGATTAAGTTGCTCACTTCGCTCGTCTCAGACTGCAGTTGTAAGGCATCTGCCTCCACCGTGATTGTTTCTGTCTCGCTACCTATGATCAACTTGAAGTCTTGTCTGAGAGTCTGTGCGGTGTTGACCACGAGATCGGTCTTCGTGTATCGCTGGAAACCCTTTGCGGCCGCATCGATCGTAAAGCGCCCTACGCCAACGTTTGCAAACAGATAGATTCCCGAGCTGTCGGTCACAGCCTTCCTCGTTTGCCCAGTTGCAGGGTTCGTAAGTGTAATTTCAGCGTTGCTGATGAGCGCGCCACTAGAATCCGTCACCGTTCCGGTGATTGCGGCATTCTCTTGACTCCACATGCATGGCGCAGACAAAACCATGCTCAAAATGGCGAGCGAAAAGCATACGATTCGGCGCACGGCATTACCCTCCAAAACGACCAGCAATCTCTACAGCGAATGGTTCACTGCTCTTATCGAAAAGTTGGGTGATTCTGTTTTATAGAAAACGTTTTCTTAAATCGGACCTGGGAATCAACTTTCCAAGAAAGACACAGGGCTTACTTCTGATCGATGGCGACTTATTTCAAGGCTCGCAAAAAATGGCGCTTAGTCTCTGGCCAGATTTAAAGTTCTCACTGAAACCGCCGCAGACTACTCAAAACAAACGTCTACTGTCAAGAAATTAATGAATCAGCTTATCTACTTCATAATGAGCTATTTCCAGGAGCGCTGCATAAACCTGAAAACCTCTTTCCCATGGACTTCCAGGATTGATGCCACAGGTGAAGCGGGCTCTTTCAACGGGCAACAAATCTCCCGAATACAAGAGAGGAGTTGACGATCGCAAAGAGACGGAATACCGTTAGCTCGAATCCTACAAAACGTTTACTGATCTGTTCTCAAAAAGTGCAGAGCAAAAATGGAGGACTATTTTCTTGAGATTGCTATCCCCCGGCACACGAAAACTATCAAGAGCTCATTACACCTTAGCCGCGGCCATGCTTTTTACATGCAACCTGAGCTTCGCTCAGACAGACCATACACCCTCCATCACAATTCAGATCGACTCTCCCCTTCACAAAGTAAGTCCCATGCTCTATGGACTGATGACAGAAGAGATTAACTTCTCATACGACGGTGGTCTGTACGCCGAGATGGTCCGTAACCGGACATTGAGTGGACGTTGGCACTCGCAGCCGGCTCACTGGTTCTTTGTTGAACAGGGAAACAGCGACGGCAAAATGGAAATCGATGACTCGAACGGACCGAGCGAAGCCCTTCCCAGCAGTCTCATGATCACGGCGGCCAAAGCAGACTCCGACAATCCTATCGGCGTATACAACGATGGCTACTGGGGAATGGCTGCGCGTCCAGACACAACATATAAAGCATCCTTCTACGCGAAGACGGACCAGACGGAAGAAGGACCAGTCACTTTGGCTCTTGTTAGCGACGACACAGGAAAGATTCTGGCATCTGCTAGAAGCAGCTCCCTCTCTTCCGATTGGAAGAAGTACGACGTCACACTTACCACAAGCAAAATCGAAGCAGGATCCAAAAATCATCTGCTTCTTACGGTCTCCCATCCTGGCAAGGTATGGCTCAGTATGGTCTCCCTCTTTCCTCCGACTTATAAGAATCGTGAGAATGGAAACAGGCCTGATCTCATGGAAAAGATGCATGCCATGGATCCGAAGTTCCTCCGCCTGCCGGGCGGCAACTATCTCGAAGGAGATGAGATTCAGGATCGATTCGATTGGAAGACCACAATCGGTCCCTTGGTCGATCGTCCCACCCACCCCAGCCCCTGGCGCTACCAGTCCTCCGATGGCATGGGCCTTTTAGAGTTTCTGGAGTGGACCGAAGATCTCAATATTGAACCTGTCCTCGCGGTATACGCAGGTTATTCCCTCAAAGGCGCTCATATTAATGCAGGCACGTTTCTAAGACCCTTCGTGCAAGACGCCCTCGACGAAATCGAATTCGCGACTGGTGGCCCTGACACTACCTGGGGGGCGAAGCGCGCACAACTAGGTCACCCCAAACCATTTCCACTGCACTACGTCGAAATCGGCAACGAAGATTGGTTTGATCGTTCGGGCAGCTACGAAGCAAGGTTTGCTCAATTCGATAGTGCCATCAAGGCGAAGTACCCCCAGCTGAAAACCATCGCCACGATGCCGTTGAAAAAGACAAAGTCTGACGTGCAGGACGACCACTATTATCTACGAGCTGTCGAAAGTTACGAGCATGCAAGCAAGTATGATTCCGCAGATCGAAATGGACCCAAGATCTTCGTGGGCGAATGGGCCACACGGGAAGGATCGCCCACTCCGAATCTGAATTCCGCCCTGGGTGACGCCGCGCTCATGACTGGATTCGAACGCAACAGCGATCTCATTGTGATGTCCTCCTATGCGCCGCTATTCGTGAACGTCAATCCCGGAGGCATGCAGTGGGAAAGTGACCTGATCGGCTACGACGCAATGTCCAGCTATGGATCTCCCTCCTACTATGCTCAGGTCCTCTTCGCAAAATATCTGGGAGACACTGTGCCGACCTCGACCTCCGTCAATCTATCGGAACGTTTTTTCTATTCGGTAACGAATAGCCCCGCTAAAAAGAAGATCTATCTGAAGTTGGTTAACGGAAACTCCGACCCTCGAAAAGTGGCAATACACATAGAGAGCACGAAGGCGATCAAACCAGAAGCAGTCGTTGAGACCTTAGGTGGTGCGAACCCTGCCTCAACCAACTCCATCATGGAACCAGGCAAGATCGTTCCTGTGAAGACAACGCTACACAATGTGAAGGGAACATTGGATCACTCAGTTCCCGCATACTCGATTCAGGTCTTCGAACTTTCTACAGATTGATTGCGCTCTCGCAGGCTTCAATCACCCATCTACCTATCCCTCGCAGGTCTTCTCTTTGAAAGGCCTGTGAGGCTTCCTTTCGGAATCGAAGTCGATTGCCTTACCACAAGGCGGGTCGCAACACGCTCATACGCCACTCTCGCGAGAGAATCATTCTTCAAACTAGCAATCAGCGTTCTGACGGCGCTGATTGCTATCTCGCGCCCCGACATTCGGACTGTCGTGAGAGGAGGAAGCATGAACTTGGCGATGCCGATGTCATCAAAGCCAATCAAAGAAACGTCCTCTGGAATCTTCAGGCTTAATCGCGATGCCGCGTGCAATGCTCCAATCGCGGTCATGTCATTCGAGCAGACAATCGCTGTAGGAGCTCTGCGAAGCTTAAGAAGATGCTCCGTCCCTGCAGATCCGCCCTCGATCGTGTAATCACCGATGTAGATATATTCACCTGGCAACGTGAGACCGATCGCGGTGGTTGCCGAACGAAATGCTTTCTCTCGAGCATGTGCAGAATGTAAGCCCTCTGGCCCGGTGATAAAACCGATTCTTCTGTGCCCCAGCACGGCAAGATGCTGCACAGCCTCGTAAATGCCCTGATCGTAATCAATACGAATTGCAGAAAATCCTTTTTTTGCAGGTGCGACATCAATAAACACCATTGGCATTTTTTGCAATGCAAGTCGCTCGAGAAGGGGTTCTTCAATTCCAAACGTCATCACGGCAACCCCATCTACTTTTCGCTCCAGCATGCGCTGCACACAAATTTCCATGCGGCGCAGGTCATAGCTTGTAGAGCCAATGAGCGTCTCGTACCCGGCAGCTACTGCCTCCTCTTCGAAACCCTGGATTAATTCGGGGAAAAAGGGATTCGTAATGTCCGAAATAATCACACCGAGTAGCCGGCTGCGGCCGCTCACAAGCGCCCGCGCCTGATTATTAGGGACATATCCAAGTTTCGATATGACCTTCCAGACTCGCTTAGCTAAAGCGGGATTAACATTTGGGATGCTATTGATCACCCGTGACACCGTTGCGACGGATACCTTGGCATCTGCAGCTACAGCACGAATATCGATGCGACGTTCAGGTAGCTCGTTGGAGGATTTTCTAGAAGACTTCTTCATAGGAACTTACTTTTAACAAATGGACCATCATTTACGTCTAACTGCAAACATATTTTCAATACCGCCGACTTCTCCACCGATGTGACTGCCGCCACAATGGAAATCAGCAAAGATAATCAAAGTATAGAAAGATAACGCGGAGAGCAAGGTCTTGCGATCATTCCGCTCAACCAGGGCCGGGCTCTGGATCGTCTTTCATCAAAAATCCACTTCCCGATCGAAATGCATCCTACCTCTTACCGTGGACCAATCTTCCGGCACGCTGAAGCGTCCGCGCTGCTACGCAGCGGGTGGAAGGATGACACGTAACCCCCAAAAGGGATGCTGCCGGTAAACCGGCTTGAAACTCTCAGTTACCTTTTGGACCTCCGGCCTATGTCCCGCTTGCCACTTCCAGTGGGAAGTCACCAGTTGTCCTCGCTGTCGCGAAACCTCCGAACATAAGGCCTGGTATGTCGCTGAGCCGTAGCTTTGCTGATAAAGGCATGGCAGCGGTTTCGTCTGTACATCCTAAAACTCAATTCTCGAGGGACAACTTCGGGTCGATGCACTCATCGAAGTGCCGAAAACGCCGTTTTCCGCTAACCGATTAGAACAAGAGGGCGTTCTTCTCAATCCTCCCGCCGACCTAACTACGGCGTCCCGCGATTTCCGCCGCTATGTCCATATCTTGGATTGGCTTTTCGGTACTGTCGTCGCGCCTCCACACTTGCTCTCAATGTCCAGCCAAGCCAGAAGAAGAACAGCGCAATCAAGATGAGAAATCCCAGAGCAATCCAGCCTGTAGCTTTCGGAATTATATGGCGTAGTGTTTCGGAATTATATGGCGTAATGTCTTTGACATGCGAGAACTTGGCGAAGTGCCTGAGGAAACTCGGGAGCTTGCGATGTCACGGTTTCGGTTGATTCAGCCACATCTCGAGAAGAATCAGCCCCTGCAAACCGTAGCAGCTGACGGAAAGGTACCGTTCCGGACTGCACAGCTGTCAGGCTGCGCTAAATTCCCGGAATCACGCTCGTTTGTTTTCAATCTTTTTCCGGGATTTACCTGCATCATCGCTGCACTGAAATCCCGGATTATTGCGCGTAAATCCCGGACAAAGTTGATGCTGAAGTTTGTCCGGGATATAAGTACAAAGATGCCGTTATGTCCTTTATATGCATAAGTTTAATTCCAGCATTTGAGTGCAAACAGCTCGGCGAATTCCGGAATTTAAGTGCCGAAAAACAGCCTCGGACATCATATTCCGAGAATTTAGTGCAGCGTGACATGCATTACAACGCAAACGGCCACCGGTAGTCCACCGGATGGCCCTCCGACTTATACTACCGAGCCTTTAATTCTTTCACCCAATCTCTCATATAAGAGATTGGGTCTCTTCCGGGGACGGCAACTACCAGGAGGTCGTGTTCCAAGTGAGCGGCGAAGTCCTTCCCGACATCCTCGGTGGATATTGGGCCTAGCAAGCGACCTCGAGGTTCCTTTGCTCCGGGTTGATACTGATAAGTCATGCTTCCCAAAGCGGGATACAGGAAACCGGTTGCGGTTTCTATTGCTTCTATAGCAATTGAAGCGGTCCTTGAAAGTTCGTGAGATCCGGAAAGACATTGTTAATTTGATCCGGCGTTAGACCCATCCAAGAACCGATGCCGGCCGTCATTTGCGTGACTGATGTAGTTGGGATCCAGATCCCCTGAGTTCCCATGTCCGAATCACCTCCCAACTCGAGATCAGGAAAATCACCAACGATACGACCTCCGGCAAGGCCGCCACCAATGATGATCTGATGGTTACCCCATCCGTGGTCGGTGCCTAGATTTATATTGCTTTGCATAGTCCGGTTGAAATCAGAGTGCGTGCATACCAAGACCTGATCTGTTAGGCCCATATCATCTAATGCATCCACAAATGCACCTAGATTAGTATCGAGGTCAGATAGATTGGCGGCCTGGTTTGTAATTAGTTGCTGGTGATGGTCATAGCTTCCCTGTGCGCAGTAGAACAACTGACGTGACGCACCTATGATCGAACGCCCGCTAATGATCTGTGCGATCATCTTCATGCTGGCTCCGAAAGCGCTCGTAGAAAATTTTTGACTCAGAGTGGGACCGTATCCCGCCGCTTGCAACAATACAGCTTGCTCTGCCATTGAAGACTTACGTAGATGGGCTACTTGAGCAACGATTAGATTGTTGGATTGTGCGTCGCTCTCAGCCATTGTCTGAACCACCGCCTGTAATGCTGAAGGAACAGCAATCGCGCCTCCGCCCTGCGACTGCACTGCTACACCTTGCACAGAGTGACCGACAGTAAAGATTGAACTCCCAGACGCGGTGAAAGCGGGCGGTAAACTGCCAGAGTATGCCGAGAGAACATCTGCGATGCGCCCCCCCCATCCCGAGTCAGGGAGAGCAACGGTGGTCGCACTCTGCCACTGAGCTACTCCGGCGGGATGCGAGAGAAGAGCCTGCGGCTGAAGTGATTCGCTACCAAGCAATTGCGTCTTAGTCACTTTCTTGACTAGAGGTCCTACGTTGGCCACGATAAGCGCCTGGCGTTGGTTAAATCGTTTTGCCACGTTCATCAAAGAAGGATGTAAGCCGACTGTTCCGAAGCTCGAATTTGCGGTCCCGTCTAGAGAGATAGGCACCGACTGCGACAATGCAACCTTGCCTCGAAGCTGGGAATATTGTTGATATGCATGTGTATCGAGGGGTACAACCATATTGTTGCCATCATTGCCGCCGGTGAGCGCGACCACCACAACAGCCTTGTATTGCGGACTTGATAGTTGAGCAAATGCCCTGATAGCCAGCTCATTCGACCAAAGCGGCATTGTTGCCGCCGCTATTCCGGCGCGATTGCTAAGCCTAAGGAAGTCTCTTCTCGTAATCATGATCAACTCCTAGTGAGATACCATGTAGTTATCGCCGTTCAGAGCAAGGAAGATTGCCGATTCCGCCGGCAACAACGGATCGGTCGTTTGGAGCTGGCTGCAGTAGTTCACAATGAGTTGCTGTTCCTCAGCGGACATCTGACCGTGGTAAACCAAGTGATTGAGAGCGTCAAGCAAATCAGGAACAGTCGTGAAGTTCTGATAAAGCCAAGATGATTTTGATAGCCCCGTAAACCCGCCTTGTTGTCCAGTAATCATTCCCCACAGTGCTTGACTTCGATTAATCAACGTGATGTCGTTCATAATCTGGAATTCAGGACTATTAATTGCTGTCCCGGGAACCCGATAGGAAGGACTATAGAACCCAAAAACTGTTGGAGCATTGTAGATACACTCTGTCAACGCACAAGGTAGATACGAAGGCTGAGCGTCAGTACTCGTCCAGCCGGTGATATTCATGGCAAACGTCTCGAAGAGGTAAGGCTCCTGCAGAAATCCGTCTGTTGAACTCGGCTCGGTGTCTCCGGCCCTGGCTTCAGAATCAAGTAGGATTGCCCTCACAACTGCTGAAAGATTTCCCCGTACACCCCGGCCATCATCTTTGAAGACTGTAGCTACTCTCTTGACATATTCGGGTGATGGATCGCTTTTTACTAGGCGTTGGATCAAGATGCGGCTTACGAACGGCGGAAGATTTGGGTGAGCAAATATTGCATCAAGAGCCATCGCACGATCTGCTGACGCTGTTTGGCCTGCCGGCAGAGTAATGTTTCCAAACAGTTCCTTTTGTCCTTTGTCGTGCTGATTCTCATTCGCTACAAGTGGTGCACTCCAATCTACGCCGTAAAACGTATAGCCAGGGTCTACTGGGGGTGCATAGTTCCATCCAGTAAACACGCGGCTTAGGTCGATAATCGTAGCCTGATCATAAGCGGGTATAGGCGTCCCGTTGAGGTAAGTGTGAACCGTTCCGTCTTCATCGAGCATCGCCGTTCCAAGAGTGAATAGTTGAAGGAGCTCACGGGCGAAGTTCTGATTCGGATGTACGCTTGGATCTTTAGGCGCTGCATTCCCTGCTAGAGTTAGCATTTGCGCTATTGAGACGTCTGATGAAACATCAGTCAATAAGTCTCTGAAATTTCCCGTCGCGTCTGCTTCCATTTTTGCTTCAAATGGGAAATTGGACGACTGCGTGGATATTCCGGAACGAATCAAGAAGGTCTGTAGAGCCCAAGCGACTCTCATACGCAAGGGATTCTCCCCCGACACCGATCTTTCAATTATTGTGATGATTCCGCGATCAGCCGACTTGTATGGCTGGACTGGCATTGATTGCTGTTCTGTGATAAATGCATCAAGACCGACGGTCTGTACGTGCTGAACAAGATCGGGGCGAGGCCCAAATCCGGCTTGCGTGAGGAATCGAGCGGCCGTGTCAAAAGATGTTGCAGTTTGGGCGATTGGGACCTGAATCTCTGCGAGGTCCCCTGACGTACTTTTGGAGAAGAGCCGAATCTTCGCGGTGCCCGTATACCACGGCGGAAGAAAACCGATAGCAGAAACAGAAGTATTTGATGACGCGGCGATTGAGAGAGGCCTGTCGTTAACGGTCGCACCTACATCGCCTGAATACTGTATGCCAGAAATTGTTAGACTAATCGCTCCGCCCTTGACAATGGATGGCGAGATAGATAATGCCTGTAGTGCCACTTGTACGGGGACCGCGCTGCTGACACTAGATCCTGGATCCGGATTATTGACCGTGATGCTGAGTTGCGATGCTGCTTGCGAGGAAATGGCGACAGTAGCCTGAAGGCTACCTGAGTTTATGAATGTGGTCGGTACAACATTTCCGTTGGCAAGGACTGTGGAATTGCGAACGAACTTATTCCCACTAACAGTGATTGTGCTAATCGGCATACGAATAACATCGGGTGAAATATTTGACACGATCGGAGTAGGGTTCAATATTTGAACTTGATGTGTAAACGTTTTGGATCCAACCACATAACTGATAGAAACCAGGCTCGGCTGTGGGACAACGTCGGGAGCTTGGAACAGGCCGTTCTGATCAATTGTTCCGTTCATTAATGCGCCAACAACTTTCCATTGTCCGTGGCCTGCATCCGCACCATCGATTTTGAACGTAACGGTTTCGCCTGCGCGAACAATCTCGCTTGTTACCGATATTATTGAGGACGATGCGACAGGCGAGTTAGCGGCGCATCCGACCATTCCTAACGAAGCCTCTAGGCATATTCCGAGACAGAAAGCTACCGATATCGGCGTTCGTTTCGATCGATGTAGATTTACTGAGCCGTCGCCAATACAAGTCTTCATAGGACTAGGTATCGGCGTTGTGACATCGAGAAACAGCTATGTGCTGGAATCGGACGAGAGCAGGTTACGACATATTGCGAAGGCCCACCAGAGCTTGAGGACAGCGATCAACTTGAAAATTTTAGATTTTATTAAGGACTAACCCCGCTGTGAGACTGATAGGACTGGGTCATCGAATTCATCACTTATTCCGTATTCTTTAAGCTTGCGATAGAGAGTCGTCTTGCCGATCCCAAGCAACCTAGCCGCCAAAATCTTGTCTCCTTTGAGGAGATCTATAGTGCCCAAAATTGCCTGCTTCTCCATCTCAGCAATGGGAACAATATGGCTGTCATTAGACACAGAGCTTTTCGGCGCAATAATTTCTATGGCTGGCTCTACTATCAATTCTTCACGGAGAGGGTCCTCAAGATCCTGCAATGAGGGCGGAAGATCGCCTAAGTTTACTGTCAGTCCGTTCGATAACACGTATGCTCGCTCGATAGCATTTTCGAGCTCTCGGACATTACCTGGCCAATCGTACTTGACCAACGCACGGAGTGCCTCATCGGATAGCGTCCTTTCTAGGCCTATCTCCCTCTCAACCTTGGCCATGAAATGAACGACTAGCAACGGGACATCGTCTCGCCGTTCACGTAGCGCAGGCATTTTCAAGTTAACAACGTTTAATCGGAAGAATAGATCCTTGCGAAACTTTCCTT
>Ga0193742_1000557_pt1 | contig 24513 bp, 21 predicted proteins | sample L2c1metaG_FD_165511 | JGI IMG/M metagenome (GOLD analysis project Ga0193742, IMG submission 165511) | Soil microbial communities from a riparian zone of the East river system, Colorado, United States - L2c1 | ecosystem: Environmental > Terrestrial > Soil > Riparian zone | place: USA: East River... | reverse complement strand
CTGTCGGGCAGGAGCAGCACCTCGAAGCGCAGGTTCAGCGGTCCCACCAGGGGGTGGGCCAGGCTCAGGGCGCCCCGCGTGTTCTCGGTGACGTCGTGGGCCGACCAGAGCCGGGCGAAGTCCTCGCTCTTCATGCTCAGCTCCCCGACCAGCTCCTTGATCGCCGGGTCGTCGGAGCAGGTGGTGACCGCCCGCCGCAGGTTGCCGACCTGCTCGCGGGCGGCGTCGCCCCAGTCGGCGAACACGGTGCGCGAGCGCTCGTCGAGGAACGTGTAGCGCAGGAGGTTGGGCGGGTTCCTGTCGAGCAACCCCGTGGGTGCCATCAGCATCTGGTAGGCGTCGTTCCAGGCCAGCACCTCCGTGCTGACGTCGAGGACGTAGGCCGGCGAGCGGGTCATGCCGTCGAGCACGGCCAGCGTCCCGTCGTCGACCGCGTCGTTCGACACCGAGGGGCACAGCCCGGGATGGCGCAGCGACATGCTGCCCAGGCGCCCGAGGTGCAGCCGCTCCGACTCCTCCAGGCGCAGGGCCCGCGCCAACGACGCCAGCACCGACTGCGACGGGTTCCGCTCCCGGCCCTGCTCCAGGCGCACCAGGTAGTCGACGCTGATGCCCGCCAGCATCGCCAGCTCCTCCCGCCGTAGGCCGGGGGTGCGGCGCCGCCCTCCCCGGGGGAGCCCGACCGACTCAGGCGACACCCGCTCACGGCGGCTGCGCAGGAAGCTGGCCAGCTCGGAGGGCTCGGACGGCTCGGGCACGGCGTTCATTCTGCCGGGCCGTAGGCGGGTTGATCCTGGGGGTGTCACTCCCATGAACAGCTCGGCCTTCCCGCCGTGCCGGGAACGGCGCAGGGTGGGCGCCATGAGCACAGACACCCAAGCACTGCCGTTGGCGAGCGGCCTGTGGACCCTCGACCCCCTCCACTCGCAGGTGACGTTCGCCATCCGTCACCTCGGCGTGTCCAAGGTGCGGGGCCGGTTCAACAAGTTCGTCGCCAGCCTCGACGTCGGCGAAGGCCCCGACGACACCTACGTCACCGCGGTGATCGACGTCGCCTCGATCGACACCGGCAACAGCGACCGTGACGCCCACGTGCTGACCGACGAGTTCCTCCACGTGGACGAGCACCCCGAGATCCGCTTCCAGTCGACCCGGATCAGCGGATCGGGCGGCGAATGGGTGATGGAGGGCGAGGTGACGATCAACAAGGTCACCAAGCCGTTCGCCTTCGAGGTCGAGTTCGGCGGCACCGGCGACTTCGCCGGCACGCAGCACGCGGGCTTCGAGGCCCGCGGTGACCTCAAGCGCAGCGACTTCGGCGTCGTGTTCGGGCCCATGGCCGAGGTCGGCCTCGGCAAGAACGTCCAGTTCGAGCTCGACCTCCAGTTCGTCGAGCCGTCGGCTGCGGAGGGCTCGGAGCCGGAGGGCTGAGGCCCTGGTGGGCGGACGCTGCGGCGGTGTCCGCCCACCTACGCGGTACGCCGGGTAACGTCAGGTTGCGTGAGCCGTAAGTTCGTGCGTCGTGGGGTGAAGCTGGGAGCGATCGTCGGCGCGGGCTTCTTCCTGGCCCAGGTGTTCCTGCGCAAGCAGGCGCCGTCGCAGGCCGACCGTGACGCCGGTGCCGGTGCCGCGGGGAGCCGCAACACGCCGGCCCAGCCGAAGCTGAGCAACGCCTCGCCGTCGGGCCTCAACAGCGACGGCGCCGTCCTCGAGACGGAAGCTCCGGCTGCGGAGGTGGCGCCGTCGAAGGTCGAGGCGCCCGAGGACGACGAGGAGCCCCCACCCTGGGTCGACCCCCAGGTCGACGGCGGCTGCCCTCCGACCCACATGGTCAAGGCGAAGCTCTCCAGCAAGATCTTCCACGTCCCCGGCGGCCTCGCCTACGACCGCACCACGCCTGACCGCTGCTACCGCGACGCCGCCACCGCCGAAGCCGACGGCTTCCGCGCCGCCAAGCGCTGACCCGCTGACCGGGGCGTTCGGGCGGGTTCCAGGCCCACGTGCGACATGACGGATGAGCTGGTGACCACCGCGCCCGACGGCCTTGCCGGCGACGGCCACGGGGCGCGTGGGGTGGTCGAGCATTCGTGGGTGCGGGACGGGTGGGCGCCGTTCACCGTGGTGCCCGCGACCACCGAGGCGGGGCAGGAGTTCAGGACGTCGGTGGTCGACGGCCGCGGCCGCGTCACCTCCGCCGTGGGTTCGCCCGCCCCGAACCATCGGGTGTGGTATCTGCACCCGGACACGTTGTGGGCGCGGGGCCGGATCACCGGCGTGTGGTGGGGGCCGTCCACCTGGACGGAGACACCCAACCGCCCGCAGATCGGGTTCGTCTTCGGCGCCCAGCGGATCCGCCGGGACCACTGGGTGGCGCTCGTGGTCTGGTACAACATCTTCGCCTCCGCCGACCCGTCCGGGCTGCTGGTCAACGGGTGGGAGATCGACGGCACCGACGTCACCCTCGGCAACGGTGGCGGCGCCGGTGGCCTCGGAAACGTGAACCGCCAGGGGGTCGTGCTCCGCGCCGAGCGCCTCAGGTTCCTGGGGGCCGAGCTGTCGGTCATGCGGGTCGCACCGCCGTGGGCGTCGATCATCGCCGACGGCACCCCCATCACCGTCTCCGACATGGCCGACCCGGACTACGACGTCGTGAGCACCGTGGTGGCGGCGTCGCCAGGCGACGTCAACATCATGACGGCGCTCCCGGCCGCGCCCGACAACCCGGTCGACCGCATCGCCGGCGGGCTCGTCGCTCCCGCCGTCCCCCACAACGTCTGCCCCTACGTCGTCGCCGCGGAACGCGTCGGCCACGCGTCGATCCGGGTCACCCAGTGGGCCTACGGCTCCCCTCGCGCCGACTCCGGCGACCCGCGCTCGACCACCGTCACCGTCACCCAGGGCTCGATGAGCGCCTTCCCGACCGGAGGCCCAGGGCTGCACGGGATCGTCGTCGGCCACGCCCACTCCGGCTCCTACGCCGAGGTCGGCGACGTCCTGTTCGAGCAGCTCTGACGGCCGTCGGCGCTGCGTACCATACGTGTACCATACGTGGCATGGTGAAGACGACGATCTACCTCCCTGACGAGCTGAAGTCCGCGGTCGCGGACCGGGCGCGCCGCGAAGGGACGTCGGAGGCCGACGTGATCCGCGCCGCGATCGCCGCGGCGGTCCGCCCCACCCGGCCCCGCCCGACGGGTGGCCTCTACTCCGCCGAGCCGATCGCCGACCGCGCCGACGACCTGCTGCGCGGCTTCGGCGAGAGGTGATCCTCGACACGAGCGGCCTGCTCGCCTTCTTCAACGACCGGGAACCGGCACACGAAGCCGCCCGCGACGTGATCGACGTGGCCGACGAGGCCCTCGTCGTCTCCCCCTACGTCGTGGCCGAGGTCGACCACCTGGTCGCCACCCGGCACGGCGTCGACGCCGAGCTGGCGGTGCTCCGCCAGCTCGCGGGCGGCGCCTTCGAGCTGCCCGAGATCACCGAAGACGACCTCTCGAAGGTCGTCCGCGTCGTCGAGCGTCATCGCGACCAAGACATCGGCGTCACCGACGCCTCGCTCGTCGTCCTCGCCGCCCGCTACCGCACCCGGAGGATCCTCACCCTGGACCACCGGCACTTCACGGTGCTGCGGCCGGCCCGCGGCCACGCCTTCGAGCTGCTGCCCTGACGGGCCGGCGGCGCCGGCGGGTTACAAGGCGTGGACGGTGACGATGCCGTCGCCGGCGCGGAGCTTCTCCTGGACCTCCGAGGGGACCGCGACGTCGGTGGCGAGCACCTGGAGGGCGGCCTGGCCACCGGACGAACGGCCGAGGTGCATGTCGTCGACGTTGACCCCCGCGGCCGCCACCACGCCGGTGACGAAGGCGATCATTCCGGGGCGGTCGTCGTTGCGGACCACCAGCAGGTGCTTGGCGGGCGGCAGGTCGATGGTGTGCCCGTCGAGCACGACGACCCGGGGCTCCGACCGCAGGCCCACCAGCGTGCCGGCGATCGAGTGGTCGCCGCCCCGGATGGTGACCAGGTTGACGTAGTCCTGCGCCGTCGTGGTCGACGTGTCACGCACCTCGACGCCCTTCTCCGACGCGATCCGGGGAGCGTTCACGTACGACACCGGCTCGTCCGAGATGGGCCCGAACATGCCCTTGAGCACCGACAGCGTGAGGATGCGGGTGTCGTAGTCGGCGATCTGGCCGGCGTACTCGATCTCCAGCACCTTGGGCGCCGACCCGGCGAGTCCCGAGTACAGCTCGCCCAGGCGCTCGGCCAGCGGCAGGAACGGCCGCACCGTCTCCGACGCCTCGGCCGCCGACACGTTCACGGCGAATGGCACGAAGTCGCCCGCCAGGGCCAGGCCGACCTGCTCGGCGATGGTGTCGCCGGCCTTGTCCTGCGCCTCCCGGGTGGACGCGCCCAGGTGCGGGGTGACCACGACCTCCGGCCGACCGAACAGGGGCGACTCGGTGGTCGGCTCCGCCGCGAAGACGTCCAGGGCGGCGCCGCCCACGTGACCGGCGTCGATCGCCTCGGCCAGCGCCGCCTCGTCGACGATGCCGCCCCGCGACACGTTGATGATCCGGATGCCCGGCTTCGCCCTGGTCAGCAGGTCCTTGTCGATGAGGCCGACGGTCTCGGGCGTCTTGGCGACGTGCAGCGTGACGAAGTCGGCCACCTCGATGAGCCGCTCCAGCGGCAGCAGGTCGACCGACAGCTGCCGGGCCCGGTCGACCGACACGAACGGGTCGTAGGCCACCAGGTTCATCCCGAACGACAGCGCCCGCTGCGCCACCAGCTTGCCGATGCGGCCGAGCCCGACGATGCCGAGCGTCTTGTTGGCCAGCTCGACGCCCTCCCACCGCGACCGCTCCCAACGCCCGTCGACGAGCGCGGCGTGGGCCTGTGGGATGTTGCGGGCCTGCGCCAGCAGCAGGGCCATCGTGTGCTCGGCGGCCGACAGGGTGTTCGACTGGGGGGCGTTCACCACCATGACGCCCCGCTCGGTGGCGGTGTCGACGTCGACGTTGTCGAGCCCGATGCCGGCCCGGCCCACGACGACGAGGTCGGAGCCCGCCTCCAGCACCTCACCGGTGACCTGGGTGGCGGAGCGGATGATCAGGGCGGAGGCGCCGGAGACGGCTTCGAGCAGCTCGTCGGGCGACAGGCCCAACTTGACGTCGACGTGGTGGCCGGCGTCGCGGAGCTGCTGGAGCCCGCCGTCGGCGATCTTCTCTGTGACGAGGATGCGAGACATTCGTTGCTCAGTGTGGTCGGGGGCGGGCGCCGTCGCCAGGCGGTTCCGGGGGTTCGCTTCTGTCTTCGCTCAGCCGGCTATAGCCCGTTCAGCGAAGACAGAAGGCTTCATTTGACCAGATTGTCCACCGGCACCGTGTCGATGGGTTCGCCGGGTGGCAACGGGAAGCCGAAGACCTGGGAGTAGAAGGACAGTTCGCCGTCGAGCGCCCGCCGGATGTTGGCGGCCTGCCGGAACCCGTGCTGCTCGCCCTCGAACGGCACGTAGGCGACGGGCACGCCCCGCTCCCGCAGCGCCCCGACGATGGCCTCCGACTGGCTGGGCGGCACGATCTCGTCCTCCAGGCCCTGGAACACGGCCAGCGGCCGGTCGAAGCCGTCGAGGTGGTGGATCGGCGACCGTGCGACGTACACGTCGCGGGCCTCGGGGTAGGGCCCGATGAGCCCGTCGAGGTAGCGGCTCTCGAACTTGTGGGTCTCGACGGCCAGGGCCTCCAGGTCGGCGATGCCGTAGTGGCTGGCACCGGCGGCGAAGGTGTCGCGGAACGCCAGCACCGCCAGCGTCGTGTAGCCGCCCGCGGAGCCGCCGCGGATGCACAGGCGCTCGGCGTCGACCCGCCCGTCGCCGGCGAGGGCCAGGGCGGCGGCCTCGCAGTCGTCCAGGTCGACGACGCCCCAGTTGCCCCGGAGCTGGTCCCGGAACTCCCGGCCGTAGCCGGTCGAGCCGCCGTAGTTGACGTCGACCACGGCGAAGCCCCGGCTGGTCCAGTACTGGGTGCCGAGCTGCAGCATGGGCCGAGCGGCCGCGGTCGGACCGCCGTGGATGAGCACCAGCAGCGGCGGCAGCTCGCCGGCGGGGCCGCCCGCCTTGGGGTTGGTGGGCGGGTAGAAGAGGGCGTGGGCGGTGCGGTCGCCGCTGGTCGGGAACGAGATCGGTTCCGGCACCGAGAACCACGACGGGTCGAGGCCGAGGTCGCGGGGCGGGCGCAGCACCTGCTCACCGAGGACCCCGGCCCCGGCGTTGTCGAGCCGCATCCGCAGGCGCAGGCGGACGACCGCCGGCTCGGTGGTGGCGGAGGCGCCGACGAACACCACGTCGTTGCCGTCGGCCTGCACCGAGGCGATCGAGGTGTAGGGCACGTCGAGGTCGTCGACGCCGCCGTCCGCCGTGCGCACCGCCAAGTGGTCGACGCCGTCGTGCTGGTAGGCGAACACGACGTGGCCGTCGTCGAGGAAGGCGTAGCGGGACTGCCCGAACACCCACTGGGGGACGCCGATCTCGCCCTCGAGCAGGACCATGGGCTCGACGGCGCCGTCGGGCTCGGGCTCGGGCTCGGCCTCGGGCAGCCGGCGGTAGAGGTTCCACCAGCCGGTGCGGTCCGACACGAACCACAGCGACCCGTCGTCGGCCCAGCGGGGCTGGAACACGCTCTCGCCGCCCTCCGCCCCGGCGACGACCCGGGTCTCCCCGACCGTCGGCCCCTCGTCGGACCAGGTCAGCCCGGCGACGCACAGCTCGGTGGCGTCCCAGGGCATGTCGGGGTGGTTCCACCGGAGCCAGCACAGCTGCGAGCCGTCGGGTGACAGGCGGGGGTCCGCCGCGAAGTCGGGCCCCGACACCAGCACCCGGGGCTCCAGCTCACCGGTGGTGTCGACCACCACCAGCTCGTTGACCGCCTCGCTCTCGCCCGGGTGGTACTCCCGGACGACGACCAGCCAGCGCCCGTCGTCCGACACGTCGCCGTCGGCCCAGCGGTCGCCCCGCGGGATCGCCGGCTCGGGCGTGACCGGGACCGGAGCGACGCCGGCCGGACCCGCCGTCGCGTCGAGCGTGTAGAGGCGCTGGTCGGCCCAGTCGGTGAACCACACCCGGCCGTCGCGCACCCACCAGGCGCCGCCGCCGTACTCGTGGACCGCGGTGCGGGCGTTGACACCGTCGGGCAGGGCCTCGGCCGTCTCGCCGGCCCGCCACCGCACCAGCTGGGTGCGGCCGCCCTCCTCCGGCCGCAGCTCCGACCACCACACGGCGTCGCCGTCGAGGGCGACGCCTCCCAGCCCGGCGGCCGCCTTCACCACCAGCTCCGACGTGATCGGCGTCGACCACGACCCGTACGCCGAGACGACCCTCATCTCTCACCGAAATTTCGACAGAAGTGGTGGCTAGAGCGCCATCTCTGTCGAAGTTTCGGGTGGAGTCCGCTCACAGGGTGACCTCGGACAGCAGGTCGGCGATGCGGGTGCAACCCTCGCCCAGGTCGTCGTCACCCAGGGCGAACGACAGACGGGCGTAGCCGGGAGCGTCGAACGCCTCGCCCGGCACGACCGCCACCTTGGCCTCCTCGAGCAGCACGGCGCACAGGTCGAGCGTCGACCCGATGGAACGCCCCCGCAGCGTCTTGCCCAGGTAGGCCGAGAGGTTGGGGAAGGCGTAGAACGCCCCCTCCGGCTCCAGCACGGCGACCCCCGGGATGCCCTCCAGGTGCTTCACCATCGACCGGCCCCGCCGCTCGAACGCCGCCCGCATCTCGGCCACCGCATCCAGAGGCCCCGACACGGCGGCCAGCGCCGCCCGCTGCGACACGTTGGCCACGTTCGACGTGACGTGCGACTGCAGGTTGGCGGCCGCGGCGATCACGTCGGGCGGCCCGATCATCCAGCCGACCCGCCACCCCGTCATGGCGTAGGTCTTGGCGACGCCGTTGAGCACCACGCAGCGGTCCCGCAGCTCGGGCACCAGCGTGGCGATCGACGAGAACCGGTGGTCGCCGTAGGTGAGGTGCTCGTAGATCTCGTCGGTGATCACCCACGCGTCCCGCTCGGCGGCCCAGCGCCCGATGGCCTCGACCTCCCCGGGCGGGTAGACGGCACCGGTGGGGTTCGACGGCGACACGAACACCAGCGCCTTCGTGCGCGGTGTCCAGGCCGCCTCGAGCTGGTCGACCGTCACCCGGAAGCCGGACGACTCATCGGTCGGCAGCACCACCGGCACGCCCCCCGCCAGCCGGATCGGCTCGGGGTAGGTGGTCCAGTAGGGGGCGGGCAGCAGCACCTCGTCGCCCTCGTCGATCAACGTGAGCACGGTGTTGTAGACGGCGTGCTTGCCGCCGTTGGTGACCAGCACCTGCTTCGCGTCGACCTCGTAGCCGGAGTCCCGCAGCGTCTTGGCGGCGATCGCCTCCCGCAGCTCGGGCAACCCGCCCGCGGGCGTGTAGTGGTGGTTGCGGGGGTCGGCGCACGCCTCGACGGCGGCGGCGACGATGTGCGGCGGCGTCGGGAAGTCGGGCTCGCCGGCGCCGAAGCCGATGACCGGCTCACCCTGGGCGCGCAGGGCCTTGGCCTTCGCGTCGACGGCAAGGGTGGCGGACTCGGTGATGGCGGCGACGCGCGTGCTGATCCTGTGCGTGGACAACGGGCTGGCTCCTCATCTGGACCAGCCGCGATAGTGGCACGCGATGAGTGCCCCCACCCCAGCCATAACCATCCCCGCGAGCCTCCTGCCCGCCGACGGCCGCTTCGGCAGCGGTCCCTCCAAGATCCGGCTCGAGGCCGTCGAGGCGCTGGCGAAGACCGGGCCGACATATCTGGGCACGTCGCACCGCCAGGCCGGGGTGCGGTTCACGGTGGCGGCGCTGCGCAACGGGCTGGCCGAGCTGCTGTCCCTGCCCGACGGCTACGAGATCGCGCTCGGCAACGGCGGCACCACCGCCTTCTGGGACGCGGCGTCGTTCGGCCTGATCGACCGGCACAGCCAGCACGTCAGCTTCGGCGAGTTCTCCTCCAAGTTCGCCAAGGTGGTGGCCGCGGCCCCCCACCTGGACGACCCGTCGGTGCTCACCGCGGAGCCGGGCTCGGCGGTCGACCCGGTGGCCGCCGCCGACGTCGACACCTACTGCCTCATCCACAACGAGACGTCCACCGGCGTGATGACCGCGTTCGCCCGCCCCGCCGGCGCCGCCGACGACGCCCTGGTGCTGGTCGACGCCACGTCGGCTGCCGGGGGCCTGCGCTTCGACCCCGCCCAGGCCGACGCCTACTACTTCGCCCCCCAGAAGGGCCTCGCCTCCGACGGCGGGCTGTGGCTGGCGGCCCTGTCGCCCGCCGCCGTCGAGCGCATCGAGCGGCTGAGCGCCGACCGCTGGACGCCGGCGTCCCTCGACCTCCAGATCGCGGTCGACAACAGCCGCAAGGACCAGACCTACAACACCCCCGCCCTGGCCACGATCTTCCTGGCCCAGCAGCAGGTGGAGTGGATCAACGAGAACGGCGGCCTGCCGTGGGCCGCGGCCCGGTGCGACAAGTCGGCCGAGACGATCTACGGCTGGGCCGAGGCCTCCGACTACGCCACGCCCTTCGTGACCGACCTGGCGCTGCGCAGCACGGTGGTCGCCACCATCGACCTCGACGACGCGGTGCCGGCCACCACCGTCAGCGCGGTGCTGCGCGCCAACGGCGTGGTCGACACGGAGAGCTACCGCAAGCTGGGCCGCAACCAGCTGCGGATCGCGTTGTATCCGGCGGTCGACCCGGCCGATGTCGAGGCCCTCACCCGGTGCATCGACCACGTGGCGGAAGCTCTCTCCGCGTAGCACCGACCGCACGTGCAGGAGCGCGATCCGCAAGATTTCGGGCACTAACCTGCCCGGCCCGGCCATACTGCTAGTCCGATGGCGGTACGCATAGTTCCGACCCTGGCGGCGATGGCCGACGTCTACCGGCTGTCGACCGAGGGCGGGCCGGAGTCGCCGCGCTTCCAGCGCTACGTCGAACTGTCCAGCGAGCGGGCGCCGGTGTCGGGCTACAACCCGATGACCTCGAAGGATGCCCTCGGCACGGTGGAGGCCCTGCTCGCCATCGACGCCGAGGACAAGGCCAAGGACACCGCCAACCACTACGCCGAGGAGCTCGGGCTCGACGAGGACATCGACCTCTCGATCACCGTGGCGACCCCCGGCGTGTGGACCGACCGGCTGGCCACCGAGATCGAGCACCGGCTCGGCGGGCGCCGCTGGCGGGAGATCGTGCTCTGGACCGGCGAGGACGCCGGCGAGGAGACGCTGCGGGCGGCGACGACGGCACAGACGGTGCGCGTCGGGTGGGCGCTGCTGCACAAGCCGCCGCGCTCGGTCGCCCACGCCGCCGGGCAGGAGGGGCTGGCGGTCGCGGTCGCCGACGCCGGTGGTTCGTCGCCGGAGCCCCCCGCCGAGGAGGACCCCGGCGACCGCTCGGTTGCTGCCGCGCTCGACGTCTTCGCCGACGACACCGAGCTGTCCAGCCGGGCGGCGCTCCTCTACGGCGACGACGTGGCGCGCCAGTTCGGCTGGATGCCGCTGGGCGTGAAGCCGCTGGCCGGCTACGCCTTCTGCCGGGCCCGGGCCACGGAGGCGCTCAAGTCGAAGTCGGCGAAGGAGCTGCTGCGGGAGGTCTGGACCCCCGTACCCTCCCCCGAGTGAGCTACGACAAGATGTCGCGGGCCGAGTTGGTGGCGTTCCTGCAGGACCCGGTGCGCCCGGCGACGCTGGCCACGACCCGGGCCGACGGTCGCCCCCACGTCGCGCCGATCTGGTACGAGGTCGACGTGTCGCCGGACGACGAGGTCACCCTGGTGTGGAGCACCGGCGCCGACACGGTGAAGGGTCGCAACATCCGCCGCACCGGCCAGGTGTCCCTGTGCGTCCAGGACGACCGACCACCCTTCTCCTTCGTCACCCTCAGCGGCACCGCCCAGTGGTCCGACCACCTCCCCGACGTCGGTCTGTGGGCCGCCCGCATCGGCGCCCGGTACATGGGCGAGGACCGGGCCGAGGAGTACGGCACCCGCAACGGCGTCCCCGGCGAGCTCGTCGTCCGTCTCACCCCCACCCAGGTCGTCGCCTACAAGGACATCGCCGACTGACCGGCTGACTCGTTCCGCCGAACCCGAAATTGCGTGGCTGGCGGCCGCTATGAGACCGCCAGGCACGCAATTTCCGAGGGGTCAGCCGCCCGAGGCGTCCTGGACCCGGGTCTTGCCGGCGGAGATCCAGGGCATCATCGCCCGGAGCTCGGCGCCGACGACCTCGATCTGGTGCTCCTGGCCCTTCTGCTTCAGGTCGTTGTAGACCGGGCGACCGGCCTCCGACTCGGCGATCCACTCGTCGGCGAACTTGCCCGACCGGATCTCGTCGAGGATGGCCTTCATCTCGGCCTTCACCCCGTCGTTGATGATGCGGGGCCCCCGGGTGAGGTCGCCGTACTCGGCGGTGTCCGAGATCGAGTACCGCATGCCGGCGATGCCCTGCTCGTACATCAGGTCGACGATGAGCTTCAGCTCGTGGAGGCACTCGAAGTAGGCCGACTCGGGCTGGTAGCCGGCCTCGACCAGCGTCTCGAACCCGGCCTGCACGAGGGCGGTGAGCCCGCCGCACAGGACGACCTGCTCACCGAAGAGGTCGGTCTCGGTCTCCTCCTCGAACGTGGTGTCGAGCACGCCCGCCCGGGCGCCGCCGATGGCCGCGGCGTAGGCGAGCGCCAGCTCCTTGGCCTTGCCCGACTCGTCCTGCGACACGGCGATGAGGCAGGGGGTGCCGCCGCCGTCCTCGTAGGTGCGCCGCACCAGGTGGCCGGGCCCCTTGGGGGCGACCATGCCCACGTCGACGCCGGCGGGGGGCTTGATCCGGTCGAAGCGGATGTTGAAGCCGTGGGCGAAGAAGAGGGCGTCGCCGTCCTTCAGGTGGGCGGCGATCGACTCGTCGTAGACCCGCTTCTGCTCCGTGTCGGGCAGGAGGATCATGACGAGGTCGGCCTCGGTGGCGGCCTGGTCGATCGACACGACCCGCAGCCCGGCCGCCTCGGCCTTGGCCTTCGACGACGAGCCCTCGCGCAGGCCGACCCGCACGTCGATGCCCGAGTCCTTCAGGTTGAGCGCATGGGCGTGGCCCTGCGAGCCGTACCCGATGATCGCCACCTTGCGGGAGGCGATGAGCGCCGGGTCGGCGTCCTTGTCGTAGTACACGTTGGCCATTTCTCGGGATTCCTTTCGGGGCGATTCGAGGCGAATCAAGCGGACTTGCGGGACGAGACGGGGCGGAGACCGGGGGTGCGCTCCAGCCGGGGCAGGGCGACGCGACCGGTGCGCTGCAGCTCCACGATCCCGAAGGGCCGCAGCAGGTCCTCCAGGTCGTCGAGGCGGTGGGGCTCGCCGTCGAGCGAGATGGTGAGCTCGTCGTGGCCGACGTCGACGATGCGCCCGCCGAACACCCCGACCAGCTCGATCACCTGGCTGCGGGCGGCGGCGTCGGCCCGGACGGTGGCCAGCATCAGCTCGCGCTCGACCGCGTCCCGTGGGTCGAGCTCGGAGATCTTCACCACGTTGACCAGCTTGAACAGCTGCTTGGTGATCTGCTCCAGCGGCGACGACTCGACGTCGACCACGATCGTGATCCGCGAGAAGCGGTCGTCCTCGGTGGGGGCGACGGCCAGCGAGTAGATGTTGAAGCCCCGCCGGGCGAACAGGCTCGACACGCGGGCCAGGACGCCCGCCTTGTTCTCCACCAGCACGACCAGCGTGTGGTGCCGGACGTCGATGCCCGGCAGGTGCGACCCGAAGGCGTTCATGATCATCGTCCTCCCTCGCCCTGGCTGGGGTCCACGATGATCGCATCGTTGGTCTGCCCGGAGGGAACCATCGGGTACACCTTCTCCCGGGAGTCGGTGCGGAAATCGATGACCACCGGGCGGTCGTCGATCTCGTTGGCCTTCTGGATGGCGGCGTCGACCTCGTCGGGCGACTCCACCCGCATCCCGACGCAGCCCATCGCCTCGGCCCACAGCTTGTAGTCGGGCAGGTCGGGCGACAGGTACACCTCGGAGTAGCGCTCCTCGTAGAACATCTCCTGCCACTGGCGGACCATGCCGAGGTAGGCGTTGTTGAGGATCGCCACCTTCACCGGGATGCGCTCGCTCGCCGCCGTGACCAGCTCCTGGGCGGTCATCTGGAAGCAGCCGTCGCCGTCGACCGCCCACACCATCCGGTCGGGCCGACCGACCTTGGCGCCGATCGCGGCCGGCACCGAGAAGCCCATCGTGCCCAGCCCACCCGAGTTGACCCAGGTGTAGGGGTGGTTGAACTTCCAGTACTGCGAGGTCCACATCTGGTGCTGGCCCACGCCCGAGGCGACGATCGTGTCCTCCGGGGTGCCGTCCCGCAGCCGCTCCAGCACGAACTGGGGCTTGAGGGCGTCACCCGGCTCCGACTGCTCGTAGGTCAGGGGGTACTTCTCCTGCCAGCCCGACAGCGTGGAGCGCCAGCCGGAGCGGTCCGGGAACTCGGCGCCCCCGTCGAGCAGGGCCTTCACCGCGATGATCAGCTCCTCGATCACCAGGCGGCAGTCGCCGACGATCGGGACGTCCGGCCGGCGGACCTGGCCCAGCTCGGCCGGGTCGATGTCGACGTGGATGATCTTCGCCTCCGGGGCGAACCCGTCGAGCTTGCCGGTGACCCGGTCGTCGAAGCGCGAGCCCAGGGCGATCAGCAGGTCGGACTGCTGCATGGCGGTGACGGCGGTGAAGTTGCCGTGCATGCCCGGCATGCCCAGGCACAGCGGGTGGTCGTCGGGGAAGGCGCCCCGGGCCATCAGCGTGGTGACGACCGGCAGCTCGCACAGCTCGGCCAGCTCCCGCAGCGCCTCCGCCGCCCGGGCCTTGAGGATCCCGCCGCCGGCGTAGATCACCGGCTTGCGGGCCGCCAGGATCAGCTCGGCGGCCTGGCGGATCATCTTCGGGTGGCCCTGCGTGTTGGGGCGGTAGCCGGGGAGGCTGGCCCGGACCTCCTCGTCGGTCGGCCAGTACCACTCCATCTGCGAGCGGGGGTTCATCGGGTCGACGATGTCCTTGGGCACGTCGACCAGCACCGGCCCCGGCCGCCCGGTGGTGGCGAGGTGGAACGCCTGGCGGACCGCCAGCGGGATGTCCTGGGCGTTGACGACCAGGTCGTTGTGCTTGGTGACCGACCGGGTGATGCCGACCGTGTCGCACTCCTGGAAGGCGTCGGTGCCGATCGCCGGGAACGGCACCTGGCCGGTGATGCACACCAGCGGCACCGAGTCCATGTAGGCGTCGCACAGCGGCGTGACGATGTTGGTGGCGCCCGGGCCGGACGTCACCATGCACACGCCGGGCTTGCCGGTGGCATGCGCGTAGCCCTCGGCCATGTGGCCGGCGCCCTGCTCGTGGCGCACGAGGATGTGGCGGATGGGGCTGTCGATGATCGGGTCGTACACCGGGAGGATCGCCCCGCCGGGGAGGCCGAACATCACATCGACACCCTCCATCTCGAGGGCACGTATCAGTGCTTGGCCACCTGAGATCTGCATCGTTACCTCTCCTGGGAGAGCTCCTGAGGTCGGACGAAAACTGAAACGACCTCCCTTGCGGGGAGGTCGGGGGTGCACACGCGCGGGGAGCCGGGCGTGTGCTAGCTAAGTACTACGAGGTGGCGAGAGAGATGTTCGCTCCGCATCAGCCGAGAGCCTCGCGCACTCCGTCACACACCGGCAAGACGGTTACGCCACTTGTCCGCCATACCCCCGCCCCCAGCTCACCGGGGACCAGGCGACGCCCTACGCCTCGGTGATCGCGCCCCGCTCGGCGCCGGAGGCCAGGCGGGCGTACTTGGCGAGGACGCCCGACGTGTAGCGGGGCTCGGGGAGCTTCCACTCGGCCCTGCGGCGGGCCAGCTCGTCGGCCTCGACCAGCAGGTCGATGACCTTGGTGGCGACGTCGATGGCGATCCGGTCGCCGTCGCGCACGAACGCGATCGGCCCGCCGTCGACCGCCTCCGGGGCGACGTGGCCGATGCAGAACCCGTGGGTGCCACCGGAGAAGCGACCGTCGGTGACCAGGGCGCAGTCGGCCCCCCGCCCGGCGCCCTTCATGGCACCCGTGACCGCCAGCATCTCCCGCATGCCCGGGCCGCCCTTCGGCCCCTCGTAGCGGATGATCACCACCGTGCCGGGCTCGATCGAGCCGGCCAGGATCGCCTCCATGGCGCCGTCCTCGCCGTCGAACACCCGGGCCGGGCCCTCGAAGCGGTCGAACGATATGCCGGCCACCTTCACGACCCCGCCCTTCGGCGCCAGGGAGCCGGTGAGCACGGCGATGCCGCCGATGGCGTGGATCGGGCTGTCGAGGCGGTGGATCACGTCGCCGTCGGGGGCGGGCGGGTCGATCTCGGCCAGGTTCTCCGCCATCGTCCTGCCGGTGACCGTGAGGCAGTCGCCGTGGAGGAGCCCGGCCTCCAGCAGGTGGCGCAGGACGACCGGCACCCCGCCGACCCGGTCGACGTCGGCCATGTGGTACTTGCCGGCCGGCTTGGTGTCGGCGATGTGCGGCACGCGGGCGGCGACCTTGTTGAAGTCGTCGAGCGCCAGCTCCACCCGGGCCTCGGCGGCGATGGCCAGCAGGTGCAGCACGGCGTTGGTGGAGCCGCCCAGCGCCATGGTCACGGCGATGGCGTTCTCGAAGGCCTCGCGGGTGAGGATCTGGCGGGGGCGGATGCCCAGCTTGAGCAGGTCGACCACGGCCTGGCCCGAGGCGTAGGCGAAGTCGTCACGCCGCCGGTCGACCGCCGGGGCCGACGCCGAGCCGGGCAGGCACATGCCCAGCGCCTCGGCGATCGAGGCCATGGTGTTGGCGGTGAACATGCCGGCGCAGGAGCCCTCGGTGGGGCAGGCGTTGCGCTCGATGTGGTCGAGGTCGGCGTCGGACATGGCCCCGGTGGCGTGGGCGCCGACGGCCTCGAACACGCTCACGATGTCGAGCGCCTGGCCGTTGTAGTGGCCCGGCAGGATCGACCCGCCGTACACGAACACCGACGGCACGTTGAGGCGGGCGGCGGCCATGAGCATGCCGGGCAGCGACTTGTCGCAGCCGGCGAAGGTGACCATGGCGTCGAAGCGCTCGGCGTGCATCACGGTCTCGACGGAGTCGGCGATCACCTCGCGGGACACCAGCGACGCCCGCATGCCCTCGTGGCCCATGGAGATGCCGTCGCTCACGGCGATGGTGGTGAACTCGATCGGGAAGCCGCCGGCGGCCCGCACGCCCTCCTTGGACCGCTTGGCCAGGCGGTCGAGCGGCATGTTGCAGGGCGTGACCTCGTTCCACGACGAGCACACGCCGATCTGGGGCTTGTCCCAGTCGTCGTCGGTCATGCCGATGGCCCGGAGCATCGCCCTCGCCGGTGCCCGCGAGGCCCCGTCGGTCACCTCGAAGCTCCGAGGCTTGATGTTCACACGCTGCTCGTTCTCGGTCCCTTCGGCCATCCGGGGAGATTACGCCTGCCCGAAGACCTGTCCGCACGGAATTGGCGACGTCTGCTGTCTACGGCAGGCCGAAGGCGTGGACACCGGTCGACGTCACGACGAAGACCCTTCCGTTCGACACGACCATCTCGCCCACCTGCCCGTCCACCGTGACCGTCGTCAGCGGGTCACAGGTCGCCGCACCGCACCCGGCCGCGTCGTAGACCTCGAGCTGCGAGACGGGGTTCGGACTGTCGTCGCTGACGTAGACGGACAGGTACACCAGATCGCCGGCCACCACGGGACCGCCGACGCTGCCGCCGTTGGAAACAGGGGGCTCGGCTCCGGTCCACGCCGGTGCGCAGTCCGGCGCGCCGCAGTCGGCGAAGGCGATGAGCTGTCCGTGCCGGGGACCGACGACGGCGGCCGTGAACACCGTGCCCTCCCGGACCGCCGGCTTGACCAGGTTGCCCCCCTCCACATCCACCACGCCCGACCAGGCATCCGCGCCGGTGGCGGCGTCGAGGGCGAGAACGCGGTCCGCCTCGCCGGTCCCCCCGGGCTGGACGAGGTAGACGCGGCCGGCGGCGCTCACCGGCACGAGGCGTGTCTGGATGACGCGGATCCACCCCGGGTTGGCGCTGCCCGGCAACGGCCCCGCCGCGACGTAGCTGAAGTCCCCCGGGAAGTACAGCCCGGTGGACTCGTCCATCGTGACGGCCGTACCGCCGAGGTCGTAGGTGACACCCGTGTCCCACTCGTAGGCGAACATGCCGTGGATCGGGTTGAACTGGGCGTCGTAGCCATAGCTGGGGAGCAGCGCGAAGCGCCGGCCGACCGCAGTCTCGGCGCTGGGGCCGAGGCAGGTGGCGGGGTCGTCCCACGCCCGGATGTCGTCGGCGACCCGGCGGGCACCCGTCTCGACGTCCCGGGCCTCGAGCGCAGCTTCGGCGCAATGGCCCGGGAACGCGGGGCTGGCCGTGTACACGAGGCCACCGTGGATGACGGGGCTGCCGTCGAAGGACGGGTGGTCCCACACGACGTCGCCCGTCGCCACATCCAAGCCGTAGGTGTGGGTGTCCGTCGCGATCACCAGACGGGAGTTCGACGCCACGATGTTCCGCGGCGAGGGCACCAGCGGTGACGACCACAGCTCGGTCAGCTGACCGATCGTGTCCGCGGTCAACGTCTCCTCGGTCGGGTTGTACGACGAGCGCCCGGCGTCGTAGCCGTACTGCGCCCACTCGAAGCAGCCGCTCAGCGACAGCGCCAGCGCCGTCACCAGGGCCAACTCCGCGCCTCGCGCGGTGATCCGCCTCATCCCGCCTCCCCTTCACCCGATCGCCTCGAGCGAGATCTTCGCGCCGGAGCGGAAACTCTGCTGCGAGACTCCTCGTCACCAGCGCAGACTCCCTGCCGTGAGCGCCCGTCCCGCCCTGCGCAGCCCCCACGACCGGGAGATCGTCAGGTTGGCGGTGCCGGCGTTCGGGGCGCTGATCGCCGAGCCGCTGTACGTGCTGGCCGACACCGCGGTGGTGGGGCGCCTGGGCACGACGCAGCTGGCGGGCATGGCCGTCGCCGCCAGTGTGCTCCTGACGCTCTACAGCGTGTTCATCTTCCTGGCCTACGGCACGACCGCGGCGGTGAGCCGCCTGCTCGGGGCGGGCGACGAGCGGGAGGCAGCCCACCAGGCGGTGCAGTCGCTGTGGCTGGCGGCGCTCATCGGGGCGGGGTTGATCGTGGTCGGCTACCTGCTGTCGGAGCCAGTGGTGGGGGCGCTCGGGGCCGAGGGGGCGGTGCGGACCAACGCCCTCGTCTACCTGCGCATCTCGTTGCTGGGCCTGCCGGCGATGCTGGTGGTGCTGGCCGGCACCGGCTACCTGCGGGGCCTGCAGGACACCCGCACGCCGCTGTTCCTGGCGATCGGCACCGGGCTGCTGAACCTGGTGCTGGAGCTGGTGCTCGTCTACGGCTTCGACCGGGGCATCGGCGCCTCGGCGCTGACGACGGTCGTCGCCCAGTGGGTGGCAGCGGGGTTCTACGTGGCGCGGGTGGCGGCCTCGGCCCGGCACCTGGGCGCGTCGCTGTCGCCCCACCCGGCCAGCCTGCGGCGGCTGCTGGTGGTGGCCCGTGACCTGCTGGTGCGGACCGCGGCGCTGCGGGCGTCGCTGGTGGTCGCCACCGCCGTCGCCACCCGCATCGGCACCGTCGACGTGGCCGCCCACCAGGTCGCCTTCGAGGTGTGGACGTTCCTGGCCTTCACGCTCGACGCCGTCGCCATCGCCGGCCAGGCGATCGTGGGCCGGACGCTGGGTGCGGGCGACGGCGACGAGGCGCGGGCGGTGGGGCGCCGGATGATCGAGTGGGGCGTGATGCTCGGCGTGGTGCTGGGGGCGTTGCTGCTGCTGCTCCGGCCGCTGCTCCCCCACCTGTTCACCGACGACGACGCCGTGATCGCCCTCGCCCAGTTCGTCCTGGTGTGGGTGGCGGTGGTGCAACCGCTGAACGCCGTCGCCTTCGTGCTCGACGGTGTGCTGATCGGGGCCGGTGACCAGCACTTCCTCGCCTGGGCGATGGCCGGTGCCGCGGCGGTGTTCGTCCCCGCGGCCGTGGCGGTCGCGGTGCTCGGGCTGGGGATCGGCTGGCTGTGGGCCGCCCTCGGCCTGCTGATGGCGGTGCGGGCCGGGTCGCTCCTGTGGCGCTTCTCCGGCGACGCCTGGGTCGTCCTCGGCGCCACCCGCTGACAACCCGAAACTTCGACAGAAACGGTCGCTATGGCGCCATCCCTGTCGAAATTTCGTCAGAAACCGGTGGTGCAGTGGGGGGCGCGGGTGGGGCGGAAAGCGGCGTCGAGGCGGTCGACGGTGCCGGGGGTGCGCTCCTCCACGACGCCCGCCCGCTGGAGCGTCGACCAGGTGACGCCGCCGAGCAGCAACGCCCCCAGCTGCGCCATGCCGAGCACCACGTCGGGCTCGACCGACACCCGGGCGCAGTCGGTGCCGTCGGGGCCGGCGTCGAGGGCGAAGCGGCCGCCGATCTCGGGACGACGGGCGTCGACCACCTCCAGCACTCCGCCGCCCTCCGCCGCGTAGCTCCGGGCGCTCAGGCACCGGGCGACGTCGAGCGGCCGGAGCCACAGGAAGTCGCGCTCCTGCTCCACCTTCACGCTGCGGGGGTCGACGAGCCGCCAGCGCAGCGCCAGGTCGACCGGCGCGTCCCGCCAGCGCAGCTGCCGCACCAGGTCGACGTCCATGAGGTAGCGCAGCAGGATCGCCTCCACCTGCTCGTCGGCCGACGCCAGGTCGGCGATCTGCAGCTCGAAGTACTCGCCGCCGGGGGCGCCGCCCTCCTTGATCCGGTAGACCGCGAACCCGTCGGGGATGCCGTCGGCGTCGTCGTGGACCACCACGTAGCGGGCGCTGGCGCCGCCGCGGTCCTCGCTGGGGTCGAGGGCGAGCATCCGCCACCAGGCGGCGTTGCGGCCCAGCTCACCGGGCGTCCGCCGCCAGTGGCGCTCCCACACGGCGGGCCGCAGGTCGACCGCCTCGGCGTCGGTCACCAGGCGCAGCCGCCCGGGGTCGGCAGCACCGAGGTCGACCACCTCGGCCGAGCGGGTGGTGTCGACCACCACGGTCTGGAAGCGGGCGGCGACCCCGTAGCCGTAACGGCCGTAGATGGACCCCTCGCTGGCGGTGAGACCCGCGACCGCCTCGCCCCGCTCCACACCCTGGTCGAGGAGGGCGCCCATGATGGCGTTCAGCACGCCCCGGCGCCGGTGGGTGGGCAGCACGCCGACCTCGGTGACGGCCGTGAGGGGCACCGAGTGACCCCCGGGGAGGGCGACGTCGAAGGTGAAGTTGCCGCCCGTACCGACGACGGTGGGCCCGTCCTCGACCACGAACGTGCGGTCGACCTCGGCCACCATCGTGAGCTCCCGCCGGTAGCTCTCCGAGGCGACGGGTCCCTGGCCGAACACCGTGGCGCTCAGGTCGACGACCGCATCCAGTTCGTCGGGCTCGATGACGCGGGGCTTCCAATCCATGCCGGAGAGCCTGGCAGCCCGCGGGGCGTACCCCACGTGAATTTCGGGTCAGCCGGTGGCCCGCTCCTTCAGGAGCGCGGTGACGGCCTTGCCGTCGGCCTGGCCCTTGGTGGCGCGCATCACCTGGCCGACGAAGAAGCCGGTGAGCTTGCCGCGGGCCTTGTCGTCGCCCTCGACGAAGCGCTGCCACTCGTCGGGGTTGGCGGCGATGACCTCGTCGACCGCAGTGGTGAGGGCGTCGTCGCCCATGGCCTCGAAGCCCTTGGCCTTGGCGATCGCTGCCGGGTCGTCGCCCGTGGCGACCATCTCGGCCAGCACCGACTTGGCCTGGGTGGCGGTCAGCTCGCCGCCGGTCTCCATGGTGACGAGGGCCGCCAGCTTGTCGGGTCGGAGGGTGGCGGCACCGTCGACGGCCAGGTTGTGCTCGACGTGGGTGAGCACTCGGGTGGCGTCGGCGCCCTCGGCGATGGCGGCGACGGCCAGGTCGTCGAGCGACCGCTCGACGGCGATGGCCACGGCGCCGGTGGTGGGCTCGACGTCGGCGGCCTCCGCCAGGCGGGTGCGGCGCTCGGCGGGGAGGGCCGGCATGGCGGCGTCGACGCGGGCGATCCAGGCGGCGTCGGGATCCAGGGGCACCAGGTCGGGCTCGGAGAAGTAGCGGTAGTCCTCGGCCTCCTCCTTGGTGCGGAGGGTGGAGGTGCGGCCGGTGCCGTCGTCCCAGTGGCGGGTCTCCTGGCGCACCTTCTCGCCGGCCTCGATCATGTCGATCTGGCGGCGGGCCTCGTACTCGATGGCCCGTCCCAGCGACCGGATCGAGTTGAGGTTCTTGATCTCGCAGCGGGTGCCGAACGGAGCGCCGGGGTGGCGGACCGACACGTTGGCGTCGACCCGCATGGAGCCCTCCTCCATCTTGGCGTCGGAGGCCTCGGTGGCCAGGAGGATGGCGCGGAGCTCAGCGGCGTAGGTCCGGGCCTCCTCGGCGCCGCGCATGTCGGGCTCCGACACGATCTCGAGCAGCGGGACGCCCGAGCGGTTGTAGTCGACCAGGGAGTACTCGGCGTCGTGGATGCGACCGCCCCCGGCGCCGTCGCTGCGCACGTGGGTCGACTTGCCGGTGTCCTCCTCCAGGTGGGCCCGGGTGACGCCCACCCGCTGGCCCGACGGCAGGTCCATCCACCCACCCAGGTTGATGGGCAGGTCGTACTGGCTGATCTGGTAGTCCTTCGGCATGTCCGGATAGAAGTAGTTCTTCCGGGCGAACACCGACCGCTGCACCGTGCAGTGCAGGGCCAGACCGAGGCGGATCGCCAGCTCCACGACCTGCTCGTTGAGCACCGGCAGCGACCCCGGCAGCCCCAGGCACACCGGACAGATGTTGGTGTTCGGCTCGTCCCCGAACCGGTTCGGGCACCCACAGAACAACTTCGTCGCGGTCGCCAGCTCGCAGTGCACCTCGAGACCGATCACGGTCTCCCACTCGGACGTCTCCTCGGGCATCCCCCCAGGCTACGCCCCGCCCCGGGGCCGCCCGAACCGTGAATTCCACGGCTCCGGGACCGGGAAGGAGAGGAACGGCCGCCCCACGTGCAATGTTGGGCGCCGTCATGTTCACCGCCGACCCGGACGCCGACGTCGAGTACTCCCTGACCGAGTGGCGGAGGTGGCGCAAGCGCCGGCGGCTCGCCGACATCGAATGGATCGATGCGCTCTACTACGCCGACCTGTCGGCCATCGGCGGGGCGGCGGCCTTCTACGCCCTCGCCGCCGTCATCGGCGACGGCCGCCTCACCCCCGCCCAGGTAGCCGATGTCACCGCCCACGGTGACGCCTGGCTGGCTCTGGTCGCCGCCCTGGTCCTGGCCGTCGGGCTCCGCTCAGGGTGCCGGGGCGGGCCGCTGGTGATGGAGCAGGCCGACGTCCGCCACGTGCTGCTGGCACCGGTCGACCGGGGTCGGGCGCTGCGCGGCCCCCTGCTGCGCCAGCTGCGGTTCATGGTGTTCGTGGGCGCCGTGGTTGGCCTGGCCGTCGGGCACCTGGCCGCCCGCCGCCTGCCGGGCCACGCCGCCGGGTGGATGGCGAGCGGCACGGTGTACGCCGTCGCCGTGGTGGCGCTGGGGTTCGGCGCGGCGCTGGTGGCGTCGACGAGCCGGATGCCGTCGTGGCTGGGGTCGCTGCTCGGGTTCGGCCTGGTGGGAGCGGCGCTGGCCGACGTCGTGGGTGTCGTCCCGGGGTCGCCGATGGCGGCGTGGGGCCGCATCGGCCTGTGGCCGGTGCAGCCCGTGGCACCGGGGCTGCTGGCGCTGGCGGTGTCGGCGACGCTGCTGGTGGTCGGCCTCCTGCGGGCGGGGCACGTGTCGATCGAGGCGGCCGAGCGCCGCTCGACGCTGGTGGGCCAGCTGCGCTTCGCCGCGACCCTGCAGGACGTCCGTACGGTGGTCGTCTTGCGTCGCCAGCTGGCCTTGGAGCTGCCGCGGCTGCGGCCCTGGGTGCGGCTGCGGGTCCGGGGCGTCGATCGGTTCCCGGTGTGGAGCCGGGGACTGCGGGGTGTCCTGCGCTGGCCGGCGGCCCGGGTCGGTCGCCTGGTGCTGCTGGGCGTCCTGGCCGGCCTGGCGCTGCGGGGCGTGTGGGAGGGGACGACGCCGCTGCTGGTGCTGGCGGGGCTGGCCCTGTTCGTCGCCGGGCTCGACGCCGCCGAAGCCATGTGCCAGGAGGTGGACCACCCGACGCTCAGCGACTCGGTACCGGTGCCGCTGACGTCGCTGCAGGCACGGCACCTGGCGGTGGCCGTCGCCGTCATGGCCGTCGTGGCGCTGGTGGGGGCGGGCGTCGCCGTGGTCGTCGAGCCGTCGGTGACCGGCCTGGCGCTGGCGCTCGTCTGCGCGCCGGCGGCCGCCCTGGGGGGCGTAGCCGCGGCAGGGGTCAGCCTGCTCGCCATCCCCGACCCCGTCGAAGGCCTGCTGATGCCGCCCGAGGTGACCGGCGCCCTGCAGGCGCTCCGGGTCGCCCGGCCGTTCCTGCTGGCGACCGCCGGCACCCTGCCGGTGCTCGCCGGACGGGCCGCGTTCGAGGCCGGACGCCCGCCCGTCGCGGCCGCGGGCGCCGCGGCCGGTGCGGTCGGCGTCCTCTTCGCCCTGTTCGTCGCGTGGGTGTGGCAGCGGGAGAAGCTCGCCGCTGCCACCCGCGCCGTGGTCAACGCCCCGGGAGGCCACCATGACCAAGTCCGCTGAGCCCGTCCTCGTGGCCCGGGACCTGAGCCGCTCCTACGCCGACCTGGTCGCCCTCGCCCCGCTGTCGCTGGAGGTCGGGGCCGGGGAGCGGGTGGCGCTGGTGGGGCACAACGGGTCGGGCAAGTCGACCTTCCTGCGTCTGGCCGCCGGACTGCTCGAGCTCACCGACGGGACGGTCGAGGTGGCCGGGGCCGAGGTCGGGACCGCGGAGGCCCGGGCGGCGACGTCGTTCATCCCCGACAACCCGGTGCTCTACGACGACCTCAGCGTGCGGGAGCACCTCGCCTACATCGCCAGCCTCCACGGGGTCGACGCCGAGGACGGCGACTTCGACGAGCTGCTGGCCGCCGTCGGTCTGGCCCACCGGGCCGACGACCTGCCCGCCCGCTTCAGCCGTGGCCTGCGGCAGAAGGCGTCGATCGCCGTCGGGCTGGTGCGACCGTTCCAGCTGCTGCTGGTCGACGAGCCGTTCGTCGGCCTCGACGCCCCCGGCCGCGCGGCACTTCTGTCACTGCTCGACCAGGCCCACGCCGACGGGGCCGCCGTGGTGTTGGCGACCCACGACCCGTCGTACGTCGAGCGGGTCGATCGGTGCGTGGCGCTGCGGGACGGCGAGGTGATCCACAGCGGCCCGGCGACACCCGACGACGTCCTCCGGCTGGTGGCCGGGTCGGAGGGCTGACCGAAGGTGCGGCTGCCCTCCCGGCGGCCGGCG
>Ga0193742_1000555_pt1 | contig 24663 bp, 22 predicted proteins | sample L2c1metaG_FD_165511 | JGI IMG/M metagenome (GOLD analysis project Ga0193742, IMG submission 165511) | Soil microbial communities from a riparian zone of the East river system, Colorado, United States - L2c1 | ecosystem: Environmental > Terrestrial > Soil > Riparian zone | place: USA: East River... | reverse complement strand
AGGTTGACCCGTCGTCGGTGAAGGAGCTGGCCGCGATGATGGGTTGCGCTCACACCGACCTGGCCCGCTACCTCGCGAACTTCATCCCGCCCGCCGGCCCGGGAATCGATGACGGCAGTGAGGAGGATCCACAGCAGATCTACGCGAAGGTGATCGCCACGAGCGGATCGAGCGGGCACTCGGATGGAGCGGTGAAACGGGGAGCGTGGGGGGAGTGATCAGCCGGATTCGGCCGGTCCTGACCGGACAGGGCCGGATACCCCATGATCGTCTTCGGGGGCATCGTCGCAGGTCGAAGGCCTGGTCAGAGCTGGTGCGTGCTGGTGCCCCCGGTGCGATTCGAACGCACACTGGACGGGTTTTGAATCCGTTGCCTCTGCCGGTTGGGCTACGGGGGCTTGAGCGTGTGACGACTCTACGGGATCGTTCATGCGCCGGTCGTCAGGGTTATCGACGTGTGTTGCCGGCCCGTTAACGTTGCGCTGATCACGCCCTGTGGTCGGTCGTGGGGGCCCGCGCGCCGGTAGGCTTGGGGCTCAACCGAACAATCAGGAGGACCCCGGTGACCGATCAGGCTGCCGAGGCCCAGTCCGGCCCGGCCGTGCAACGCAGTGTCCTCGTCGCCGAGGATGAGGCGCTTATTCGGCTCGACCTCGTCGAGATGCTCAAGGAAGAGGGCTATCACGTCGCGGGGGAGGCGGCGGACGGCGAGCAGGCCGTCGCTCTGGCCATCGAACTGCGGCCCGACCTTGTGATTCTCGACGTGAAGATGCCCAAGCTCGACGGCATCGACGCGGCGGCGGCCATCGCGGGCAAACGTATCGCCCCGGTGGTCATCCTCACCGCGTTCAGCCAGCGTGACCTGGTGGAACGGGCCCGTGAGGCAGGCGCTATGGCCTACCTCGTGAAGCCGTTCGCCAAGCACGACCTGGTGCCGGCCATCGAGCTGGCGGTCAGCCGCTTCGCCGAGCTCCAGGCACTGGAGACCGAGGTCGCCACGCTGACCGAGCGCATGGAGACCCGCAAGCTCATCGAGCGCGCCAAGGGCCTGCTGATGACCAAGCAGGGCCTGTCCGAGCCCGAGGCGTTCCGCTGGATCCAGCGCACCGCCATGGACCGGCGCGCCACGATGAAGGACGTCGCGAAGGCAGTGGTGGACAACATCACCTGACGGTGAAGTTCAGCACCACCGACACCGGCCGCTCGGCGCCCGCCATGGCGTACTCACGCACCTCGAGCACGTGCGCGCCGGTGTCGAGCGCCCCGACGGTGATCGCCACGGCGTGCTCGCCGCCGAGCCCCGGCCCGTCTGCTCTGGTCGGCACGCCCGCGATCAGCGCGCCGTCCAACCACACCTGAAACCCTTGCACGCCACCGATCGAGCCGGTCTCCCACTGGCTGGCCGACGCGTCCAGCCCGACGTTCAGCACGACCTGCCCACGCTGCGGCACCACCGACGTGGTCAGCGGCTGCCCCGCGGAGTTGCACAACACCGCGTCGATCGCCGGCAGCATGTCCTCCTCGTTCGGGCGGGCCGGCTTCGGCTCGGTCGTCGACGGCCGGGTGCCCGGCGCCGGCATGACCTCCAGGTACGTCTCCACCAGCCGGACCTCCTGGCTGGCGCCCGGCGCGCGCAGCACGAACGGCGTGATCGAGTCCGCGCCCGCCGCCCCCAGCAGCGCGGCCGGCACGTCCGCGACCACGGTCACCGCCGACCCCGGCGCGACCGACGGGCTCGGCACCACCGCGTGCGCCGGCACCAGCAGGTCGCCGAACTGCATGACGACACCCCGGGGATCGAGCGCGCCGGCGGTCATGATCGTCGCCACCAGCCGGGCGGCCGCCGCCGACCGCAGCGGCGTGCGCGCGATGCCGAGCTGCGGCGGCTCCTCCGCCAGGTCCAGCACCCGCTGCGTGCCCGCGTTCACCGGCACCTCCACGATCGGCGCGACGGCCGTCACCGGCCCGCTGAACCCGGCCGCTGTCAGGTGCACCCGCGACCGCCGCCCGTTCGGCCCCCGGAAGCCGAGCAGCACCGACGCCGACTGCCACGCCGGCAGCACGCCGGCCACCGCCACCAGCAGCCCGTCCTGGTACACCCGCAGGCCCGACGTCGTCAGCACCACCTCGAACAGGTGCGACACGCCCGGCCCGCGCGCCGGCGCCGGGAACACGTCCAGCCCGGGCGGCGCCACCGCCGGCACGTCCGGCGCGGCGCTCACGTGCACCCCCGAGTCGGCGACGCCCACCCGGATCGTGCCGCCCGGCAGCGTGGCGTCCCGGTCCGCGAACCGGTCCGCCCGCTGCGAGTCGACGCCGACGCGGTCGGCCGGCCCGGGCACCAGGCTCACGGTCAGCTCGCCGCCGGTGCCGGCCGTGTCGGTACGCACGGCCACCCGCCCCAGCTCGCCGCTCGCGGTCGGCGCGGTCAGCCGCATCGGCTGCCTGGCCCGCAGCACCGCGAGGTCCGCGCCGCAGCCGAGCTCGATCGGCAACCCCGCGCCGCGCCCGGCGACCACGTCGACACAGCCGCGGTATCCGGACAGGTGCCACTTCTCCGACACCGCGGCCGAGTCCGGGAAGTCGTCGTACAGCCCGGTGAGCGCGGCCCGCCACGGCGCCCGCGCGCGACCCGGCGTGCCGCTCGTCCGCGCGGGCTCGGAACGCTGGCCGAACGGGTCCACCGTGCGCACCTCGACCCGGTACCGCTGGCCGTCCGACAGCCTGGTGAGCTGCACCTCGGCGGCGGCGACCAGCCGGGTGTGCGGGCCGTCGCCGTCGGCCTCCCAGCGCACCTCGTAGCCCGCGGCGTTCACCGGCGCGACACCGCCCGGCAGCGCGGCCGCCCACGCCACCCGCAGGACGCCGGCGTCCGGCGTGACGACCACCCGCGCGGGCGGCGCCGGCCGCTTGCTCGGTGCGGGCAGCACGACATTGTCCGCCGCGTACCGCTCGACCACGACCGGCGGCCGGGGGCCGTCACGGTCCGTGTCGCCGCCGCCGGAGTCGTCGGTGGCACGCAGCGTGACCACCGCCGCGGCGACGAGCGCGACCGCTCCCAACAGGATGAGCAGGCGCGTACGAGTTGGCACGCCAGCAGGGTAGGAGCAGGCAGCTTCTGGACAGTGCGGCCGTTGTGAAGTTGAGATCGTGTTACCCGCGCATGACCGGATGATCCGGGTTCGTCCGAAGAGCGGACACGGACGGTCAGTTTCGTTGCAGTCTGGTCACGAGGAGCCCCCAGGCGTGACGAGGACTGCGCTCGGTTACTAGGTTCCGGCCAGCCCTCTGACATGGACGAGGGTGGGGTTCGGCATGCTATGCGCGAATGGCCGGACAGAAATGCGGAGAAGGGAACGTCACGTGCGAAACCAGACGGTGAAAGCCGCGGCTGTCGTGGCAGCGGGGCTGTTGCTGCTGTCGGCGTGCGGCACGAACAAGGACGAAGGCGCGCCGGCTGGTGGTGGGGACCAAGCCTGCGACACCAGCAAGGGCACGCTGGTCCTGGGCGTGATCGCGCCGCTGAGCGGTGAGCTCTCGGCCCTGGGCAAGGGCATCGAGAACTCGGCTCGGCTCGCGGTCGACCAGGCGAACGAGAAGTGCACGGTCAAGGGCTACAAGCTCGTGGTCCAGGCCGAGGATGACCAGAAGAACCCGCAGCTGGGCGCGCAGGCCGCGACCAAGCTCGCCTCCACCCCGAACGTGATCGGCGTGGTCTCCACGCTGAACTCCTCGGTGTCGCAGAGCGTCCAGCCGATCCTGGACGGCGCGGGCATTCTCCAGATCTCGCCGGCGAACACCGCCGACTCGCTCACCAAGGGCGACGACCCGGCGAACCCGACGCGCAAGTACAAGACGTACTTCCGTACCTGCACGGTCGACTCGCTGCAGGGCCCCTTCGCCGCCAACTACATGATCAAGAAGGCGGGCAAGAAGAAGATCGCGATCATCACCGACGGTCTGACCTACGGTGAGGGCCTCGCGGACGCGTTCTCCAAGCAGGCGGAGAAGAACGGCGCCGAGATCGTGACCCGCCAGAAGATCGGCGAGAAGGACACCGACTTCTCCGGCGTCATCGCCGCGGTCAAGCCCTTCGCGCCGGACGGCATCTACTACGGCGGCCAGTACCCGCAGGCGGGCCCGCTGTCCAAGCAGTTCGCCGGCGCCGATCTGAACGTCCCCGTCATGGGCGGCGACGGCATCTACGACGACCAGTTCATCGCGCTGGGCGGCAAGGACGGCGACCTCGCGACCTCCGTTGGCGCGCCGACCGAGGAGCTCGACAGCGCGAAGGCGTTCGTCGACGCGTACGCGAAGGCCGGCTACAAGGAGAGCTTCTCCGCCTACGGCGCGTTCTCCTACGACGCGGCCAACGCGATCCTTGGCGCCGTGAGCACCGCGCTGGACGGCAAGGAGTGGGCCGACACGCTGCGTCCGGACGTCGTGAAGGCGGCCGGCGCGTACAAGGCGGACGGCGCCACCGGTCCGGTCGCGTTCGACAAGAACGGCGACAGCACCAACACCGTCCTGACCGTGTACCAGGTCACCGGCGGCAAGTGGAAGTCCGTCGAGACCGGGAAGTTCGAGGGCTGACACAGCAGGTTTGTAGCTCTGTCCATCGATGAATGACGCGACGGCGGGGGTGGGCCCTTGGCTCACCCCCGCCGCCTGTGGAGGTAGATGTGACAACCTCGCGGCTTGAGGTTCCGGGCTCGGTCCGGATCGTGGCCGGAGTGGCCGTGGTCGGCGTGTTCCTGTGGCTGACCGACGCCCTGCGAAAACTGGTCGACGGCGGGTTCACCCTGCTGTTGCAGCAGACCGCGAACGGGATCGTGCTCGGTGCGACCATCGGGCTCATCGCGCTCGGCTACACCATGGTCTACGGAATCATCCAGCTGATCAACTTCGCCCACGGCGAGGTGTTCATGGTCGGTGCGTTCGGCGGTCTCGCGGTGTACCGATGGGTACTTCCGGAGAGCGTCCGCGGCGACTGGTACATCTCGCTGCCGGCGATGCTGCTCGGCGGTGTGATCGTGGCCGTGGTGATCGCGGTGCTGATGGAGCGCTTCGCGTACCGGCCACTACGCAACGCGCCAAGACTCGCGCCACTGATCACCGCCCTCGGTGTTTCGGTGGCGCTGCAGGAAGCCATCCGGCTGTGGTTCCCGGACGCGGCTTCCGCGCAGCCCTTCCCCAGGGTGTTCATCGACGCCCAGGTCGACCTCGGGCCGATCGAGCTGTCGGCCTCCCAGGTGTTGCTGATCGTGGTGTCGGTCGTGCTCGCGGTGCTCCTGCAGACCTACATCAGCAGGTCCAGGATGGGCCGCGCGATGCGGGCCACCTCGCAGGACCACGACACCGCGCGCCTGATGGGCATCAACCCGGACCGGGTCATCGTGCTCACCTTCGTGATGGGCGCCGCGCTCGCCGGCGTCGCCGGTGTCCTGTACGGCTCCAACATCAACTCGGTCGGCAACGACATCGGGTTCCAGAACGGCATCTTCGCGTTCACCGCGGCGGTGCTCGGCGGCATCGGCAGCCTGCGTGGCGCGGTGATCGGCGCCTTCATCATCGGCCTGATCAAGACGCTCGGCGGCCAGTACCTGCCGGGCGGCACCCAGTACGACTACATCTGGATCTTCGTGGTGCTCATCCTCGTGCTGGTGTTCCGGCCGCAGGGTCTGTTCGGTGAAGCAGAGAGGGTGCGCGCATGAGTAGGCTCAACGGGCTGGTCCCGGCAGCGCTCGCCCGTCCGTTCACAGCGATCGGCGGCGTGCTGTTCCTGATCGCCGCGATGCTGCCGTGGGCGACGTTCATCCTCAACGACGGGCCGTACCCGGAGAAGTCGACGCTGCAGTTCTTCGACGCGCCGTTCGAGCTCACCGGGTTCCGTTGGCACCTGCTGCTGTTCGGCGTGCTGGCGGTCATCGTCACGTTCGCGCCGGTGCGGGGCAAGGAGCGCGTGCTGCGCTCGTTCGGCTGGGGCGGGCTGCTGATCGGCGTCATCGGCGCGCTGTTCATCGCCGGCAAGGGCGGCGGGATCGGCGCGATCACCGCGGCCGACGGCGCCACCGCGTTGGGCAGCATCGTCGCGATCGTCGGTGGCGCGCTGCTCGTACTCGGGGCGTCGGCGAACGGGCTCGGCGACATTCCGGAGTGGCCGACGTCGCTGTTCGGCTGGACCGGCATGAAGCAGCGGCTCGAGGCGTGGGTGGTGCTGCTGATCGCGTTCGCCGGCGTGCTGTGGCTCGTGGCGCAGACGCTGACCGCGGGCGGCATCGGCGGTGCCGCGTTCCCTTACGCCGGGCCGGTCTTCCTGGCGTTCCTCGGGTTCGCGGGTGGTCTGATCGGCGCTCTGCACGGCGTCGGCGTAACCCGCTGGGTGTCGCAGCTCTCGGAGAAGCACCGGCCGTTCAGCATCGTGGTGCTGCTGCTGTGCGCGTTCGCCCTGCCGTTCCCGTTCACCGGGGCCGGCAGCCAGTACTGGATGCAGGTCGCGGCGACCATCGGCGTCTACGCGGCCACCGCCATCGGCCTGAACATCGTGGTGGGCCTTTCCGGTCTGCTCGACCTCGGGTACGTGGCGTTCATGGGCATCGGCGCGTTCGTCGCCGCGAACCTGTCCGGGGTGGCGGCCTCGGCGCTCGGCTGGAACCTGCCGTTCCCGCTCGCGGCGCTGATCGCGGCGGTGGTCGCGGGCATCTTCGGCGCGATCGTCGGCTCGCCGACCCTGCGGGTGCGCGGCGACTACCTCGCGATCGTGACGCTGGCGTTCGGTGAGATCTTCAGCCGCGCCGCGCAGAACAACATCGGCGACCTGACCGGCGGCGCGAGCGCCATGCCGGGCATCCCGCCGGTGACGATGTTCGGCACGGCGTTCAACGAGCCGATCAAGCTGTTCGGCGCGCAGCTGCCCAGCGGTGTCCTGTACTACTTCATGATCGTGCTCGTGGTCGGCCTTGTCATGGCGGTGTTCGCGAACCTGAAGAACAGCCGCATGGGCCGCGCCTGGATCGCGATCCGGGAGGACGAGGACGCCGCGCGCGCGATGGGCATCCGCACCGGCAAGGCGAAGATCCTCGCGTTCCTCGTCGGCGCGACGCTGGCCGGGCTCGCGGGCGCGATCTTCGTGCACAAGCTGGGCACCGCGTCCTACGACAGCTTCAAGTTCCTCGAGTCGGTGACGCTGCTCGCGGCGGTCATCCTCGGCGGCATGGGCACGATCCCGGGCGCGGTGCTCGGCGCGTCGCTGCTGTTCGTGCTGCCGGAGAAGCTGCGTGAGTTCAGCGACTACCGGCTGTTCGTGTTCGGGCTGGCGCTGGTCCTGATCATGCGGTTCCGGCCGCAGGGTCTGGTGCCGGACCGGATCAGGCGAGCCGAGTTCGCCGGCGAGACGGCGGAGGGCAAGTCGATCGAGGAGATCGAGGAACAGGCGGTTCTCGAACAGGAGCAAGCCGACCGAGAACCCGAGGCCCCTGCGGCTCCGAAGGAGGGTCGCCCATGAGCGCGGCACGGCACAGCGCGTCGGAGACTGTTCTCGAGGCTCAGGGCGTCACCATGATCTTCGGTGGCCTCACGGCGTTGAACAACGTCTCCATCTCGCTCGGGGAGGGCCGGATCGTCGGCCTCATCGGGCCGAACGGCGCGGGCAAGACCACGCTGTTCAACTGCCTCACCGGGTTGTACACGCCGACGCGGGGCGCGGTTCGCCTGCGCGGCAAGCAGCTGCCGTCCGACCCGGCCAAGGTGACCTCGGCCGGGATCGCGCGGACGTTCCAGAACATCCGCCTGTTCCCGAACATGACGGTGCTCGAGAACGTCCTCGTCGGCCGGCACATCCGGATGAAGCAGGGGCCCATCGCCTCGGTGTTCCACGGTCCCGGGTTCCGCAGGGGCGAGGCCGCGGCGCGGGCGAAGTCGATCGAGCTGCTCGAGTTCGTCGGGCTCAACAAGCTCGACCACGAGGTCGCGCGCAACCTGCCCTACGGCGACCAACGCCGGCTCGAGATCGCCCGCGCGCTGGCCACCGAGCCGGAGGTGCTGCTGCTCGACGAGCCGACCGCCGGCATGAACCCGCAGGAGACCGAGGAGGCCCGGCAGCTGATCTTCCGGATCAGGGACACCGGGGTCTCGGTCGTGGTGATCGAGCACGACACGAAGTTCATCTTCAGCCTGTGCGACACGGTGTCCGTGCTCGTGCAGGGCGAGGTGCTCGTCGAGGGCTCGCCGGAGACCGTGCGGGACGACCCGCGCGTGATCGAGGCGTACCTCGGCAAGCCCCGCGAGGAGGTGGCGGCCGAGGTCGCCGAGGCGGCCGCGGCGATCGAGCACCACAGGGAGGACTCGTGAGCGAGCTTGCGAGCGAATCATCGACATTCACGACGTCACCGAGTCCGCGGAGGGCGCCGATGAAGCGGAGCTTGCGGAGCGTTCGGTGCCTCGCAGCGGGTGAGGGGACGTCGTGACCGCGCTACTGGAAGTGGACGAGCTGAGCGTCGCGTACGGCGCGATCGAAGCCGTCCGGAACGTGTCGTTCGTCGTCGAGGAGGGGCAGATCGTGTGCCTCATCGGGGCGAACGGCGCCGGCAAGACGACCACGCTGCGCACGATCTCGGGTCTGCTCCGCCCCCGGGCGGGTGACATCCGGTTCATGGGCAGGTCGATCGCCAAGGAACCCGCGCACATCATTCTCGGCCGCGGCATCGCGCACTCGCCGGAGGGCCGGCGGGTGTTCGCGCGGATGTCGGTCGAGGAGAACATGCTGCTCGGCGCCTACTCCCGCAAGGACGAGGCGGGCGTGCGGGCCGACATGCGGCGGGTGTACGAGCTGTTCCCGGTGCTGGGGGAGCGGCGTCAGCAGAAGGCCGGCCTGTTCTCCGGCGGTGAGCAGCAGATGCTCGCGATCGGCCGGGCGATGATGTCCAAGCCGAAGCTGCTCATGCTCGACGAGCCGTCGATGGGACTGTCGCCGATCATGACGCAGCTCATCTTCGACACGATCAAGGAGCTGCAGCAGCAGGGCACGACGATCCTGCTGGTCGAGCAGAACGCCCTCGCGGCGCTCGCGCTGTCCGACCGCGGCTACGTGGTCGACCTCGGGCAGACGACGTTGGAGGGGCCTGGCAACGACCTGCTCGCGGACGAGCGGGTCCGGGCCGCGTACCTGGGTCAGTAAGCCCGGCAAGCACTGCCGAACGGCGCCTTCGGGGTCACCCCCGGAGGCGCCGTTCGCTGTCTCACGCGCCTGGCGCGGCCTCGCGGACGATGCAGGTCAGGCGTGCGGTGCAGGTGCGCTTGCCCTGGTCGTCGGTGATGACGATCTCGAAGGTCGACGTGCTGCGGCCGACGTGCAGCGGCGTCGCCACCCCGGTGACCAGGCCGCTGCGTGCGGCGCGGTGGTGGGTGCAGGACAGTTCGAGGCCGAGCGCGACCCGGCCGTCCGGCGCGTTCAGCGCGGCCGCGACCGAGCCGATGGTCTCCGCCAGCGTCGCGTTGGCGCCGCCGTGCAGCAGGCCGTACGGCTGGAGGTTGCCGGCGACCGGCATCGTCGCGACCACGCGCTTCGGATCCCACTCGGTGATCTCGATCCCCATCTTCGTGGGCAGCAGCTGGTCCGCGAGGTCCGGCCGGATGCCCGGCATGTTCTCAGGGAAGGTGGTCACACGCACTCCTTGCTGGTCGCGGCGGGGGGCCGCAGAGGCTGGCGCTCCGCCATCGAGTCCTCCCCCGAAGTTTCTGTCGGTGCCCCACCCTAGACTCGCGATGTGCCTGAGACGCCCGCCACAGATCCTGTCAAGACCCAAGAGCGCCGGTTGCTGCTCATCGACGGCCACTCGATGGCCTACCGGGCGTTCTACGCGCTGCCGAAGGAGAACTTCTCCACCGGCACCGGCCAGCACACCAACGCGGTCTACGGCTTCACCTCGATGCTGATCAACCTGCTGCGTGACGAGAAGCCGACGCACGTCGCGGTGTGCTTCGACGTGTCCCGCAAGACCTTCCGCAGCGAGCAGTACGCCGAGTACAAGGCCAACCGCACCACCACGCCGGACGAGTTCAAGGGCCAGGTCAGCCTCATCGAGGAGGTCCTGCGCGCGCTGTCGGTGCCGTGGCTGTCGAAGGAGAACTACGAGGCCGACGACCTGATCGCCACGCTCACCACGATGGCGACCGCCGAGGGCTTCGCGGTGTCGATCTGTACCGGCGACCGCGACGCGTTCCAGCTGGTCAACGACCAGGTCACGGTGCTCTACCCGTCTCGTGGCGTGTCCGAGATGGCGCGGATGACGCCGGCGGCCGTGCACACCAAGACCGGGGTCACGCCCGGCCAGTACGCCGACTTCGCCGCCCTGCGCGGCGACCCGTCCGACAACCTGCCGAAGATCCCCGGCGTCGGTGAGAAGACCGTGGCCAAGTGGATCAACCAGTTCGGCTCGCTGAACGACCTGGTCGACCGGGTAGACGAGGTCAAGGGCAAGGCGGGCGACGCGCTGCGCGAGAACCTGTCGAGCGTGCTGATGAACCGGCAGCTGACCGAGCTGGTCCGGGACGTGTCGCTCGGCGTCGAGCCCGAGGAGCTGGCCGCGAAGCCGTGGGACCGCGACGCCGTGCACCGGCTGTTCGACGAGCTGGAGTTCCGGGTGCTGCGCGACCGGCTGTTCGGCGAGCTCACCACCGCGGAGCCGGAGGCCGAGTTCGGCTTCGAGGTGACCGGCGGCGAGCTGGCGCCGGGGCAGCTGGCCGGCTGGCTGGCCAAGCACGCCGCCGCGGGGCAGCGGGTCGGCCTGTCGTTCCAGGACAGCTCGACCGGGGTCGCGGGGGAGTCGGTCGAGCTGCGGTCGGTGGCGATCGCGCGCGCCGACGGCACCGGCACGTTCGTCGACGTCGCGGCGCTCGACGAGGCCGACGAGAAGGCACTGTCCGCGTGGCTCGCGGACGACACGGTGCGCAAGCTCGCCTACGACGTGAAGCCGTCGCTGCACGCCATCCGGCACCGCGGCTGGACGCTCGGCGGCCTCGCCATGGACACCCAGCTCGCCGCGTACCTGGTGCGGCCGGGGCAGCGTTCGTTCGCGCTGGACGACCTGGTGCTGCGCTACCTCAAGCGGGAGCTGCGGGTCGAGCAGCAGCCGGAGGAGCGTCAGCTGTCGCTCCTGGACGGCGAGGAGGGCGACGCGGCGAAGGTCGCCGAGGGCGAGATCGTGCGTGCCCGCGCGATCGCCGAGCTGGCCGACGCGCTGGAGACGGCGCTGGACGACACCGGTCAGGCCAGCCTCCTCGCCGAGATCGAGCAGCCGCTGCTGCGGGTGCTCGCCGAGCTGGAGGCGGTCGGCATCGCGGTCGACACCGAGCGGCTCGCGTCGCTCGAGTCGCACTTCGCCGCGCGGGTGAAGCACGCGGAGCAGGAGGCGTTCGCGGTCATCGGCAAGGAGATCAACCTCGGGTCGCCCAAGCAGCTGCAGGTGGTGCTGTTCGACGAGTTGCAGATGCCGAAGACCAAGCGCACGAAGACCGGCTACACCACCGACGCGGACGCGCTGACCAGTCTGTTCGAGCAGACCGAGCACCCGTTCCTCGCGCACCTGCTCGAGCACCGGGACGCGACGCGGCTGCGGATCACCGTCGAGGGCCTGATCAAGTCGGTGTCCGACGACGGCCGCATCCACACCACGTACAGCCAGACGATCGCGGCGACCGGGCGGCTGTCCTCGACCGAGCCGAACCTGCAGAACGTGCCGATCCGCACCGACGAGGGCCGCACGATCCGCGACACGTTCATCGTCGGCGACGGCTTCGACGAGCTGATGACCGCGGACTACAGCCAGATCGAGATGCGGATCATGGCGCACCTGTCCGGGGACGCGGCGCTGATCGAGGCGTTCCAGTCCGGCTTCGACTTCCACGCGGCCACCGCGGCGCGGGTGTTCTCGGTCGAGCCGACCGAGGTGTCCGGCGCCCAGCGCGCCAAGATCAAGGCGATGAACTACGGCCTCGCGTACGGCCTGTCGGCGTACGGCCTGTCCCAGCAGCTGCGGATCTCCACCGACGAGGCGCGCGGGCTGATGGACGAGTACTTCGACCGGTTCGGCGGCGTGCGTGACTACCTGCAGGAGATTGTGGCGAAGGCACGCAAGGACGGCTACACGTCGACGATCTTCGGGCGCCGGCGCTACCTGCCGGACCTGACGTCGGACAACCGGCAGCGGCGCGAGATGGCCGAGCGGATGGCGTTGAACGCGCCCATTCAGGGCAGTGCCGCCGACATCATCAAGGTCGCGATGCTGAACGTGCACGGGGAGCTGCGGTCGGCCGGGTTGTCCACGCGGATGCTGCTCCAGGTGCACGACGAGCTCGTGCTCGAGGTTCGCGAGGGGGAGCATGCGGCCGCAGAGGCCCTCGTCCGCAAGGGGATGGGGTCGGCCTACAAGCTGGACGTTCCGCTGGATGTCTCTGTCGGGTTCGGCCGTTCGTGGAATGCCGCCGCGCACTGAGGTCGTAGCAATCGTGGACAAGCAACTCGTGGCGTGCCCGTCCTACGGTCGTGTCCGTTGACATCGACCGGAGGACACACGTGATCACCAAGCTGTCGCACTGTTGCTACTACGTGCTGGATCAGGACTCTGCCAAGGAGTTCTACACCTCGAAGCTCGGGTTCGAGGTTCGCAACGACCTCGTCATGGGTTCTGATTTCTCCGAGGGCGCTCAGGGGATTCGTTGGCTCACCGTCAGTCCCCCCGGGCAGCCGGAGGTGGAGATCATCCTTGCGGACACGGCGATGGGACACGACGCGGAGACCGCTGCCGAGCTGCGTTCGCTCGTCGCCAAGGGTGCGCTCGGTGCGGGTGCCTGGGAGACCGACGACTGTCACAAGACGTTCCGTGAGCTGTCCGAGCGCGGGGTCGTCTTCCTGCAGGAACCGGCCGATCGCCCGTACGGCGTCGAGGCCGTGTTCCGGGACGACTCCGGCAACTGGTTCAGCCTCACGGAGCGGCGTGCCGGGTAGCCGCTCGGGTTAGTCTCCGGTATGGCTGCTGACCGGGTGGTGCACCTGCGGCGCGCTCGGGATCTCATCGACGCGCGTTTCGCCGAGCCGCTCGACCTCTCCGCCATGGCTGCCGCCGCCGGGTTCTCCCGGTACCACTTCGCGCGGGAGTTCCGGGTCGTCTTCGGGGAGACGCCCGGCGGCTACCTCAGCCGGCGGCGCGTCGAGCGTGCCAAGGATCTGCTCGCGGCCGCGAACCTGACCGTCACCGAGATCTGCATGGTGGTCGGGTTCGCGAGCCTCGGGTCGTTCTCCCGGCGGTTCACCGAGCTGGTCGGGTGCGCACCGACCGAGTACCGGCGCCGGGTCGTGGCCCGGGGTGGGCCGCCGCCGGTGCCCGGGTGCTTCGTCATGGCGTGGAGCCGGCCGGTCGGCGGTTGAAACCAGTAGAAAGCGGGCACCCTCCGGTAATGTCGGAACTCGGTACTGCCGAGTAGCGGAGGTCGCATGACCGCGCGTCGAGCTCTCGTCCTTGGCGGTACCGGCATGCTCGCGGGCTCCGCGGTCGACCTGCTCGAGGACGGCTGGCACGTGGTCCTGCCGAGCCGGCGCCGCCCCACCCTCCCCGCCACCAACGGCCACAGCGGCCCGCCGCGCGCCGCCCGCTGGGTCAAGGCCGACTGGTCCGCTCCGGACGCGCTCGCCACCGCGGCCGCCGACGCGCTGGGCGGCCCGGCCGACCTGCTCGTCGCCTGGGTGCACCGGGAGGTGCGCGCCGCGGTGCTGCGCGCGGTCGGGCCGCTGCTCGCGCCGGGCGCACCGGTCGTCGAGGTGCACGGCAGCGCGTCGGCCAACCCGCTCGGCGGCTGCCCGGACCCGGTGCTGCCCAGCCACCCGACGCAGCAGGTCGTGCTCGGCTACGTCCGGCACGCCGGCCGCACCAGGTGGCTCACCCACGAGGAGATCTCGGCCGGCGTGCTCGACGCGGTCCGCAGGGCGCTCGCCGGGCGACCACCCGCCGTGCACCAGGTCGGCGAGTTCCGCCCGGTCCACATCTAGCCTCCCCGCCGGAAGCACCTGACTCGCTGGCCCGGCACTCCCGGCGGGGCACTAGCCGCAATGCCGTGTAGTTAAGGGACGTGGGCGTTTGTCAAGCGCCGCTCGCGCGGGACGGCCGGTGATGCCCTGAAGGACCCCTTCATGTCGTTGAGTGACATGAAGGGGTCCTTCAGGGCATTTGCCGACCGCACCCCACGCCTCGCTGGCCACAGGCGTCCCGAAGGGAGAGCACCTGGCAGCCGCCACTTGACCAACCGTCGCGGCGCTTAACTACACGGCCTTGGCACTAGCCGATGCTGAACCGCCGCCACGTCAGCCCGTCCTTCGACAGCGCGAACCCGTCGCTGCCGTGCAGCAGGTACCCGCCCGACGTCCACTGCACGGCGCCGGTCAGCTGGTGCTCCGCCGCCTCGAACGTGTGGCCGCCGTCCCTGCTGGACATCGTCGTGCCGGTCGCGGAGGGGAGGATCAGCCGGCCGTCCGCCGCGACGACCGGGGTGCCGGCCACCGTCGGCAGCTGGTCGGCGTCGCTCACCCGCCACGTGCGGGTCCACGACTTCCCGTCGTCGGTGCTGCGGAACACCGCCAGCGTGGTGAGCCGCTGGTCGTAGGCCCCGCTCACCGTCGCGTACATGACCCCGTTGCGTTCCACCACCGCCCAGTGGCCTGGCGTGACCGTGCCGGGCACGTCCAACGCGCTCGTCGACCACGACCGGCCCGCGTCGGCGGACACCCCCAGCGCCCACCGACGCGTGGCCGGGTCGCGACCGAACGCCCACCACTTCCCGTCCACGGTGGCGTCCCAGCCGGGGATCGGGTCGACGAGCGCGGGCTGTGCCGGCACCTGGACGGTCACCCCGGAGTCCGGGCGCACCGCCGCCAGCGGGCCGCAGGTGAACCCACGCTGGCCACCGGCACAGGTCCCGAGCTTCGCGAGTGGTTCGATCGGGGCGACCCCGTCGATCTTGTAGAGGTGCACCACCTTCTGCCAGGTCCGGCCGCCGTCGTCGCTGCGGAGCCGTTCGTACCCGACCATGCGCTGTTCGTTGAGCATGCGGTCGAGCACGAGCACGTCGGGACCCAACACCAGCACGGACGACGTGAAGTAGTTCACCACCGTGCTGTTCGGCTCCGGCAGGTTCCTGCGCGCCCAGGTGCGACCGCCGTCGCTCGTGGCGAGCAGCGTGAACTCGCAGTCCGTCCGCTCCTTCGCGCACTCGCCGCGCAGCGCGTAGCCGTGGTCGGCGTCCGCGAAGTCCACCGAGTACGTCGGCCGCGCCTGCGGCCGCTGGTCGGCGGCCTGCTCACCCGAGGGCAGCGACCGCAGCACCGGCACCGCCACGCTGACCACGAGCACGGCGACGATCGCGCCGAGCATGCGCCGTCGCACGGTCCGCTGCCGCGCCCGTCCGGCGACCTGCGCGAGATCCGGCGGCGGGATCGCCGCGTTCAGGTCGTTGCGCAGGCCACGCAGCTGCGTGTCGAGCTCAGACATGGTCCACCTCCGTGCGGAGTCGAGTGGCGAGTGACGTCCTGGCGCGGGCGAGACGGGACTTCACGGTCCCCACCGGCACGGCCAGGATCGACGCGACCTCGCCAACCGGCAGGTCGGCCAGGTAGTGCAGGACGACGACCGACCGGAACTCCTCGGACAGCCCCCGGATCGCCGAGTGGAGGTCGAGGTGCTCGCCGGGTGGCGTCGTCGCCGGCGCGGGCTCCGCGTCCTGGCGGCGCAGGATCCGGTCGAGCATCACCCGCCGCCGGAACCGCCGCCGCGCGAGGTTGACGACCACCGTCCGCAGCCACGCCTCCGGGCTGTCCGCGCGGGACACGCGGGTCCGGCGGCCGTAGGCGAGCGCGAACGCCTCCTGGGTGATCTCCTCGGCCGTGCCGAGGTCGTTCGTCATCGCGTAGGCCGTCAGCACCAGGCGCCGGTAGCTGCCCTGGTACAGGTCGGCGAACCAAGAGTCCCCGGTCACCGCACCTCCATTCCCCATTTCAGAACATGAGGCACGAGCGGGCGTCCAGGTTCCCGGCGGGTCAACGCAATGCGCCGGCCGGCCGCAGCTCCCAACACGTCCACAGCGGCCGGTAGCCCTGCCGCGCCCAGAACACCGAGGCCAGCGGGTTCGGCGGGTTGTAGTAGAGGAACGTGCCGGTCGCGCCCCCGCGGTGCAGCTCGTGGTGCGCGACGGCCATCAGCTCGCGGCCGACCCCGGCGCCGCGCGCCTCGTCGAACACCGAGACGCAGTTGACGTACCCCCACCGGCCCGGCCGCAGGCGGGTGCCGGTCAGCGCCCGGGCGGTGACGTCCATCAGCCGGCAGTGCGCGAGGCCGACGACCACGCCGTCCCGCTCCGCGAGCCACACCGGGTCGCCCTGGTCGAGGTGCCGGACGAGCGCGGCACGCTTCACCGACTCGGCGTCGGGCCGCACGACCGCGGCGCCGACCAGCGCCGAGTACGCCAGCTCCGCGAGCTCCAGCCGCAGGGCCACCTCGATGTCCCGAGGGCCGGCGAGCCGGATTCGCACCCCGGCCTGCGGCGCCCGGTGCGCCGGGTTGCCGGCCCGCAGCGGGCGCACGGCCATGCTCGTCAGCGGTGCGAAACCGTGTGCCAGCAACGGTTTGCTCGACTCCGCGTCCCGGCTCGGCCAGGTGAGAAGGCACGCGGAGTCCGCGCCCGGCCGGTGCCGCGACAGCCGGTCGCGCCATTCCCGCAGCAGCGCGTCCATGCCGGCGCCGCCCGCCGCGCCGAGCAGCGGGTGCAGCTCCCACAGCTCGAGCGCCGACCACAGCGACGTCGCCGAGCCCGGCTGGAACCGGTCGCGGCAGAGCACGCCGGCGACCCGCTCGCCGTCGGGCAGCGCCGCCGTGAGCACGTCGCCCTGCGGCGGCGGCGCGGCGGCCGGCAACAGCGGGTCGACCCGCTCGAACCGAGCGGTCTGGGCACCCAGCAACGCCTCCGCTGGACTCACGCGCCCCGCCGGCAGCGGAAGATCGCCGTCCCGGGGAACAGTTCGCCGCGCAGCGGGCTCCACTGGCCCCACACCTCGGTGAGGTCCGCCGGCCACGTCGGCTCGACGAGGTCGTGCAGGACGAGGCCCGCGCCGGTGAGCGCACGGACGAAGTCGCCGAGCGTGCGGTGGTGCTCGACGTAGGTCGCGCGGCCCTCCGCGTCGACCTCGACATAGGGCGTGCGGTCGAAGTACGAGCCGGTCACCCGCAGCCCGTCCGGGCCGGGGTCGTCCGGGAAGATCCACCGCATCGGGTGGGTCACCGCGAACACCCAGGAGCCGCCCGGCCGCAGCACACGTGCGATCTCGCGGAACGTACCCGCCAGGTCGGCGACGAACGGCACCGCGCCGAACGCCGAGCACGCGACGTCGAACGCGCCGGTCGCGAAGGGCAGCCGCTCCGCGTTCGCCCGCACCAGCGGCACGTCGACGCCGGTCGCGACGTTGGCCGCGGCGGCGTAGCGCAGCATGCCGGCGGACAGGTCGAACGCCGTCACCCGCGCGCCCTGCTCGGCCAGCCAGCGGGCGCACGGCGCGGAGCCGCAGCCGACCTCGAGCACGTCCTTGCCGGTCACGTCGCCGAGCAGGCGCGCGTCCTCCTCGCGCAGGGCCTCCGGGCACCACACGAAGTCGGCGACGCCGAGGAACTCGCCGTGCTCGACGTGGTAGTCGTCGGCGTCCGCGTCCCACCAGGCGCTGTTCGCCGCTACGGACTCGGCAGAGCCCGCCGTGCGGCGCGCGCTGCCGACCGTGCCGAGCAGCCGTTCGGCCGTCCGTTGGTTTTGTGGCACGCCAGAACCGGCTTCCAGCGTCGACATCGATGCCCCCTCGTCAACCCGGACCCCAGGACCAGGTTTGCCTGCCCTACGCGCGGCCGCGTAGGATACCTCCGCGCAGTGGTTTCGTGCTGCCGTCTGTTCATCATCTCGGGAATCAGATCCGGTCGCGCGGCGTTGGCGGTGTTGTCTCGTTCGTTCGGGGTCCGCCGGCGAAACTATGCCGCCGTGCAGCCCGATCCGCAAACAGACAACCGCAGACGCCACAGCCGACTCTCAACTAATCCGTACCGGAGCCACCTAGCCAATGTCCACCGACACCACCATTGTCCCGGCCGAGACCTCGACGCGGCCGCAGGTCGCCATCAACGACGTCGGGACGGGTGAGGACTTCCTCGCCGCCATCGACAAGACCATCAAGTACTTCAACGATGGTGACATCGTCGAGGGCACCATCGTTAAGGTCGATCGGGACGAGGTCCTGCTCGACATCGGCTACAAGACCGAGGGGGTCATTCCCTCTCGTGAGTTGTCGATCAAGCATGACGTCGACCCGAACGAGGTCGTCAAGGTCGGTGACGAGGTCGAGGCCCTCGTCCTCCAGAAGGAGGACAAGGAAGGCCGGCTGATCCTGTCCAAGAAGCGCGCTCAGTACGAGCGGGCGTGGGGCACGATCGAGGCGCTCAAGGAGAGCGACGAGCCGGTCAAGGGCACGGTCATCGAGGTGGTCAAGGGTGGGCTCATCCTCGACATCGGGCTGCGCGGCTTCCTGCCGGCGTCCCTGGTCGAGATGCGCCGGGTGCGCGACCTGCAGCCCTACGTGGGCCGCGAGCTCGAGGCGAAGATCATCGAGCTGGACAAGAACCGCAACAACGTGGTCCTGTCCCGCCGCGCGTGGCTCGAGCAGACCCAGTCCGAGGTGCGCAGCGAGTTCCTCAACCAGCTGCAGCGCGGCCAGGTCCGCAAGGGTGTCGTCTCCTCGATCGTCAACTTCGGCGCGTTCGTGGACCTCGGCGGCGTCGACGGTCTCGTGCACGTCTCCGAGCTGTCCTGGAAGCACATCGACCACCCGTCCGAGGTTGTCGAGGTCGGCCAGGAGGTCACGGTCGAGGTGCTTGACGTCGACATGGAGCGCGAGCGCGTCTCCCTGTCGCTGAAGGCCACCCAGGAAGACCCGTGGCGCCAGTTCGCCCGCACCCACGCGATCGGCCAGATCGTGCCGGGCAAGGTCACCAAGCTCGTGCCGTTCGGCGCGTTCGTCCGCGTGGACGAGGGCATCGAGGGTCTGGTCCACATCTCCGAGCTGGCCGAGCGCCACGTGGAGATCCCGGAGCAGGTCGTGCAGGTCGGCAACGACGTCATGGTCAAGGTCATCGACATCGACCTCGAGCGTCGGCGCATCTCGCTGTCGCTGAAGCAGGCGAACGAGGGCTTCTCCTCCGAGACCGAGTTCGACCCGACGCAGTACGGCATGGCGGCGGAGTACGACAACGAGGGCAACTACATCTACCCCGAAGGCTTCGACCCGGACACCCAGGAATGGCAGGACGGGTTCGACAAGCAGCGGGAGGAGTGGGAGCGCCAGTACGCCGAGGCCCACACTCGTTACGAGCAGCACATGAAGCAGGTCGCCAAGGCGGCCGAGGCCGAGGCAGCTGCGGAGACCGAGGGTCCGACCGAAGGCGCAGAGGGCGTCGAGCGCGAGTACTCGTCCGTTGGCGGTGCCGAAGCCAAGCAGAAGAGCGGCGGCACGCTGGCGAGCGACGAGCAGCTGGCGGCTCTGCGCGAGAAGCTGTCCGGCGGCGTCTGAGCCTGACCGTTTCCTAGCAAGAACACACGAAGGGCCCCGCCCGGTCACCCGACCGGCGGGGCCCTTCGCATGCCGAAACCCGCGAGTCGCAGGTTCACCCGCGAGTCGCAGTTTCAGGACCCGCGAGTTGCAGTTTCGGGACCCGCGAGTTGTCGGTTCGCGACGTCCCCAACCGACAACTCACCGGTTCTGAAACTGCAACTCGCGGGTTCCGAAACTGCGACTCGCGGGGGTTTGAGGCATACCGTGTGGTGGTGCGGGTCGGAGTCGTGGTGATCGTGCTCCTGGTGACCGCTGGGTGCGCGGGGACGACGCCGCCCGCGGCCAGTCCCGCCGTGCCGGTGTTCAGCACCGCGCCCGACGCGGCCGCCGACCAGGTGCGGACCGTGCCGACGACCTGCGGCGCGGTCGCCACGCTCGAGGACATCAGCCGCATCTTCGCGACCTTCGTCGACGGGCAGACACTGCCGATCGTGGGCGTGCCGCAGGACAACATCGGCCGCACCGCCCGCCTCGACTGCTACTACGGCGTGCCGCAGGGGCAGGGAGTCGCGGCCGCGAAGGTGTGGATCGGGCTCGCCGGGTACGTCAACGAGGAGTCCGCCCGCAAACGCACGACCAACACCGTCGCCGACGAACGCGAGGCCGGCGCCACCGTCAGCGAGGTCCCGGTCGGCTCGGACCGCGGCGTGCTGTTGAAGAACGACAGGTGGATGCTGGTCGCCAACCGCGGCAGCACCACGGTCGTGGTCCAGGTCGTCGCCGGCCTGGTGCGTGACGACCACGCGGGCGCGCTCATCGGCCAGCTCGCGAACTTCGCCCTTACGAGTAGGTGACCACCGGGGCCCAGGCCCGCTCGGCGGCGGCCGCCGCGGCCCTCCTGCGCAGACCCGCGAGGCTGTGCTTCGCCGGCACCACGACGGTCGTCCACCAGGTTCTGCGGTACTCGAACAACGCGGTGGCGACATGGTGGTGCTGAAGGCAGTGCACGAGCCCGGGCGCGCCGAGGCGATGCCTCCCGGGCTGCCTGCGTCGACGCATCAGGGTTCCTCCGTGTGGGTGACAACCTGGCGGCAACCGTAGGCGATCACGCAGTGGAAATTCCGCAACCGGCACGCCGCCCCGAATAACGGTTCCGCTACGAACCCGGCGTGTCCGGGCCGGTCAGCGGGCTGCCAGAATGCCCGCATGCTGCGCGTAGGCCTCACCGGCGGGATCGGGTCCGGAAAGTCCACAGTGGCCGGGAGGCTTGCCGAGCACGGTGCGGTGGTGATCGACGCCGACCGGATCGCGCGCGAGGTCGTCGAGCCGGGCACCGACGGACTCGCCGAGCTGGTCGACGCGTTCGGCCCGGAGATACTCGATGGTGGCGCACTCGATCGGGCGAAGCTCGCCGAGAAGGTGTTCGCCGACGAGCGGGCCCGCGCCACCCTCAACGGGATCGTGCACCCGAGGATCGGCGCGCGGACCGGCGAGCTGATGGCCGCAGCGGCCGACGACGCGATCGTCGTGCACGACGTGCCGCTGCTCGTGGAGAACAACCTCGGCGCCGCCTACCACCTGGTGCTGGTCGTCGACGCGCCGGACGAGGACCGGGTGCACCGCGTCGTCCGCGACCGCGGCATGGCGGAGCGGGACGCGCGCGCCCGGATCAGGGCGCAGGCCACCGAGCCGGCCCGCCGCGCCGCCGCCGACGTCTGGCTCGACAACAGCGGCTCGCCGGACGAGGTGCTCGCCGCGGTCGACGCACTGTGGGCGGACCGGCTGGTGCGCTTCGAGTCCAACATCCGCCTGCGCCGCCGCGACCCCTACGGCACGCCCCGGCTCGTCGACCCCGACCCGACCTGGCCCGCGCAGGCCGCGCGCCTGCGGGCCCGGATCGCCATGGCCGTCGGCGACCTCGCGCGCCGCGTCGACCACACCGGGTCCACCTCGATCGCCGGCCTGCCCGCCAAGGACGTCATCGACCTGCAGATCACCGTCGCCTCGCTCGCCGACGCGGACCGGTTCGCCGACCTGCTCGCAGAGGCCGGGTTCCCGAAGCACCCGACGATCGACCGCGACAACCCGAAGGCGTACGCCCCGGACCCCGGGCAGTGGGGCAAACGCCTCCACCTGTCCGCCGACCCCGGCCGGCACGCGAACGCGCACGTCCGTGTCGATGGCTCGCCCGGCTGGCGGTTCGCGCTGCTGTTCCCCGACTGGCTGCGCGCGCACCCCGCCGAGCGGGACGACTACCTCGCGCTCAAGCAGAAGCTGGCGCACCGGTTCCAGACCGAGGACGACACCGCGAACTACGCGGACGCCAAGGAGGCCTGGTTCGACGGGGCGGCCGAGCGCGCGGAGGAGTGGGCGCGGCGCACCGGCTGGCAGCCGCCGCAGCCCGACTAGTGCCCGGCGCGGGGCACTGGCTCCCGGTCATCCGCCGCGGGTGTGCATCTCCAGGTGCGGGTCGTTCTTCAGCGCGGTCAGCGGGATGAACGGCATCCGGTCGCGCTCGGCGAGCCGGTCGACGGCGCCGCGGTCGGTCCGCGCGGTCCACGCGTCGGTGATGATCGCGGCCAGCTCGTCGCGTGTCGCGCCCGCGCGCAGCGGGTCGCGCAGGTTGACGCCCTCCATCGCGTACAGGCACAGGTACCAGTACCCGTCCGCGGTGAGCCGGCTCCGGTCGCACGCGGCGCAGAACGGCGTCGTGGTCGAGGAGACGATGCCGAACGTCGTCCCGTCGGGCAGCTCGAACCGGTCGGCGGGCGCGCCGTCGAGGTTGCGCAGCGGCGTGATCGGCCCGTAGTGCGCGGACAGCCGCTCGAGCATGGTCGCGCGGGACAGCACCAGCTCCGGCGACCAGGTGGTGGCGCCGCCGACGTCCATGTACTCGATGAACCGGACCTCGGCCGGCACGGTCCTGCCGAACTCGATGAGGTCGACCAGCTCGTCGTCGTTCACGCCGTTCAACGCGACCGTGTCGATCTTGGTGTCGGTGAACCCGGCCGGCGCGACCGACGCGATGCCCTTGAGCACCGACGGGTGTGTCGCCCGCTGCGACAGCGACTTCGACCGTGCCGCCCGCAGCGTGTCCAGGCTGATGGTGACCCGGTTCAGCCCGGCCTTCTTCAAGGCCTCGACGTGCCCGGCGAGCAGCACCCCGTTGGTGGTCATCGCGAGGTCCCGCAACGGTTTCGCGGACAGCATCGACACCAGTTCCGGCAGGTCGCGGCGCAGCAGCGGCTCACCGCCGGTCAACCGGACCTTGTCGACGCCGAGGTCGGCGAACACGTCGACCAACGTCGAGATCTCCTCGAACGTCAGCAGGTCGCGACGGGGCAGCCAGACGTACTCGGCCTCGGGCATGCAGTAGCGGCACCGCAGGTTGCACCTGTCGGTGACGGAGACCCGCAGGTTGCGCAGTGGCCTGCGGTGCGTGTCGAGCACCCGGCCCGAGTCGGTACGGTCTGGCACTCCGCCAACCTACAATGGCGAGCGCCTTTTACGCTAGAAAGGCGATAGACACCATTTATCGGCCAGTTTCTCGTTATTCTGAAAATGCGCGGAATTCATCCCCGTGGCGTGAGGTAGCCGCGGGAGAACGCGGTGGCCACGGCCGCCGCCCGGTCGTTCACACCCAGTTTGGCGTACACGTGCAGCAGGTGCGTCTTCACCGTTGCCTCGCTGATGAAGAGCTGTCTGGCCGCCTCGCGGTTCGTGGAGCCCAGCGCGATCAGCTCGAGTACCTCCAGCTCCCGCTGGGACAGCGGCTCGGACGCCGGTTGACGCATCTGACCCATCAGCCGGGTGGCGACCGCGGGGGAGAGCACCGCCTGCCCGCGCGCGGCGGCCTCGACCGCGCGGAACAGCTCGTCGCGCGGCGCGTCCTTGAGCAGGTAGCCGGTGGCGCCTGCCTCGATCGCCGGCAGCACGTCGCGGTCCGTGTCGTACGTGGTGAGCACCAGCACCCGGGACGGCACCCCGCGCCCGGCCAGGTCCTTGATCGCGGCGACGCCGTCGGTCTGCGGCATCCGCAGGTCCATCAGGATCACGTCCGGCCGCAGCTTCTCCCCGGCCGCGACGGCCTCGGCGCCGTTGCCGGCCTCGCCGAGCACCTCGAACCGCGGGTCGGCGGTGAACATCCCGCGCAGCCCGTCCCGGACCACCGGGTGGTCGTCGACGATCAGGAGCGTGATCACCGCGCCCGCTCCGGCGCTCACTCCACACCCCCGGCGGGGATCGCCGGCACCGACGCCGAGATCGCCGTCCCGCCACCGGGCTCCGACTCGATGTCGAGGCGGCCGGCGAGCCGCTGCACCCGCTGCCGCATGCCGGTCAACCCGAACCCGCCGTTGGTGGAACCGTTGGCGCGCTTGACGTTCGGCTCGAAGCCGACGCCGTCGTCGCGCACGTCGAGAGTCACCAGATCCTCCATGTAGGACAGTGTGAGGCCGACCCGGCTGGCCCGCGCGTGCTTGGCCACGTTCGCGAGCGCCTCCTGCGCCATGCGCAGCAGGGTCACCTCGACGTCCGCGTGCATCGGCCGCGCGTCGCCGGTGGTGGTCAGCACCGCGTCGATGCTGTTCACCGCCGACCAGCGCTGGGTCACGTCGCTGATCGCGTCCGGCAGCCGTGCGTCGGCGAGCACCGACGGCTCGACCGCGTGCACGGTGCGGCGGGCCTCGGCGAGGCTCTCCCTGGCCAGGTTCATCGCGGTCGTCACGTGCCGGCGCCACACCTGCGGCTGTTCCAGTACCTGCTCGGCGGCCTGCAGCTGGGTGAGGATGCCGGCCAGCCCCTGGGCGAGGGTGTCGTGGATCTCCCGCGCCATCCGCTGCCGCTCGTCGAGGACCCCGGCTTCACGGGCCTGCACCAGCAGCTGTGCGTGCAGGCCCGCGTTCTCCTCCAGCGCCGCCTCGAGCTTCGCGTTGGCCTCCTCCAGCTGGATGAGCCCCTGCTTCTGTTTGTCGTTGCGCCGGTCGGTCATCTCGCCGAAGTAGGAGAACGACCCGGCCAGTGCCAGGTTGACCACGGAG